>ERZ773169.138-NODE-138-length-102535-cov-6.989091_pt1 | contig 102535 bp, 88 predicted proteins | sample MGYA00580536_ERZ773169 | MGnify/ENA primary metagenome ERZ773169 (study PRJEB29015, sample SAMEA2737814) | human gut metagenome | biome: human gut; feature: human-associated habitat; material: faeces | place: China | collected 2012 ... | reverse complement strand
TTTCTACATTCAAAGATAAGTTCTTTTTAATTCTAATAACGCCAAGTTCAGTTGTGTGAAGTCTTCCTAAGTTTTCCAGTAATTCATTTTCCATATTTTGATACCTCATTTTTCAGCAAATTTATTTGTATGTTTTATATCCCAATTATAACATTCTCATATCAGCACTACAATAAAAAATAATTAAGCACCTTAATCTTATTGAACATCTCCAACCGTAAATCTTTCACACCATCAGTGTTAAACACTGAGCTGACAGCAATTACGACAGCTACCATAATTGATAATTGCCTGCACTTAAATTTCTGCAAAAGAAAACGACAATCAATTTCTTATTTTTTGAAATCAACTGTCTTTCTCATATTTACTATTCAATTTTCATAGTGATATAGGTACAATTTATATCACTACTGTAAAAATGCGGTTTTGCCTTGTAAATACAGCATTTTCCGCTTGTTAATGTATATTGTCTCTTGTTTTTTGTGCCCCCCTTGTTAGATAACGGGGGCTTAATCTTCGCTCGCCACAGGCTCGCTCACAGACGAAGCGAACCAGCCACTTGCAAGACATGGCAGAAAAATCTGAGAGATTTTCCTGCCACCGTGTCTGGATCACTCCGTCAGAATAAAACTGCGAAATCGTTCTAAGTAGTAAACTATGCTTTCGTTTTTTCTTCTAATCTTTCTGAAATAATTTTACAATATTCAGGATTCAATTCGATACCGATATATTCTCTATTTAAATTTTGGGCTGCTACTAATGTTGAGCCACAACCACAAAAAGGATCTAAAATAACTTGTCCTTCTACAGTTGTTAGATTTATTAAAAATTCCATAAGAGCTACTGGCTTTTGAGCTGGATGAAGTCCTCTATCATCTTGTGAAGTCTTGCACTTAATAATATTGGAACAAACTTCAATCCCACTATTATTTAAAGGATTGTTCTTAAAATATTCTTCATTATATCCACCAACACTATGTAAACGAATATTATCAGTTAATGTTCCTCCGATTGGGTATGGTTTCATAAACCACAATATCGGCTCAAACAAAGGTCGTAAATTTCCTAATTTCCATCCTTCCCATTTCGTAGCATTTTCATTATCTCCTCGTCTTTCAAAAACAACTTTTACATTCTGTGCTCTATGAGCTGCGGCATCTTTTTCCCAAGCAATCATATCTTTAAATATAAACCCAGCATCTTCCATTGCACAAATACATCTATGGGAAAATCTTCTACCTGCAAAAACAAAACAACTAGCTCCGGGTTTTAAAACTCTTAACCATTCTTCTGCCCATGTTGAACACCAATTATAATATTCTATCGGCATGTTTTTATCAGCTTCTGACCAGCCATTTAAAGGTTTCCCTCTTTTTTTAAACACTGATGATTTCTTCTGTGCTGGGCTTGTTCCTAAAAGCGATGAATTAGTATTATTATGTAATATATCCCAAGTATCCAAAGATATCCCATATGGTATATCTGAAAGAATTAAATGAACTGATTCACTATCAATATTTTTTATTTCTTCTATTGAGTTGCCACAAATAATGGAGTTTGTTTTCATGTAATCGCCCCCATTTTACAAAGAATTCTTATAAGACATAATTGCTGATATCTTCTCATTAAGTTTTCTTGATTTAATCAGTTCTTTAATAGCTTGCTCTTTTGTATATCCCTCAATATTTTGTATTTCTGTTTTTAATATAGCTATCTCATCATTACTTCGCTCTAAAATATAAGACTTACATTTATTTAATTGAATTTCAAAATCATCAAGTGTAGCTGAAATTCTATCACATACCATTTTATTGATATAAGGAAACAAACAATTCATTCTATCTGCAAAAGCAATTTTACTATCTCTTTCTATTCTTGTTGGTGCATTCCAAATTTGCTCTAAACTCAATGAAACATCTTCTACGACTTGCATATTTAACAAAAACAGCATATGTTCCCAAGATAGTAAACACACTTTATCTGATAAAGAAGATGAGTATATCTGACTGTTTGTGTTGGGATATTGAAAATAAGGTGCTACTAAAATGGCAAAATCATGTTCCATTCCCCTCCACTTACTTAATGTAGATATTTTAAAATCTTTTTGATTCTTTGCTGTTCTACTTAATCTAAAAGTTTTTGCATCTGCTACCAATGTATAACCATGTTCACTTTCTGCAATAATATCAGCACTGTTTCCGCGTTCAGATACAGCTTTTGCTTTTAATCCAATTTCTGAAAAACATCTTGCTAATACAATGTCAGAAGCTTTAGAGTATAATTTTTCTTCAGTAGAACTTGCCTCTATAATTTCAGGTATCGTACCAATTTCTTTTACAATCTCTATAAAATCTTCTTTTGACAAAGCATTTATATAGGCTTCTATCTCATTTCCAGAAACTTTGAAATTCTTTTTTCCTTTTTTAAGTTGAAATAATAAATCCAGAAATTCCGAGTATTGTTTTTTCATTCTTTATCTTCCTTTCGTATTAGTGATATGCATTATATTATAACATTCAAAGTTATTAGCGTCATCAATTTTTAGTATTTATCTTATAAAAATTGCAAGCAGGTAAACACAGGTTATTTCTTAATATCCTTTTGTTTGGGAAACTCCGCTCTCCCATTTCGATACGGACTGTCTGGATACCGAAAGCTGCTGCGCCAGTTCTTCCTGCGACCAGCCGCGCTGCTTTCTCATTGCCATAATTTTTTCCGCAAGTTTCATAACTCTTGATACCTTTCTTATTATAAATAAATTGTTTCCATCTGATAGAAGGAAATATGCTATCACATACTTACCCGCTATTATCAATAGAACATTTTTCCATTCAGCGTATTACCTATCAAACAAAAAATCCATCAGAATACGTTCTGCTTTTGATGTCCTCAGCAAAACTTCTCCTGATGGATTCATTATACGAAAAATCCCGATTGACAACCACCAATTACCCTTGAAAATCCGTCAACTGCCAGTTGCATCTTCCCGATTTTTTCGCTTTTCTATATTTTTCTTCTTGATTCTAGCATTTTCTGATCTTTTTTACTATCTTTTGATTCTGTATACAAAACACAAATTCCTTTTTTGCTTAGATCCTATGCTTCCTCTTTTTTCTCTACTTTATCGTAATCATCCAGGAAGTGATGTTTCACACCACCCTGCTTATAGGCGATAACCGTACTTAAGTTGACATTCTCCACACTTTTAAAAATATTGGATTCCACGAACGGATTTGTCTCTTTCAGCTGACGGATCAGATTTTTCACTTCCACACGTTTGGACGTATTCTCGCCGCCACAGGTGCTGCAGGTATCAGTGAACTTACATGCACACTGAATAAAATGCAGATCATTGCTGTCACGCCATTTCTTGATATCATCCTCGCGGATCAGATACAGCGGACGGATCAGCTCCATACCTTCAAAATTTGTGCTGTGCAGCTTTGGCATCATGGTCTGCATCTGGGCTCCATAGAGCATGCCCATCAGAATAGTCTCAATGACATCGTCGTAATGATGACCTAAAGCAATCTTGTTGCATCCAAGTTCCTTCGCCTTGCTGTAGAGATGTCCACGGCGCATTCTCGCACACAGATAACACGGTGATTTTTCTATATTAAATACTGCATCGAAAATGTCCGACTCAAAAATCGTGATTGGGATATTCATTCTCTTTGCGTTTGCCTCTATGATCTGTCTATTTGCCGGACTGTATCCCGGATCCATGACCAGAAATACCACTTCAAAATTAAACTTGTTGTGGCGTTTCAACTCCTGGAAAAGTTTTGCCATCAGCATGGAATCTTTTCCACCAGAGATACAGACTGCGATCTTATCCCCCTCTTTTACCAGCTCGTATTCACGTACCGCACGGGTAAAACGGCACCAGATAGTTTTCCGGAACTTTTTACGGATACTCTGCTCGATTTCCACATACTCCGGAGTCTCTTCCTCTTTTTGGGCTTCTTCTTTCTGTTTCATGGATTCCATCAGCCATGCTAAGTATCCACCGTTCAGGCTTCGGGCATCCACACCGGCTTCCTGTAGTGCTTCTGCTGCCGGAACGCTCATCTCACCTTTCTGGCAATAAATAACAACTGTTTTATTTTTATCAATTTCCTGTGATTCCGACAGTTCCTCTGCGCTCAGAGCCACACTGCCCGGGATCACGCCGTAGGAACGCGCACGCTCATCCCGGATATCTACTAACTGATAGCTGTCTTCCGGCATTGCAGACAGTTCCTGTACGGATAATTGTATTTCTCCCATATGCTCTCCATTTCTATATCACTTATATGCTTCATTCTCACTGGTAGTTACATTTATATTTCTAACCGATACTATAAAAACAATACTTTTCTACTGCGGCAGTTCTGTCAGATCTTTTGTAATCTCACCTGCAATGATCAGTCCGACTACTGACGGTACAAAAGCCATGCTTCCCGGAATCTGACGGCGCACGGTACATTTTCTTGCTGTTCCCGGCGGGCAGACACAATTATTTTTACAGTTGTTTTCTGTATCTGCGATCGGTGTCAGGGGCTTTTCTTTGGAATAAACCACCTTCAGATGATCAATACCACGTTTTTTCAACTCGCGGCGCATAACTTTTGCCAGCGGGCAAACAGAAGTCTCATAGATATCTGCCACTTCGAAAGCAGATGCATCCATCTTGTTTCCTGCTCCCATGGAACTGATGATCGGCACACCTGCGGCTTTTGCCTGCTCCACAAGCATCAATTTTCCGGTGACGGTATCAATCGCATCCACCACATAATCATACTGAGAAAAATCAAACTGATCTGCGGTATCCGGCATATAAAAAGTCTTATATGTGTTGACAACTGCCTTTGGGTTGATATCCAGAATACGCTCTTTCGCTACATCTACTTTATATTTTCCAATGGTTTTTCTTGTTGCAAAAATCTGACGATTTAAGTTGGTCAGACAGACCCGGTCATCATCGATCAGATCCAACGTTCCAACGCCCACACGCGCAAGTGCTTCTACGGTGTATCCGCCGACACCACCGATTCCAAATACCGCTACTCTGGCGTTGAACAGACGCTGCATGTTATCTTCTCCCAGAAGCAGTTCCGTTCTGGAAAACTGATTCAGCACAGCCGGACGCGGCTTATGTGCACATTCTGTATGCAAAGAAGTATTTTCTTCCATTCGTGTCTCCTCCAATGTATTTCTAATATTTTTCGAACATTTCAGAACCTTTTCTTTTTACCAGATTCTGTATTGTTTACTATTTTACTATGAATTGCCTGTGATAGTATAGCGGATTTTCATACAAAAAACAATTACTTCTCTGAAAATAAACAATTTTCCAATAAACAGGACATCTCCAAAATCTATATTTCATGAAAAAAGAGCAAACTGAGTAAACTTTTTCCAAATTATGAAACAAGAAAATGTTCCATCAATTTTCTATGTAACAAAAAACGCGGAACCTCTTATCTGAAGTTCCGCGTTTTTCACTTAAGCACAATCGTTGTCTTATCTCAACACGCTTTTATTCATTTTTCTCCTGCTCATCCAGCAGATTTTCCATACTCTTCAAACCGATATACAGTGTTGAAGTGTTATGTAACAGAGAAGATGTGGTCGGCTGAATAATTCCGCCAACACCAAGCGCGATCAGTCCTGCATTAAACGCTACGATAAAGCGATAATTGCGATGGATACGCTGCATCAGCCTGTTACTGATCTTCTTCAACGTCACGATCTCATGCAGATCATCAGCTGCGATGGTAATGTCTGCGATCTCACGGGCAATGGCTGCACCATCGCTGATGGCCACACCTGCGTCAGCGGCTGACAGAGCCGGTGAATCGTTGATTCCGTCACCGATCATAATTACTTTATGACCAAGTGCTTTCTCCTGTTCTACGAAGTTTGCTTTATCTTCCGGCAGAACTTCAGAATAATACTCGTCTACACCGACTTTGCGTGCAATTGCTGCTGCAGTACGCTCGCTGTCTCCAGTCATCATAACAATTTTTTGGATACCATTGTCACGCAGATCCTGAATGACATCCGTTGCTTCCTCACGTACAGGATCTTCGATACAGATAACGGCTGCAAGTTGCTGATCAACAGCCATGTACAGGCAGGAACACTCTTCCGGCAGGTTATCAAATACAACTTCTTTGCCTTCCGGAATCTGGCACTGTTCATCTTCAAATACAAAATGATAGCTTCCGATCACCACACGTTTTTCTTCGATAAAAGAAGAAATACCATGTGCTACTATGTATTCCACTTTAGAATGCATTTCCTCGTGCTCCAGCTTTTTCTGTTTTGCAGCTGTCACAACGGCTTTTGCCATAGAATGTGGAAAATGTTCTTCTAAGCAGGCTGCGATACGAAGCAGCTCATCCGGCTCCGAATCGTTGAACGGAATGACATCGATCACCGTCGGTTTTGCCTTTGTCAGTGTACCAGTTTTATCAAATACGATGGTTGTTGCCTCGGCAACGGACTCCAGATATTTTCCGCCTTTGACGGTAATGTCACACTGCTGTGCCTCACGGATTGCAGAAAGTACAGAAATTGGCATTGCCAGCTTCAGCGCACATGAGAAGTCTACCATCAGGATAGACAATGCTTTTGTGGCATTTCTTGTGAGTAACCAAGTCAGTAACGTACCACCTAATGTATACGGAACCAGCTTGTCTGCCAGATGCTCTGCTTTTCCTTCCAGATTGGATTTCAGTTTTTCGGAATCCTCAATCATGGTAACAATCTTCTCGTATTTTGTAGCACTTCCGGTTGCTTCCACACGGATGGTCAGCTCACCTTCTTCCAGAACAGTACCTGCGTAAACGTAAGAATCTATGGTTTTTGCAACCGGTACGGATTCGCCTGTCAGGGAAGCCTGATTTACGGTAGCGTCTCCGCCTGTTACCACACCGTCAAACGGGATCACATTTCCGGCATGAACGATGATCGCATCGCCTTTTTCAATGGTAGAAGAAGATACCAGAACTTCCTGGTCTCCAACTTTCTGCCATACTTTCTCTACGTTAAGAGACATGCTTCGTGCCAGATCACCGACGGATTTCTTGTGTGTCCACTCCTCAAGCAGCTCGCCAATTCCAAGCAGGAACATAACGGAACCTGCGGTTCCCATATCCTGACGGAGCAGTGATACCGCAATACCCGTTGCATCCAGAACGGCCACATCCAGTCGGCGATGGCGCAGGCTCTGCAGTCCCTTCCATATATAACGGATACCATTTACAACTGTGATAATATTTCGAATTGGAGCCGGTAATATCAGCTTCTTTCCGTAATGCCATACCACTTTACAAATTAATTTTTCTTTATATTCTGCATTCAGTTCACGTCCGGTACTCTCCAGATAACCTTCCGGTACTTCCACCAGCTGATATTTGAAGGTACACAATAAATGAATAATAGCAGCCCTGTCTCCATTGTAACTGATCACAACGTCCGCTGTCTGTTCGTATACCTTTGCATCTACTACGAGATCAGACTGCTGCAGATAATATTGCAGGACGTCTGCCTGCTCATATGTCATGCGCTGCTGCGCCATATGTACACGTAGACGTCCTTTTATCTCATGTTTGATTGCAAATTTCATTATTCTGCCTGTGCTTCCTCAGCCTGAGCCTCTGCTGCCTCAGTTACTTCTTCGTCCTCTACATATGCTTCCGCAGCGGCACGGTCAGCATTGATCTGTTTTGCCTCAGCAAGAATATCACCTGCGTTCTCCTGAACAGTTGTTGCTGTTTTTACTACAGTATCTTTTGCACGCAGTACAGCAGCGGTGCAACCTGTATAAACTTTCTTAGCATCTTTGCTTGTAAGGATTTTGATACCTGCTGTTCCAAAAGCAAGACCTGCTACAAAAAGACCAACTTTTCCTGCATTAAATTTTTTGAACATAATATTTTTCCTCCATTTGCATATGTTTAATGTTTAATTTTTAGTATAGCATCGCAATTGAATATTTCAAACATTATCTCCCTTATTGATATATTTTTTCATTAATTATCAGTTAATTTCTACTAATTTTTGTATGGTTAGACACATTTCGCAGGCGTTAGTATATTTTTTTCGTAGTATAAGAAAACTATCTCAAATGTGTTATCTCAAACTTTTACACTAAAGCGAACATTCGCAATCCGCTTTCACTACTTGCTTATGAACACAGTGTAAAATCACTTTCCGCTATTTATTCCACTACCTGATAAAAACGTGCACTGTATGCCGGCAAATGTATGGAAACCGCTCCCTTTTTCACAGGCAGATCTTTCTGATACTCCGGATGTACTTTTTTCATCTCAGAATCATCACTGCTACAGATCAGTTTTAATTTCTTGACCCCGGAAATTTTCATTACATATTCCTGCTCTTTTGTATTTCCAAAATGGAAAACGGCAACGATCCGCTCCTTTTTGCTCTTTCGTTCAAAGGCATATATACATTTTTCTTCCTGATGGCAGTCAATCCACCGGAAGCCATCCTGTGCATAATCTGCCTCCCAGAAAGCAGAATGTTTCTCATACACCTCATTCAGTTCCATCATAAAGCGATGAAATTCTTTGTGTTTCGGGAATTTTAAAATATCCCAGTCCTGCTGCCGCTTCTCATCCCACTCACGAAACTGCGCAATTTCATTTCCCATAAAATTCAGCTTTTTGCCCGGATGTGCATACATATACATGTACATTACCCGTGCCTGCGGGAATTTTTCTTCATAGTCACCACTCATTTTCTGAATAATGGTCGCCTTTCCATGTACCACTTCATCGTGAGACAATGGCAGAACATACGCTTCATTATAATAATACATCATGGAAAAAGTGAGTTTGTGATAGTTCTCAGAACGATACTCCGGTGCTGTCCGAAAATAATTCAACGTGTCGTTCATCCATCCCATATCCCACTTATAGTCAAAACCCAGACCACTATCGTGAACAGATCTGGTCACGCCCGGATAGGAAGAAGAATCCTCTGCCATCAATATAGCCGTCGGAAAACGATCCTTTAATCCCTGATTCATGTTTTGAATAAAGGAAACTGCCAGATTATTCACGCCTCTTGCCTCATTGCCCTGCCAGTAGATCAGATTGCTCACTGCATCCATGCGCAGACCATCAAAATGATATTCTGACAGCCAGTACGCTGCCGCAGATTGCAGGAAGCTTCGCACTTCTCCTCTGGAATGCATGAAATTGCAGCTTCCCCACTCGCTGTATCCTACGTCCTGATTCGGATATTCATACAAGGCAGAACCGTCATAATTCCACAGTGCATAGGCATCCACCGCAAAATGCACCGGTACAAAATCCATCAACACGCCGATTTTATGCTTGTGGCAGGCGTTGACAAAATAGCGCAGATCATCCGGCGTACCGTAACGGGAAGTCGGTGCAAAAAATCCGGTATTCTGATAACCCCAGGATTCATCGCAGGGATGCTCACTCAACGGCATCAATTCCACATAATTGTAACCATTTTCATTCAGATACGGAATCAGCAAATCTGCCATCTCGCGATAAGTATACCATCCTTCCGCATCTTTATCATCCTTCTTTCTCCAGGAACCAAAATGAATCTCATAAATATTTAACGGCGCATCTTTTCGTACTGACCGTTTTTTCATCCATTCTGAATCTGTAAAATGATAATCTGTCGTATCATAAATAATCGATGCATTGTTCGGACGCAGTTCCGAATAAAAACCATACGGATCGCAGTGATCGATACAGCTGCCGTCTGCTCCGTAAATCTTGTATTTATACATCATGCCCTTCCCGGCATTTTCCACATAACACTCCCAGAAATTGCCATCATATACTTTCTGCATCGGTGTTTCCTGCCATCCGTTAAATTCACCGATCAGCGAAATTCTCTGTGCATTCGGTGCAAATGTCCGAAAAACCGTTCCTCTTTCACAGGCATGTGCGCCCAGAAAACGATAGGCTTCAAATTCTTTTCCCGTATAAAATCCATAAAAATCCATATACTCTCTCCCTCATTAATCAACTGTGGTTGTTTTTCTTTGTCAATTCTATTATAATTATAGATAGAGAAAACATACTTGAACAGAAACAGCTTTTCCAATCCGTTGGAAAACCAACACTTTTCGATAATTGTCGAAAAACTCAACAGCAGAAAGCGGATTGCGAATGTCCGCTTTACTTTGACTAACACCATTAGCAAACATATGAGGTATTATTATGGATATCAGAATAGAAAAAACAAAAACAGCCCTTCACAATACGTTTCTGGAATTACGTTCCAGAAAACCATTAGAAAAAATCACGATCAAAGAATTGTGTGAAAAGGCACAGATTAACAAATCTACCTTTTACTCCCATTATAAAGATATTTACGATCTGAGTGATCAGTTAGAGACAGAAGTTGTCACCTCCGTCATAGAAGCCATTCCGAATCCGGCGAACTGCCTGGAAGATCCGGCGGTCCTGGCAAAAAATCTGTTTCTCGGTTATCTCTCACGTGATAGCATTATCCGCATTTTATTTTCCGGAACCAGAGCCGGCGAACTGGTGCGAAAAGTCGAATATCAATTAAAAAAAATCCTGTTTGAAGCTCACCCGGAGTACAAACAGGATCCATCCGTCAATGTCGTGCTGTCTTACACGGTTTATGGCGGTTATTATGCATTTTTCGAAAACAGACAATACGGAGATGCTGCCGTGGTTGATATCATCAGCCAGATTTCCTCCGGGGCAATGAAACTGCTGTAAGTTTTATAAAAAAGAACTGAAAAAATTACCGGGAGCAGACACGAATGATTTTCTATCTCCGTTGCGCCACTTATTTCCGCCTCCTTCCATGAACTCACACGCAAAACCAGCGTGTTCAAACACACTCACGGAGGCGGGCTATGCTCACTTCAATTACGAAAATCAATCTACCGTCTTGCTCCCGGTAATTTTTTTCAATTCCACTTATACTAAATATACATTAAATCTTCTCTGTCCGCTGCTCTTTTATTTCGAATAAAAAGCACAATCGATATGATCATAAACACAATTGAAATCAACTGTGCTGTTGTCAATCCAATGAATCCTCCCTGTTCGTTGGTACGCAGAAATTCCACACAGAATCTTCCAATTCCGTAAAGCATCAGATAGAGCGCACCCACGTCACCGGTATGACGCATTTTTCCAGTCATGCGAATCAGTACAAATGCAATCACAAAATCTCCTGCGGAAGAAAAAAGCTGTGTCGGCAGCAGCGGTACGCCTGCCGGTGCAAAACTGCCTTCCGGAAATACAATTCCAATCGGAAGGCTTGTTTCCTTACCATAACAGCAGCCTGCAAAAAAGCAGCCCAAACGTCCAAAAGCCTGTGCCAGTGATACGGACGGTGCCAGCAGATCAAAATATTCAAAAAACCGGATATTCTTAATCTTACAGTAAATCAAGGCTGATACCACACCGAAGATAATGCCTCCGTATACCACGAATCCGGAAGATCCAAGTACACTCAACGGATCTGTTAAAAACTGTTTCCAGCTCAAAATCACAAAAATCACTTTTGCTCCAAGGAACCCCATAACAACGCATAAAATTGCCAGATCCAGTACTGACTCGGCTTTCATTTCCATACGTTTTGCTCTATAATATCCCATCACCACACACAAGATCACTCCGATAGCAATCATCACTCCATAAGTGTGCACCGTAAAATGTCCGATGGAAAACAAATCTACTTTCATATCAAAACACTCCTTTAAAAAATCTTATCTGGCACTTATTCTACACTATTTTAATTTATTTTCCAACTACTTCTTGTGCCAAAAACAGGCGGCGCCGTCATGTAAATGGAACAAAATAAAAAATAACTCCAACAGAAGGATGATTGTAAAAATTTTCGTTGGAGTTATTTTTTATTTGTTTCTTACACCGACAGACAAAAATTTATTGAAGAGTCACCCGTAAAGACACCGGCTGATGATCCGTGTACTCGAAATCAGTGTCGATAACCTGCACCTGATCCACCTGCAGATTATCAGACACAATATACCCGTCAATGACGTACACCTGAGAATCCTCATAATTTCCACTGTACGGTCCATTCAGCAACCGACACGTCGGTGCATTATCTGCCACAGCAAAATCAAATCCATCCGGCAGATCTTCTTTGTACACAGTTCCTGGCACCCAGCTGTCCGTATCATGGATTTCATACTTATCCACACCTTCAAAAGTCTGGTTAAAATCACCGCCGGCAATTACATAATTACCAGCCTGATATTCTTCCTGCAGCTTATCTGCCAGCATCTGGCTTTGCATCTTCTTGCCTTCTCCGCTGTCATATGCTTCCAGATGGAAATTGATCAGCACAAGTTCTTTATCAGTTCCTTCTATCGGAATCCTTGTCTCCAGCATGCAGCGTTTCAGATTACAGGTTTTGATCGGCCATGAAAAAGATTCTGCCAGTTTGATCCGCTTTGCACTCTCCACCTGATAATCCGTCATGGTAAGCAGACCCGCTTCTACTTTTCCAATCGGTGGAATCGGATATGGCACAAAATCACATTTGAAATTGCAGGCATAAATACTGCTCATATCCAACGCATTTTCATAATACTCACGTTCATTGATATGGAAAGAACGTTTTGCATCAATATCCACTTCCTGCAAGAAATAGAAATCTGCATTCTGGCTTTTCAAAATATCAGAAATTCCCGCAAGGTTTGTTTCCACCACATCTTTGCTGTCCGGCTGCACCTTACTTCCACCATCCATAAAGAAATCTTCGTCTTTGCTCAATGCCGCATAACCGGTATTATAGGTCAGGACAGAAAAACTATCTCCTTCGGATAATGTCTTTGTCCCAGTTCCTGTTTCCGGAAACTCAATGGATTTCGGACGATATTCCCGCACCGTATAAAAAATAAGCACTGCTGCTACAAACAATACAATGCATAAAACTACAATCCCAATACCTTTTAAAATCTTTTTCCCCTTCATAATGCATCTCCTTCTCACTATTGACCTATTTTTGGTCAAAGGATATTCGCAATCCGCCTTCGCTACTTGCTCATAACCAAATAGCTGCTTCGCAGCTTATCAGAAGGGGCTTGCACCCCTCCTGATACAAGCAAGTCCCTACCCCTGCTTATTGCTTTTCGCAATTGAAGCAGGGGACTTCCTTGATTTGGTTAAACTCTTACCTTTTCCACCTGTCACTTATCTGTTTTCATTATCATAATTGTATCCTAACATATGCCCATCTTTACATCAAGACAAGAAAGTGTACTATCGAAGCCTCTTATGCTCAACAAAAAAAGAGCGCCCTCGCGGAACGCTCTTTTTCAGTCTGTTTTACTGTTTTTTATTTTCTTTTCGTTTTTCTGCGTACAGTAATCGTTATTGCTCCAGTTCCTGTGGAAAGAATCAAAATTGTGATCCATAACATCATTCTGGCATTATCATCTGTGCGTACGGCTTCCCCGGCGGTTTTCTTATCCGCTTCGGTTTTGCCTGACGCTGATGTCTTATTAACATTTTCTGCCTTTGTTTCATTAGAACCAGATATCTTATCCACGTTTTCCGGCTTTGTTCCGTCAGAACCAGATGGCTTATCCGAAGTATCCGGCTTTGATTCACCCGGCACGGATATCTTATCTACTTCCTCTGTTTTTGTTGCGCCACAACGCTCACAGAGATAAGTGCGGATACCTGTTTTTTCTGCTGTCGGCTTAATAGTGATCACTCCCACGCCCCAGCTATGTCCAGCTGCCGGAATCGTCTGCTCATCCTTTACTGCACTACAGGTTTTACAATGAATGGATTTCATACCTTCATCCTCGCAGGTTGGCTTCTGATCCACAGTATAATCAGCCTCCCAATCGTGGTCTTCCAGTGTAACAACCACAGATTCTGCTGTGGACCGATTTCCGTTTGCATCCTCTGCCACAAGCAACAGGAACATTCCATTTTCGGTACGGATTGTCTGAATCACCGGATTGCCATTTTCATCATAAACCGGCATTCCTTCTTCATCCATCACCATCTGATTATAGGTCAGATCAAGCTGTCCGGAATAAGAAAATCTGCCGTTTTCATCCGCAGTGGCAACCTGTTTCAAATTTCCCTCCCAGTCTACATCATCAAGGCAAACCGTTCCATTCGGTTCTGTCATACCTGTAATCGTATAGTCTCCGGTATCCTTATTCGCATATACCACTGTCTGATCCAGGCTGAGCATCGGTGCGGTATCATCCTTTTCCACAAGCAGATATTTTGTTGTAATATCTGTGTAAGTACCTTTATTCACTGCTGCATCAATGCGGAACATCACGGAGCCTGTAATATCTGTATTATCAATGTTCCAATAGCCATCATATGCAGCATCTATTACCTGATCGGTATCCATTCTTGTCAGTGTATAGGTAACATTTTCATTTTCCTGATTGGTCACTTGCAGATACCAGCGGTTGTTATTTCCTGCACCTGCCACACAGGAGAATACGCCATTTTCTTCTGTGACATCGTGAGAAGTATAATTACCGCTTCCTCTTGATGTTTCCATCTCCGCTTTCAGCGTCAGTGGTGTGTATTTTGGTAATACAGCATCGTTTGATTTTGTCTCCTCGCTGTAAACAAACGCATTTGCAATCTTTTCACCCGTTTCATCGGTCAGATAATTGTATGCCTGTACACCGATCTTATAATTCTGATCTGCTTTCAGATCTGAGGTAGTTGTATTGCCGGAAGTATTCTGATTCTCATCAATCGCATCACCATTTACAGTCAATGCCATATCCAGTGTAAATGTACCGGTAGCAGTATCATAAGAAACACCGTCAATTTTGGAATCTTTGATATCAGCTGCATCATAGCTGTAATTCTTTCCGGTGTCAACAAAACTTCCGCCCTTCTCCTGATAAATCGTTACTCTGTAACCGTCAGCGTTTGCCACCTCACTCCAGGATCCTTCCATGATCTCATTTCCGATCGGCTGGATTGCTGCTGTCGCAGGTGCCTCCGGCTGTGCAGTATTCTGATAATGAATCTGACCTAAGGCCACTGTATCAACAGGAAGAAGCACTTCATCCTTTTCCGTACTTCCATCTTCATTTTCAATCATGATCTCATTTTTGCTTAAAAGACTTACAGTCACATAATAATCACCGGTAGCAACCATAGTTCCCCGATCCGGTATCTGTGCGGATATATTAGCCGGATCTGTAATATCCTGATATTCGATGGCATACTGTCCCTTACCGCTTTCCTCGCCAAAATATGTTGCCAGCACATACTTTGCATCCGCATCCGGATTTTCTACTTTTCCACTGACCGTCTGTCCGTTCAGGCTCGCAGAAAGACTGTCAAATGGCATAGATGCGTTCAGATTCAGATTGAACTCTGCCACATCACTGGTTACTGTCCACTGATCACCAATGGATGCATTTTTTCCCAGACCAACCAGAACACAGTCTTTTCCAGCCGCATTCTGTGTTGCAAATACATTGATTTCTGACTCATTGGTAATTTCATCTTCTGCATTATAGGAAGGTAGTGTCAGAGCAAGATTGCTGCCATCTTTGGAAACCGTCAGGCTCTCTGCAAATGCCTGCATATCTGTGCCATCCGCAGGTGTCACCATCATAACAACCGTAGCATCTTTTGATAATGACTGTCCCTCATTTCCAGTAAGTTCAATATTCTTACTGTAAACACTGTTGGTACTTACCGCATTTTGCAATGCCACATCAGCAACGGATGTTACATTTGCACCAAGCATATCCATATTTGCATCCATGACTGCCACTGCATCATTTTCATTGTATTCTGCACTGTAACCTTCCGGCTTGTGATCTTCCCACTTCCATTCCGGCAGATCTTTCCAGAATCCAACGGTTTTGATACCAGCATCATTTTCCGGGAATATGTACCAAAGGCGATAAGATGCAATTCCCCAGTCGGCTTCTTTCTTGGCACCGCCGTAAATTTTAAAATTCTTGAATGCAGAATTTACAGCACCATTAAAGTTCGTTCCTCTGACCGGTACCACCGTACTTGCACCAAGGAAAAAATCAAAACTTGTAGATCCAAGTTTGACACCACCGATCAACGGCCATCCTGACGGTGCATGCAGACTTCCTTTCACACCACCGTTCATATCCGCATTTACATAGACACTGGTCGGATTCTTATAGCTGTTCATTCCGGAGAACACACTTGCACTTAAGTCTCCCGAAGCTCGGATTACCTTGGAATTCTGTGGAACACTTGCATGGACACTTGCAGCACCAAAAGCTTTCAGACCGGTGTAGTCTGTGCCCTTATAATTGCGCGTTTCTCCCTGAACACCTTCTTCGATGGTAAAATCATCAATCAGATTCAGCTTTTTAAAAATTTTGACCTCATCGCCTTTCAGCTTAAAGTAAGCCGGTCCAAAGGTATAGGTTGCTTTTCCTTCCAGTGTATTCAAAATTTCGCCTTTCCCTGTAATGGAAAGGTTCAACGGCGGAATTGCAAAGAAATCTCCGTTAAAGGAATCTGCCAGATTATTAAATCCACCACCGGCACCGGTTATATTTGCGACTACCACAGGTGGCACCAGTGGCACCTTGGCAACACTTGATCCTGCATAGAAGTAAAGCTTATTTGGCATAAGTGAACCTGTCAGGTTAGATCTCTTCAATTCCAGTTCCGCCTCACTCTCAAAGAGATCAAACACATTCAGTTCCATAGTGAAATGATACCTTGGCTGGAAGGTATCAATTTCGCCTTCCAGACTTGCCATATCCAGTCCAAGCATTTCTGTCGTATCAATTTTTCCGGTTGCACGAATACCGTTTACCTTAAAATCTTTCCCCTGGTAACCATATCCAAGCTCCTGCATGGTAAACTCAGCACCTCTAAAAATCTGAAATTCTGCATTTCCTTCAAAACTGATATTGCCATCCACTTTCACGTTCGCTTTTTCCACACTGATCTCTGTACCCGGAATATTGGTCGTCATCACCGCATCATTCGAATTCGGATCCATCGTCACGATCAGACCATTTTCTCCCGATGCAATCGTAAGATTCTTCTGTGCAGCATCTTTTGGCTGATAAAACTTAAATGTCGGGGTATTCAGATTTACATTGCTTGTCTCAAAACTTCCATCCTTGCCAACAGAAAAACTTCCACCGGCGCCGGTCCAGACTGCAGTAATGGATTTTGACAACGCTGCCACACCGTTTGTAAATACATAGCGGTCATTTTCTTCATGAAAATTTCCACGAATTGCCGCGATCTTTGTTCCGTAAGTCTTTGCATTTGCATCCAGCTCACTTTCACTGGATGCCGGAACTGCCTGATAACCATCCTTATTTTTATAAATACCAAGATGTCTGGCAGACTGACTTACCGTGATCGTATCATTCGGTGTAAATGTATCATCTTTTTCGGTATAGAGATCCCGGTATCCCCAAAGCATGTTACTGTGCTGATATGAAATCTCTTTTCCCATGAGATTCAGGTTGAGTTCCAATGTCACATCGCCACTTTTTGTTGCAGAAAAATACTCCGGCAGTGAATCTGTGTAATCACCTGTTCCATCATGCCCTGTCACATAACCTGTATACAGTGAGGAAGTTGCCACAAAAGGATTTGCCCAGGAATATCCTTTTGTAAAAAGTTCTGTGATGCCTTCTCCGGAACTGCCATAGCCGCTATTAGGACTGTGATACCATCCAAAAGATGTTTTTACATGCAGCAGATCTGCCACCACGGCACTCTCTGAATGCTGATAACCGGATTCCGAATTTCCGGTGGCATTGCTCATGTATACAGACGCACCAGTGGAAACATTCTCATGTCCCATTTTATTAAAACCATTCAGTTTCGTACAAAATTGCAGATTCAGGTCATCGCCATACGCCAGACCATCTTTATTCTTATACTCGACATCAACATCTGCTTTTACACCGTAAGTTCTTCCGTTATCAGCATCATCCTCTGTAAGCATACCGGCAGTCGTGTAGCCGGTTGTCTTACCTTCGTCCAGTTTGACGATCCGGTAAGTCGTGGTAACTTCATAAGTACGCTGATATCTCGATGTTACCTGTTTATACGGTTTAAACTCATATTTTACTGTAATACTATTTTTGTCTGCAGTTACACTCCTGCTGGAAACAGATATTTTTTCTGAATTTGCGACAAAATATGGATACTGGTATATTTTTTTGTTAAATACCATGTCATATGCCTCTTTTGCAGATGCTTTTGTTCTTGCAGGCACAGTTACCAGATAACCACCGCCAAAATTTATTTTCGAACTCTGCACAAAATACAGACGAACATGATCATTCTCGATCCAGGTAACATTATAATTCCGGTATGTTCCTTTATTGTTTGTTACCTCCTCTGTTTCTGAACGAACGGATCCGACGATGGCATATGCATCCATCGGTACAAAACATGCAAGCATACATACCGCAAGCAGTATACTCAAAAATTTCTTTATCATAGACTCATCCCCTTTCTTTCGTGTCGCCATATAAATTCTTTTTCCGGTCAGATTTATATAGCCATATTTTACCAAAGGAACTGATCCTTTCACATGCCCATTTCAGGAGAAAAAAGTGCCTATTGACAAAAAAAGAAAAGATACTGACATCTGATACAAATTTATTTATCTGCATCTGATCTCAATATCTTTTCTGTATACTCAAATATTCATAGGTAAAATGGATTATTTTGCTACGATATTGATGATTCTGCCCGGAACATAGATCTCTTTAATCACGTTTCCTGTCAGTTTATCGCCAAGTGCTGCCTTACCTGCTGCGATGGCATCCTCTTTGCTTACGTCAGCCGGAAGTGTAACAACACATTTTGTCTTTCCATTAATCTGTACAGCAAGCTCTTTCTCGTCATCTTTCATAGCATTCTCATCGTATGTCGGCCAAGTCTCATGGAATACGGAATCCGCATGATCAAGCTGGCTCCACAGTTCCTCGCTGATATGTGGTGCAAACGGTGCCATCAGAACGACAAATGTCTCTAATGTTTTCTTGTCTACGCCGCCTTTTTTCGCCATATCGATAAGTTTGTTATTGTACTCCATGAATCCGGAAATAACCGTATTCAGGCTAAAGCTCTCCAGACGTGTGGTGATGTCGTAAACCAGTTTGTTACGAACTTTTACCAGCTCTTTTGTCTCTTTGACATCAGCATCTTTGTTATCCAGTACAAGTTTCCAGAAACGTGTGATGAAACGGTATACACCGTCGATTCCTCTGTCATCCCACTCAGAATCCAGTTCTGGCGGTCCTACGAACAGCTCGTAAAGTCGCAGAGAATCACAGCCGTAATCACGAACCAGATCATCCGGTGAGATTACATTTCCTTTGGATTTACTCATCTTGATACCGTTTTTACCGGTGATCATACCCTGGTTGAACAGTTTGTGGAACGGCTCGTCAAAGTCGATCACACCGATGTCGCACAGGAATTTTGTATAGAATCTGGAGTAAAGCAGATGCAGTACTGCATGCTCAACACCACCGATATACATATCAACCGGCAGATATTTGTCTGCTTTTTCTCTGGAAACCAGTTCTTTCTCATTTTTGTTATCTACATAACGAAGGAAATACCAGGAAGATCCTGCCCACTGCGGCATGGTATTTGTCTCACGTTTTGCAGGTTTTCCACAGCACGGGCAGGTTGTGTTTACCCAGTCTGTAATGTCTGCCAGCGGAGATTCACCGGTACCTGTCGGCTGATAAGACTCAACCTCCGGTAATAACAGCGGAAGTTCTTCTTCCGGAACCGGAACAGGTCCACAATCCGGACAATGAACGATCGGGATCGGCTCGCCCCAGTAACGCTGACGAGAGAATACCCAGTCTCTCAGTTTGTAGTTTGTGGTAGCTTTACCAATGCCTCTCTCCTCGATGATGTGTGGAGCTTCTTTCTTCAAAACAGAAGATTCCATTCCGTTCCACTCGCCGGAGTTGATCATAGTACCTTTTGCTTCGGTATAAGCCTCTGTCATATTCTCGATCTCTTTGCCATCTTTTGCGATAACCTGAATGATCGGAATATTGAATTTGGTTGCGAACTCGAAGTCACGGTCATCATGAGCCGGTACACACATGATCGCACCTGTACCGTAGTCAGCTAATACATAATCAGACAGCCAGATCGGTACTTTTGCACCGTTGATCGGATTGATCGCATAACTTCCGGTAAATACACCTGTTTTCTCTTTATCCTGCAGACGGTCTACAGAAGATTTCAGAGAAGACTGGTAAATATAATCTTCTACTGCTGCTCTTGTCTCATCGTTTGCAAGCTCTTTTGCCATTGCATGCTCCGGAGCCAGAACAAGGAATGTCGCACCATGTAAGGTATCCGGTCTTGTGGTGTATACAGTGATCTCTTTGTCTGTATCCTCAACCTTAAAGTTAACTTCTGCACCGTGGCTCTTTCCGATCCAGTCCGTCTGCATCTTTTTAACTTTCTCCGGCCAGTCAAGTTTGTCAAGATCATCTAACAGACGATCAGCGTATGCTGTGATCTTTAACATCCACTGATTCAGGTTTTTCTTGGTAACATCAGCGCCGCAACGCTCACATTTACCATTTACAACTTCCTCGTTTGCAAGACCTGTCTTACAGGACGGACACCAGTTGATCGGCATCTCTTTCTGATAAGCAAGACCTGCTTTGAACATTTTTACAAAAATCCACTGCGTCCATTTATAGAAGTTCGGGTCGGTTGTGTTTACTTCCATATCCCAGTCATAAACAGCAGCGATCTCTTTGATCTGACGTTTGATATTTGCAATATTCTCTGCTGTGGATTTCTCCGGATGTACGCCCATCTTGATTGCGTAGTTCTCAGCCGGAAGTCCGAATGCATCCCATCCCATCGGATGAATCAGATAATATCCATTCAGCATTTTATATCTGCTCCATACGTCGGAGATAACGTATCCTCTCCAATGACCTACATGCAGACCATTACCTGACGGATATGGAAACATATCCAGACAGTAGTATTTCGGTTTCTTACCATCATTTACATTAACCGGGTGTTCTTCCCAGATTTTGCGCCATTTCTGTTCAATCTCTCTATGATTGTACGGTACAGCCATTTTCATTCCTCCTAACAGATTGTCCCTCTTTCTCTTTCGTGGACATAGTCTGTAGAAATTTTAACACAACCACTGTATTTGTCAAGTTTTCCGCCAATCTAACAGTCAAAAAAGGACAGAAATCCATGATTTATGAACTCTGTCCCTCTGCCTTATTCTTTTTTCGTATTCTGTTATCTCGGCGAACCACCATATTACATAGGATACATCCAACCATACAGCCAACTGCATTGTGAATCATATCATCCCATTCAAACAATCCTCGCAGGAAAATAAGCTGACTGATCTCAATACAGGCGGATACACAGATTCCTGCCAGAAACGCCTGCCAGGGATGGACTTTTTTCTTTACCATCAATGGCAGCAACACTCCCATCGGCATCAATAACATACAATTCAGCAAATCTTCCTGTAACAAGGACTGATCATGGTGACTGATCACTTCCCACCAGGACCAGAACGGAATCAGTTCGTATTGTCTGGTTCCTACAGACCTTGTAAAAACGGTAGATCCATATACAATTCCAAGAAATACAAGCAATAACAATCCTGCTGCTGCCTGAACTTTATTTATTTTTCCACAGCGGACTGCACACACACAACAAAACAACACTATCATAAAAATACTGCCAAACACCAGGATCTCCTGACCGGACCACATTCTGTTATGTGTTATAAAAATCTGATAAATGTCCAATCACAGTTCCTCCAATAAATATATTTTCTTTCACTCTAACCTAGCACCAAGCATATTTTATCTCAGTCGCAAAGGCCGAAATTCATATTTATTTTTTCACTGCCACACGACAGTCTTTTTTATAACACGCAATTCCATATTTCAAAATCGTACGCATTCCATCTTCCTGTAATCTGGCTTCATACGATTTTTCTTCAATCTGCTCAAGCGCTTTTTTGCATGCCGCATCCAAATTCCCGTCTTCTGCATATTTCACTTCAATCACGATACCAACGCGACAGTCAAAAGCCTCAATCAATATATCACTATAACCAATACCAGATTCCACATTGGATTTCACGATCCAATTATCCATAAACCCAAATAGTCCAAGTAAAATACCGTGATAAAAATTCTCTTTTCGTTCCTTTGAAACAGCAGTGTCACGAATACTGATTGTATTCCAAAGATAATCCCCAAAAATCTTTTCTACCTGAGATTCATCTCCCCTTAACATTGCCGCCGCAAAATCATCTAAAGTTGTTTTGTCTCTTCCAACAGAGTCCTTAAACCATTCCCGAATCTGTGTAATAAACAATTCCCGGATTTCCCTGTTTGGAATAGCCAGCCGATAACATCTGCCATCAACTCTGCCTCGCTGAGTCAGATAGCCGGTTGTAAAAAGTACACTCCACAGATTATCAATGGTCTTATCAAGTTCATCATAAGTAAGTTCCTGACGAATTTCTTTTACAATCTCTTCACCGGCAATCAATTGCTCAATTTCAGACTTTGTCTGCATATTTGCTTTATCAATAAACCGACGTACAATGCCATTTCCACTTGTATTTGACCAGTAGTCTTCCGGGAATGCGTCTGAATCAACGCGCAAATCCCTACAATGATTGATCACGTCCCAAGGGCAATATACCGAAACATTTCCAAACAAATACCCATCATACCATTGTTTCATCTGCTCATAATGTTCTGAAAGTCCATAATATGCCAGCATTTCCTTCACTTCCTCATCTGTGAAGCCAAAACATTCACCAAATTGAGGACTCATAACCGACAATACATTAAAATTATTTAAACCAGTAAATATACTTTCTTTGGCAATACGCAGACAACCAGTCAAAACGGCAAACTGCAGAAAATCATTTGTTTTCAATGCCAAGCCAAACAATGCGCGAATCAGTGCCACCATTTCCCTGTAATAACCATTCTGGAAAGCCTTGTCCAACGGAACATCGTATTCATCAATCAAAATAACAGTTTTTATCCTATAATGCTTATATAGAAGCTCTGACAATATCTGTAAAGAAGATATAAGGATATCTTCACTCATTACATACTTGCCATCCTGCATAGCAATAATTGCACGGTATATATTTTTGTCTTCCTCTGTCAAATTATCACTATCTAATAAAAACGTAAATCGTCTGGCTTCTTTCCCTACCAAATCACAAAATCGATATTTTGCACTTTCAAAATTTAATCCTTCTACACTTTTCAGTGAAAGAAAAATTACCGGAAATTTTCCCATATACTCTTCACATATTTTTTCATTTTGTGAAATATAGAGACCATCAAATAATGTCTTATCTGTTCCAACTTCAAAAAAATACCGAAGCATACTCATATTTAATGTTTTTCCAAAACGCCGTGGTCTGGTAAAAAGATTTACTTTCCCCCACTCTTCCAACAATTGTTCAATTAATTTTGTTTTGTCCACATAGTAAAAGCCTGATTTTCGGATTTCTTCAAAATTTTCTAATCCAATTGGTAGTTTTAATTTTTCAGTCATTTCTGCCCCCTACGTCTTTGTAGTACCAAACGCTTTTTATAAAGTCTGCACTATTTTTATCTTCTTCTAAAAATCATGTACAAAATCTTTTCTGCTTGTTTTGTTGTAGTTTGAAATTCAAGCATTAAGAAATTCTGTCGATCATTTTAGAATAAAGACTGGCTTCCGCCTGTTAAAAAGAAAAATAGAACACTAAATGCTTACACAAAGTTTAGCATTTGTGTTCTATTCCGTCAATGACGATTTCTATATTTATCTGACGGTAAAATATCTCTAATTGAAGTCATTTGCTCCCAAAGCATTATTATGATTTATCAAATTATCCAGCGCAGTAATTATTGTTGTTTTACCTGCATTATTTTTTCCTATAATCAACGTTGTATCCGAAGCAACATCTATCTCATCATAATTATTTTGCATATCATCATTTTTTGAATTTAAAACTATTTTGGAACTGATAAATTCCACAATATTTCTCTCTGAAGAAAATTTCCTATAATTTGTCAATTTTAGTCTCTTTAAAAACATTCTTTCTTCTCCTTTGCCCATTGGAGTCAAAGGATATTCGCAATCCGCCTTCGCTACTTGCTCATAACCAAATAGCTGCTTCGCAGCTTATCAGAAGGGGCTTGCACCCCTCCTGATACAAGCAAGTCCCTACCCCTGCTTATTGCTTTTCGCAATTGAAGCAGGGGACTTCCTTGATTTGGTTAAAATATAACCTTTTTTGTCATCTACATAACACAATACTTACACTTGATTATAAGTATTGTTAATACATAATTTAATTCTAAACTCCAAAATGCTATCTAATCTATTACCATTTTAACACATGGTCAAAGAAATAAATATCTTTTTTAGTTTTTATTACAAAAAAAATCCTGGCTTTCACCAGAACCTTTTTATATCGGACTCTTATTCTACTCAGCTTCACACTCTAATGGCGTGCTTTCTGACAGCCAATCTCTGATCTGTTCCTTACCTGTTTCCAAAATGTCTGCAATCTGTTCCATCGACATCCCTGTTTTGAAAAGCTTTAATGCTACACTGTGTGCTTGTTCTGTTTTCCCTAATTCTTGTCCTATTGCAATTCCTTTTTCCTTTATTCCCTGACTCAAATTACACATATATTCCACGTCCTTTCCCGTCTCTGTTTCCACTGGTATCTGATATTCTGTTTCTATAATACTTAATTTTTCTGTCACTTCCAGCTCTTTTGATAATAATTTTCACTGCCACACGACAGTCTTTTTTATAACACGCAATTCCATATTTCAAAATAGAACGCATACTCATATTTAATGTCTTTCCAAAACGACGTGGTCTTGTAAACAAATTTCAAAACATACCATACGCTTCGATTTTTACTTTACGTTTCCGCTACTAAAAATCATCTACTTTCTTCCATCTCTCAATCAGCAAGCTTTTCTGAAATCCAATAAATTTCACCGATTCCTCATCAAAAATTCTTCCCAATTCTTCCGGCAGCACATAACAATTATCTCTCAAATAATACATATAATCCACGGCATATTTCTGACTACCAGTCTCATAAAACAAAAAAATCACTTCATCTTCTGTTTCCTTATAGAACCGTGGATTCTCCAGTGGATACCGAACCCCAACCCGAAACCCTTGTAGCATACCAGAAATCTGATTTGAAACTCCTGTTCCAAACTCATCTTCCAGCACTACAATCCCAGACAACATTCGTTTATAAAACTCTTTTAACGTTTCTTCATAGTGTCCCAACGTTATTAGCCCATATACTTGTCCTTTTATCAAATTAAGAATTATAGAATATAAATACTCCACTGCAGCTCTGGATATTTCAAGTTGAAATACTGTATTTCTGTTGGAATAACTAAAAACATATTCCTGCGGACCTATGGTCACACCACTCAAATTATGTTGCATAGCATTTCTCATTAATTTCAGTATTCGATAGCAATTCTTTTGTATCTTTTCCATATCTGTGCTTTCTGGCAAAATCTCATAATGCCGTTTAAAGCTTTCCCCTTCCGGTAACGAATATTTGTTTTCCACAAATCCATCAAATGCGGTAAAAATCAAAAGATTCGCAACTAAATCGGTATTAACGAATCTGGAACGTTCTCCAATAATATCCGAATGTATAATAGATACTGTCGATTTTAAAGAAGTGTCATCATCATAGCATACCGGCCTGATTTCTACTGAACGCAAACGCAAATTCGATGACTCTATCATATCTACAATTGAATTTATGTACTGTTGATCCATAATTTAATTCTAACCTCCCAGATGTATGCTAGCATCATTTTAACACATGGAAAAAGAAGGAAATATCTTTTTTAGTTTTATTTTTTATATTATCAGTAAGCGCTTAATTTCTGGGTAGATAGTTATCTATCCAGAAATTAAGCGCTTACTTACATACAAACCGCATATCTTCGGGCTTTTTCAACTTTTTTATTCATTTAGGTGTAAAATTTACTGGAAGTTCACATACCACGATTTTGCAAGTGAAAACCGTGGTAAAATTCAGTATTTTCAATGATTCTAGGGTTTAATTACAGTTATATTTTTATGCTGAGTAGGAAAAATATGGGAAGTTAGCACTTAATTTATGAGACCATTATACGAACCAGCATTTTAAATCCAACATCTACCAATGGATATTTTACTCGCAGATAAATTAATATATCTTTCTTTTTCTTATGTGTAAGTTTGCGATAAAACTCAGTTACTGCATCCTTTTTCTTAAAATTAGCAGCTAACATCATTTTTTGTCGTAAATAAAACTGCTTAATTTGTTCTAATTGATTTTCAGTTATGATTCCTAAGTGCTTAAGAACATTTACTCGAATATCCTCATACCCTCCTAATAATTCCAAATTTCTATCATATCTAGGATCATGTGAAATAGAATTTGGATATTCATTATATCGTGTTAAAACTTCTGGCACAAACCCACATTCTGAATAATATGCTACAGGCAAAAGTAGTTGCATATTCTGACCATATCTAGAATTATATATTTCCAATCCCTTGTTCATTTTTATAAATGATTCTGTCCGAATTAAATACGTACCTGTCCAATTATATGTTCTCCCATATAACAAATCCCTAAAAATGTTATATGTACTTTTTTCATCATCGCGTACACAAAACATAGAAACAACTTGACCTTTCTCAACATTAAAAATCTCGCCATTATTACGTACAAACATAACTTCCGGATGTTCCTTAAGGAATTGCATTTTTATTTCAATATTTTGCGGATAAATATAATCATCAACATCTAATACCTCAAAATACTCACTTGACAGATATGAAAATGCATTATTTATAGCAGAAGCAGCTCCACCATTCTCTTTTTTTAAGCAAATAAGTTTCATACCCCTATTTAAGAATTTTTCTTCCCATTCTTTGGCTATAACAAAACTATCATCATTAGAGCCATCATCCACAAAAATAGTTTCAATATTTTTATAAGTTTGATTTAAAATAGCCCCAAAACATTGTTCTATAAATTTTTTTCCATTGTAACATGGAACAATGATAGTTACACAATCTTGTGTTAAGTTTTTATTAAACATTTTTTTCGTTCAACTCACTTATTTCACTAATTTTCAATTTATGAATGTACATTTTTGTTATATATCTTCAAGAATATTTGCAATTCGTTCACAAGCATGTCCATCACCATATGGATTAGATGCATAGCTCATTAATTCATATGCTTCTGCATCGGATAAAAGTCGACTAAATTCCTGATATATTGTTTCTTCTTCTGTTCCAACTAATTTAAGTGTTCCTGCTTTAATACCTTCTGGTCGCTCTGTTGTGTCACGCATAACCAGAACTGGAATTCCTAAACTCGGCGCTTCTTCTTGAATTCCACCAGAATCTGTCAAAATCAAATAACTTCTGGCTAAAAAATTATGAAAATCCAACACATCTAATGGCTCAATAATATGGATTCGATCATCATCTCCCAAAATTAAATTAGCAGTTTCTCTAACAACAGGATTCATATGAATTGGATAAATCGCCTTAGTATCTGGATGCTCATCCATAACTCTTCGAATAGCCCGAAACATATTTTCCATTGGTTTTCCGAGATTTTCTCGTCTATGTGCAGTAATCATGATTAATCTACTACCCCTTGCCCATTCTAATTCTGAATGCATATAATCTTTTCTTACTGTGGTTTTCAAAGCATCAATCGCCGTGTTACCAGTCACATAAATGCTTTCAGGATTTTTTCCCTCATTTAGCAAATTTCTTTTTGCTAAATTTGTAGGTGCAAAATTATATTGACTAATAATCCCCACTGCCTGACGATTAAATTCTTCTGGATATGGAGAATAAATATTATATGTTCTTAATCCTGCTTCCACATGTCCTACTGGTATTTGCAAATAAAAGCATGCCAACGCCGTAACAAATGTAGTAGATGTATCACCATGTACAAGAACCACATCTGGTTTTTCCAATATTAAAATTTCACGAATATGTTCTAAAATATTAGTTGTCACATCAAAAAGTGTTTGCTTTTCTTTCATTATTGATAAATCATAATCTGGCACTACCTCAAATGCCTTCAATACCATATCCAACATTTGTCTATGCTGTCCAGTAACACAAACAATTGTAGATACTTCTTTTCTACTTTTTAATTCATTTACCAAGGGACACATTTTTATTGCTTCTGGCCTTGTACCAAAAACTAACATTATTTTTTTCACAGAATTCTCCTTTGCATTATCTTATAAATTTTTCAATCTAACTTTCCGATATAACCATCCTAATGGTCTAAAAATCTGTACATATATTGGAACTCTAAAATATTCTTTACATTTTGGTTGCCAATACGCGGCTGTTAAAATAAAATATTTTATTTTTTCTTTCCATTGCCTAGCAACTTGTAACGATACGAAATACGCATAAGTAGTTCCAATAGGATTTCCCATTAAAAGTTTGTGATACTTACTTGTCAATCCATCATTTTGGTATTCTCCAATATATAAAACTTCATCTGCAATCAACATTGTCCCATATTTATCCAAAACATAGTATAGTGCTGTTTCTGGAATAAATTTTTCACCTTCAAATGCTGGGAACATATTCCTTTTGAGTAATCCCGTTTTAAAAAATAAAACTGTATCTCCATGAAAATGATACATATTATTTAAATCATACATCGAACATGCTCGCACTCCGCTGGGAAAATCACTACATATTGCATTACCTTCTGCATCACCTCGTTTTGCTATTATGCCTATATTATTTTTACTCGCAAATGCCCATAATGTCCATACACGTGAAAGTGCATTCTTGCTAAAATAATCATCAGAATCCAAGCATACACATAATTCCCCCCTTGCTTCTGTTACACCTACATTATGCGCAATATGTTTTCCTCTATTTGCTTGATAGATATATCGGATATGTACTTTTCCATCCTTTAGGAATGATTTAACCACATTTTTAGTATCATCAGAAGAACCATCATCAATTATAATCCATTCAAATGCATTAAATTCTTGTTCACATAATGAATCATAACACCGTGTCAGCAAATGCCCTCTATTATATGTGGGAGTAATCACACTAATTTTTATTCCCATAACTAATTCCTCTTATCTTTCAAAATCATCTTTTTTATCATCTCATAAAAATACTTATATTCCGATGTTTTATGATATATTAAAATAAATATTACATTAATTAATATTGTAAGCAATATTCCAGCTACAAAAAATAAAATTATACCATTTAAATATCTATCTAATCCTTTTACAATCATTTGACAAATAATATCCAGCAGCAATAAAAAAAGCACTCGTACACCTAGTCGTACATAATAAGAAAATACCGGCTTCTGAAAGCATTCTTTATACACCACTACTGGATCTTTTACATAAATAGTTGTCAAATATGCAATAATAGTTCCCCAAAACACACCCTCAATTCCTATATATTGAACCAAAACTAATGATACTCCAAGATTCACAATAGCAGTTGCGACCGCTCGATATTTAGTTTGCCAGTATAATCCACACGCATCTTTATATATATTAACCACATTATTTAAACCAGGAATCAAAAACATCAAAGAAATCAGCAATACAACACGCGTATTAAATAGCGCATATTTTCCTACCCATACAGATATAAATATATTTATTAAATTGTTTAAGCAGATAAAAAGAAAACCATATACCCAAAAATTAATAAAATCTAATCGTTTAAAAACCACATACAAATGCTCTTGATTTTCTTCTGCATTAAGATTTCCGACACTTGCTGTAATAGCGTTAAACAACGATGCAATCATTGATTTAATCATGTTAACGATCATTGTATAATTAGAATATAAACCAACGGTAATCGTATTAATAAATGTTGAAATAATAATATTATCTGTTGAACTATACACAACACCACTTATTTTTGTTAATGAAAGAGAAAAAACATTTTTAGCTAAAATTCTTTTTTCATCCGTTGTTAATTCCATAAGTTTATGGTTTTGCACAACCGGATACAATTTATTAACTTTATGCGCTAAAATATAATTTTTAATAGTAACTACCACAATTCCAACTATTAAATATAAATAATAATTTCTAAAAAGTAATAATACTAAAAATTGAATTATAATTGAAATAGTATTACACTTTAAATCAATCTTACTAACAATATATGTCTTTTGATCGGCATACAATAAAGAACTTTTATAGCTAAAGCAAAAATATGGTAATACTGTATTTGCTAAAAACAATAGATATATAGCCGTATAATTTACAGAAACTGCTTCATCTAAATTTACAAATACATCTAAAAAGGGAACTAGACACAAACCAATTGCAGTAATAACAATACCAATTACTCGGTAGCTTATGCGAAACAAATTTAAAAAACTAGCAATCTTTGTGCTATTATTTGTTGCCAAAGGTTTATATAAACTAAACGAAATTGCATTTCCTATTCCCAATTCAGCTATAGCAAGAAAACTCAAAACGTTTGTAAATAAACCATTTAAACCTAAATAACTCAAGCCCAATGTATGTATAAAAATTGTTCGATTCACAAATGTAAGTGCCATTGTAAAAATGGTACTTACTAATGAAAACAACATATTTTTTTTAGAATTTTCTACTCTACTCATATCATTTTCATATCCCTTATAATCTTCCCATAATCAATTTAGACATTTTATTTGTCTCTTGAATATATCCTGGAATTATTTTTTTCAGTTGTTTTTGAATCCCAATTCTGTGTTCGAATATCCACAAAAATGCATCTAATATACAATTTTCATTTGATATCTTATCTACTGGCAAAACAAAATTCTCATCAGTTCCAAATAAATCGCTTGCAATTCCTTTAGATTTCACCGAATAGCCAATCACCAATGTCGGTATACATTGAGAATATGCCGCAATAGATGCATGCGTTCTTGCTGCAATCATAACATCACATTTTGAAATATAATATTTAAGCTTATCGCAAGATTGATCCTCGATCAAAATTACTCGATCTTGCTTAAAAGCTGTTTTGTATTTATTCAATAATTCATAATCATTATTATCAGATGTAACAACATGTGGAATCAACATAACATCATACTCTGTATTCTTCAAAATAAATTCCATCGTATTATAAACATTCCTCCAAACTATTTCTGGACTACATTCCTTTCGTTCTACCAACGGACTAATATTTATTCCAATGTATTTTTTCTTTTCATCAAAAAAACTATTTTTTACTTTTGGTTCAGTTACCTCAAGACAAAAAGCCGGATCTGGACACATATAAACATTATTAAAATTTTTGCATTTTAGTACATTATAAGAAATACTTTCTCGAACAATTATCATATCAAATTTTCGGAAATCTTCTTCCATTTCTTGATCAATTAATGCTTCTTCAATGGACGCTCCCCATAATACTGACTTTTTCCCTCTTGTTACAGCCATATCATGCAAATAATAAAGCCAATCCGAATCACCATAACAATAATTATCTCCACCAACTGAAATAGCCAAATCACATTTATCAAAGTACGTTTGGAACTGCTCTAGTTGTAACTTCCCCTTAGCACCTTTCATTAACCGTAATCTACACAGTATACGTTCTAAAATACTATATTTTTTTTTGAACGTATATGGTATATATTCTACTCCCTCAGTATACGTTTCATACTCCAATTTAGTGGTTCCTATATAATATTCATTTTGCCCTAGTAGTTTCATTGTCGTTTTATTTATCGCTTCACATCCATGATTTTCACTACTTCCATTTGCAAACATAATTATTTTCATTTTTTAGCATCCTTCTTTATCATTTATAAGTAAATTCATTTTTTCACCAAAAATACTTTTCAAATTTTTATAGTCTAAAATTGAAGACTTTTTAACACGCATATCTTGTTTTTTATACAATTCTTTCATTTTTTCATATAACTTCTGATAATCACCAACTAAATATCCATTCACGCCATCTTCGATTAATTCTTCTGGTCCACCACATTTAGTACTTATTATCCATTTATTCAAAATAATGCTCTCAAGCACAACTAAGCCAAAGCTTTCTTTATAAGAAGCACACAGTATAACATCACTTTTCTTGATATATGGATACGGATTTTCTTTTGTTCCCAAAAAACAAATATTTGATTGACATTTTTTTTCTACTGCCAACCGCTTTAATTCCTCCAACTGATATCCTTCACCAAGCACAATTAAATTTGCATCACAACCATTTTGAACCAATCTACAAAAAGCTTCAACGATTTCCATAACACCTTTTTCTGCGGATAATCTTCCAACATAACAAAATGTAAATTTATTAAAACTGTAGTCTGCCACCGCTTCTTCAGCTAGTTCAGAAATTAAAGGCACATTTACATAGTTATATATCACCATACTATTAATAGTTTTTAATAACTTTTTTTCTAAAGCATCTTTGGCATGTTCTGAAACAAATACAACCGTATCGAACCTCGAAAATGTATTTATATACTTTTTATCTACTTCTTTATAAACTAGTTCTGCCAATCTATATTTTATTCCCTTTTTGTCTATTCCAGAATACTCTTCCGTAATATTATGAACCCAAGAGATTTTCTTACACTTGAATTTTGATGAAATAATATTTGTCTGATAATCGTCTTTAAAGTTAATAATCATGTCATACTCATTTATATCAACATGCGCCGAAGCAATCTTAGGAAATAAAACATTTATCCAATATACCATCCTTTTAGCTAAATAGGATCTGCTATCTATATCCCAAATATACTTAATTTTTATTCGTGGATCTAACATTTTTAAATATGTATTATTTTCTGACTTATAAATCAGAAGTAAGTCCACATCATTTCCTTTCGCTAACAAATATTCCGATGTTTCCTTTAGCATTTTTTCACAGCCGCCAAAAATATAAACATCCATGAATAACAATATTCTCATATGCCAATTCCTCCGGACAACTCATTATTTTTTGACCATTGCCACAGCATTATCCAGTAATCTATCAATAATTTTCAATACCGGATTTTTACTTTTTTTAACGGTTCTTCTAAATTTTCCATAAACTTTTACTTTATTCGATTGCCAAGAATTTGCAAAATGATGGATTGTATATGTATTGTCAGTTCGTATTATCTTATCCGTCTGCCAATCTTTCGCACACAAATACTCAAATGGCAACATCACAAAATCATCCGTCTGTAACTGCATTCCTTCCAACTTTATAGAATAATTCTGCAATGTTGTACTGGTAATTCTTTCTGTATTTGTTACCATATCCAGAGTTCCATTTGGTCGAATAAATCTAATACTTTCATAATCTTTCAAAAGCAATCCTATCCACGGATTTCCTTTTTCAGCCCCCATAGTACCTGTTGGTATTTTATTATCACTTTCAAAACCAGAAAATGCTGGATATTGTAACAACTCATCCATATTTTTACATACTTCTACATCAGTATCCATATAAATTCCGCCATAGTTATACATAGCATATAATCTAACATAATCTGTTACAAATGCATATTTTCTATTTTCATATGCCTCTTTCACATACAAATTAGAAGTAATATCAAAAGTATCTTCGGACCAGCACATTAGCTTATAATCAGGACAATACTTTTTCCAACTTTCTAAATATTTTTTTTCTTGCTCTGGCATTTCTTTAGGTCCAAACCAACAATAATGAATAATTTTAGGTATCATTTTTTATCCTCTTCTTATACTATAATACAAAGTCAATAGTACACTCATTTTTAACTGAATCATTTTAAAAACAATTCTATGTCGTTTATCTTGTGTATAAATTTTAGAAAATACATGTACAACACATTCATTAGATACAATATTTTTGACATCCTTAAAGGACTCTATTAAACTACGATTTTCAGACTTTACAGTAGCGTTACCTATACATTCTAAAATATACTCCTGAAAGATAGTTTCTACATCGGATTTCATGTATTGATAAACTTTAATATTATTTAATAACATTGAGATTTTCTGTATAAGCCAAACTCTTTCCTTAAACAAATATGGTTTATACTGATTGAATGAAAGCATTGCAGAACCATCCGTCAGTGAGTAATAATAAAGTACTTTATTTTCCAAATACACCTTATTGGCATTACTCAAATACTCAATAACAAAACATAAATCCTCCGCGAAAGTCAATTTTGAATCAAATTTTAATCTTATATCCCTAATTAAGCTATTTTTAAATATACATCTCCAAACTGTTCCCCAAACCACAGGTACTTCTAAAGAACAGGTAAACATTGCTGGAATTAATTTTTCTCTAATTTCTTCCACGCCAAGCGATTTGTCTGATTTGAACGGAAATACAGAGTTACAATTATCTCTCTCAGTATAATAATTGCACATAACACAATCACTTTGAGAAGTTTCTATATCCTGAAGCAAAACTTGTAACATATTTTCTTTTGGGACGTCATCAGCATCACAAAAGCATATATACTTACCCTTGGCGCAAGAAAGTCCCATATTTCTTGCGTTACTTACTCCTTTTTGCTCAACATATATATATCGAAATCTCTTGTCTTTCTTCTGATATTCTAAACATATTTGAGAAGATCTATCTGTTGATCCATTATCTACCATAAGTACTTCAAACTCCGAATATGTTTGAGCTACTAAAGCCCGTATTGTTTTCTCAATCGTCTTCTCTGCATTATATACAGGAACTATAACACTAATATTCATTTTAAACCTCTAAAGGGTCATCCCAAACATGACCACAATCAATCATCCTATAACCATTCAATGCCATTCTATATGCAAGAACTTTTGCCGCTGGTCCTGCGGAAAGTAAAACAGCTGTATTTTCTTTCAACAAGTCATTTTCTATATATATTTTTTCAATTACATCCTCAATTTTATCTATTATTTCATATGAATTTTTTGAAGGTACTTTGACAAAAAATCCTTTCTGTCGTTTTGAATCAAACGCTTCTTTTAAATACATTTCATTATTATGTACTAATACGATTGCTTTACTATCTTTCCAAATTCGTTGATAACTTTTTTTTGAATTATTTTTTGAAAAAACAAATGCATCCCCATATAAAACATCTTTCTTAATATATCTTTTAAATATTTTTTTTGGTGTACTCCAACAAGCAATTAATACTCGTCTGTTTAAAACCAAATTATTTTTTGAAAAATACCGATATGGAACACACAATAAATATGGTGATTTTTCGCTATATTCGTTTAAAATTTTCAACATATCTCTTTCTAAATCAGCATTATACTCTTGATAATGTACATTGCCACCCTGAATAATGTTGAATTCTCCATCTCCAAAACGAATAATAGATTTTTTCCCAGTACACGCAAAATCAATCGTTTCCTCACTAGAAAGAATTTTTGCTTTTGATGGGAAAAATGAACAACAATAATCGCAAATAACTTTAATCCATATTTTCAACCGTTCTGATTTTTTCATATTTAATACTCCTATTACGATAAATAATTACCCCCATAAAAAAGTAAGGCATTAAAACTATAATATTATTACCAACCAAAAAACTTTCAGCTCCCAATTGAATCATAAATCCCATAAGTATAACAGCACATACAAAAGATATATTATCTCCTTGACAAAAATTTTCATGTGCCATTCTGAATACTTTGAATACAAATAAATAATATATTAATACACCAATTAATCCAGTAGTAAACATCATAACGAGAAAATTATTATGTGGTGCCAAACCAATAGAATAACAATCATATCCATGCCCTACAAAAAAATGCTCTGAAATTTGTTTTAATGCTTTTTGCTGTAACATCAATCTTCCATCAAATACTGTATCTTTTTTAAAATACTTACTAGAAAATTGTAAAATAATGTTATACCACTTACTATTATTTTGGATATACGTATTAATCCATACGTTAAGAGCTGAATATAACATTGAAAATATCGCAATTATATAATAAAAAAACTTCTTTTTAAAGATACCTTTAAAAACTATCGGTATAAGTACAAAAAGTTCCGCAATAACAATATTTCTACTATTGGTTTGAAATAATAAATAGATACCATAAATAAATAAACAGAAAAATAAAATTCTTTCTTTTAGGTTACTTTCACGTTCTTTATTTTCCAAAAAAGTAATAGCTAAGTATAAATTAACTCCTCCAAAGTACAAATAAGCAATACAATTATCGTTCCAAAAGCGAAAAAAGCCAAAATTATTCCATAAAAAAAGCAATATAATAGACCCTAAAAAAGCCAATTTTACACCTTTCTTAGACCAGACTGAATAAAAAGCAGAATCAAAGAAAAACGGAATACAATATAATAAATATGAATAGAGCACTCCGCTATTCACTTTATACTCAGGTAAAAAAAGTCCCAATACTAAAAATAAAAAAAACTGTAAAAAGACAAGTATTCCAAATTTTCTATTATTTTTATACAAAAAATGCTTCAATCCAAACGGAATGGTTATCAAAATAAATAAGTGGCGCAACGACATACCTAAAAAAGAAGCCGAAAACTCTGTATGTAAAAATATTGATAGCAAAAATACACCTACCGGTACAAAATCTTGTATTGAAATTAGTAATCTTTTATTATTCATTATTTTCTTCCATTTCTAAATATCCAATTTTATTTATTATTTTTACTTCTTTTTACTCCATTTATCGACTGATTCAAAGCTTCAAAAAAACTAACTTGTCCATGATATACGTGATATTTTCTAATCATAAACTGTATCAACATAATCGGTGCCAACCAGCCAAACATTTCATAATAGACAACTCCTCTATCATAAAAATATTTTTTATCAAACCCGTGAAACCATGTGGATTCTTCCATATGAAGATCTGCTATTATATATGGAACATATTGAATTTTAAGTTTATTTTTCAGACATTGGAACAAAAAAATATTCTCTTCTCCCATTTTAACCGCTGTACCTGTTCCAAAATTTTCATTAAATTTTATCTTATTTTGCACAATAGATTTTCTTCGAAAAGCTAACTCGACAGAACTAATCTTCATAGAGCCTATAAATGATACTCTTCTTGCCTTATTCGAATAGTCTTTAAACTTTCGCTCTATTCCTTTTACTTGAAACGCCAAAACATCTGCAACATTATATTTTTCAAATGCTTTAACGATAGTATTGGCATAATCACTTCTATACTCCATATCATCATCTGTAAGCACCACAAATTCTGCCTTTGAATGTTCGATTGCAATATTTCTACTTTTACTTAATCCTCGTGTTGTTGAATTTATCCAAGTAATATGATATCCATTAATTTCTAACTCTTCTATACTATTATCATCACATTGATTAACTACCACTACATCGGTTTTTATATTAAGATTTTTCAAAAACTCTGGTTCATTATTCATCGTAGAAACCAATAGTTCAATTCTAGTCATATTTGCTTGTCTCCTTTACATATTCAACTTCTAATGTAATGATTCCCTGTATTACTAATTATTTTTGCTGGAACGTCAGCAATTGTTTTCCCTTTTTCGTAAAAACTTTTATTTACTACTGCATTTGTACCAATTGCACAATTATCTGCAATAAAAATTTTTCCATATAATTTGGCGCCAGGTCCAATCCAAACATTGTTTCCAATTTATGGCACACCATCATACCCTGTACCTATATTCGTTCCTTGATGAATATCACACCAATCACCAATCTTCGCTTCTGGATTTACAACAATGTTCCCAAAATGATTAATTCGTAACCCCCAAAAAAACATTTGGTGGAATAACAAATCCTAATTTTACAGACCAATATCTATATATATCGCCAATATAACCTAATTAAAGGATTACACAAACAATTTAAGCAATATTCATATTTCCGTAGACTTCTTTCAAATTTCCAAACTTCTTTTCCATACCAATAATGCTTTCTAGGATTAACTCCTAATGCTCTAGCATCCATTTTTATATATCGTTTCAAATCATCTTTTGTTTGTATCATAAATACTCCTCTATAACCTTTACAATTTCCCGATATGTATACATTCTATTAAATTTTTCTTCTGCACACTTACGTGCATTTTTTCCCATAGCATTAGCCAATGCCTCATCTGATAATATTTGCCTGATTTTTAAAGCAATATCATTTGAATCTCCATTTATACAATTAACCCCCATATTGAAATTTATGACTAATTGGCAATATTCTGAACTCTGCTGAGTATTAATAACAGGTAAACCAGAAGCTGCATAATCAGCATGCTTATTTATAATGCTTGCAACAGAATCTCCTACAATAGGATTTACTGTCATATCACATTGTTTTAATAAGCTACACATCTCTGCATATACTAACTTTCCAGTAAAAATACAACTTACTTGTTTCTTTCTAGCATAATCTTCGAACTCTTTCCTTCTCGGTCCATCACCCATAACCACAAGTTTAGGGGCTTCTCTCTTTAACATATCCAACGCATCTATTACCGATATCAAATCATATGATTTACCTAAAGTTCCACAATAAGCAATCCATTTTTCTCCCTTTTTTTTTGAGGGTAAACCCATATACTCTTTTTTTGCAAACTCATCAAATTCTTGTAAATCCGTCCCCAAATAAACAGCATGCCCCCTAACATCTCTTTTTGCTACAGCTAAAGCCCGATCAACATATGCTTGAGATACTGCTATAATTTCATTTGCACTAGAGTAAATACTATCAGCTGCTTTATTCATTGGTTTAAAAATCATATTACTAATTATTGGAACATTAAATGCCATTTGAAACGCTTCAGGCCACAAATCTTGAATATCAACAACAAAAGGAATTGTATTATTAGTTGCATACTCAGAAGTTATTTTTGCAACATCAATAGATGGAAATGCACAATAAATCAAATCCGGTTTTTCATTTTTTTCTAAATAAGATTTTAAATTTCTCGCCAAGACTTTATGACTCACAAATAATCTTCGCAACGAAACATTTTTTTTATATGACGGTTCATAAAGCAGAGTCGTTTTATATGTTTGAAAACCATCAACACACTCTGTCCTCTGTTTTTTATCTCTATGGCAAAATGACGAAGTGATTAATTCTACATCATATCCTTTTCTGTATAGCATTGATGCTAAATAATTAAATCTATTATTTGTATTTTCATTTGCGTAATCACAAAAATGTGCCACAATAGTAACTTTTTTACTTGGCATAATATTTTCCTCTTTTCATTCACAAAATTATAACATTTTCTATTATTTTGCCTTAACTGGCACACCTACGTAAGTACCTGCATCTTCTATATTCTTCACAACAAGAGCACCTGCTCCCACAATACTATTGGCACAAATATTCTTACCTTGAATAATCTGTGTTCCAGTTCCCAATTCAGAACCATTACCAACAGTTACATTTCCAGAAATATTTACGCTCGGATAAACAGTTATAAAATCATCCAACACGACATCATGACCAACAGTACAATCTAGATTTACGATTACATGTTTTCCAATTGTTATATCTACTGTAAGAATTGTTCCTGCACATACAATGCTGCCTTCCCCAATTGTTACACGCTTTGAATACATAACACTTGGATCTATCAGTGTTGCAAAATGTACATTTTTATAAGAAGATACATTCTCTATAATCTGTTTTCGCACTCTTGCCGAACCAACAGCGCACACACACCATATATCTTCTCGTTGTTTTCCAAGATAATCGCATCCACCCAAAACTTTGTAATCATCTTCTACATTTCCATGAATAGATTCATTATCATCAATAAAACCCTGCAAATCCCATGTTGGTGTTTTTTCATTAATACGCTCAACCAGCCATGCAACTTCTCTGCCAAAGCCACCTGCGCCAATAATATATAATTTGTTCATTAGCTTGCCCTCCTGATATTCCAGAAGTCAGCACGCTGACAAAAATTCCTTAGGTCACTGGTACCCCCCCCTGAATTTTTCTTTTTCAAGAGGCATTTTCATTCTTGTAGGAACTCCAATATAAGTTCCTTTTTGTTCTATATTTTTCACAACCACAGCACCTGCTCCAATCATGCATTCCTCGCAAATTTTTATATTGTTGCTAACGGTTGCACCTGCTCCAATCCACGTTGACTTTCCAACTTCTACTGCACCTGCCAGATGAGCCCCAACAGCAACATGTACATAATCTTCTAATACACACTCATGGTCCACAGATGAACAGGTATTAATAATGCAGCCTTTCCCTATGTAGCTATCTGCCTGAATCACACTTCCTGCCATCACAACCGCTCCAACACCGATTTGAACATTTTTTGCCACACACGCATTTGGATGTATCAAAACTGGTATGCTAGCACCTTTTTGCAATAATCCTTCTAAAATTTTCTCCCGGACCTTTGCATTTCCAATTGCAACTGCGAAATCCGCTTTTGTTACATAGCTATCAATATCAGCACTTGTTCCGATAACTTGATATCCCATACATGATTTCTTCTTCGGATCATCATCTAAGAAGTAAATTTCTTTATACTGTTGTAATGTTTCTGCCAGATCAGCAATTACTTTCCCATGCCCGCTGGCGCCTACGATTATCAATGTGGTATTCATTATGTCGCCTTGTTCTATCCTTCCGTTCTTTCCGCCGTGCTACCACGAAATTCTTCCATCGTTGCAGAAGTATCCGAACTGATTCCTTCTTTTTTCAGAACTGTTTTCACTGTCTGAAAAATAATCTTCCAGTCTCCTCGAAATGTGACATGATCTACATATTCCACATCCATGTCAAATTTCTGCTCCCATGAAAGCGCATTTCTTCCATTTGCCTGTGCATATCCGGTAAATCCCGGTCGAACCTCATGTCGTCTTGCCTGATGTTCATTATATAAAGGCAGATATTTTACCAGTAACGGACGCGGACCAACGACACTCATTTTTCCAATCAAAATACATCCAAGCTCCGGTAATTCATCCAAGGAAGTAGCACGCAGTTTTTTTCCAAAAGCTGTTAATCGCTGCTCATCCGGAAGCAGATTTCCATTTTCATCTGTCTCACTGGTCATGGTTCTAAATTTGTATAACTTAAAAATTTCACCGTTTAATCCCGGACGTTCCTGTGAAAACATGACTGGAGTTCCAAGTTTTACTCTGACTAAAATAGCCACAATCAAAAGCACTGGACTCAATACAATGCATGCTAATAATGCACACAGAAAATCTTGCGGGTGTTTGATATATTTTTCATAAAATCCTTTTTTATGTCCCATTATTCAAAACAACTCCTGATTACTTCAATAATTCTCTCCTGCTGCTCTACGGTCATCTTGTTATCACTCGGCAGGCAAAGTCCTCTATGGAAAATATCCATTCCCACATCCAACGGTTTGCCATCTTCTCCAACTGCACCACCAGAAATATAAGCATTGGTTTTTGCTCTTCCATTTCCTTCTCTGGTCACAAATCCATTCATACGGTAAATCGGCTGCATGTGCATCGGTTTCCAGATTGGTCTGCCTTCTGCATTAATAGATGCAATTGCTTCCAGGATTTCTGTCGGACAGCTTTTTCCTGCTTCTGCTACATACAATGCTTCCTGTTCTCCGCGAACCTGTTTGCACATGGCATCCGGATTAATGATCATGCAGGATAACCAGAAGTTCGGTTCGGATTTTTCTGCATCAAAAGGATTCATGGTCACCGGAAGTCCTTCGAAACCTTTTTTGTATCGCTCATAAATTGCTTTTTTCTGTGCAATATGCTCATCCAGATATGGGAACTGTCCTCTTACCACGCCTGCAATCACATTGCTCATGCGATAGTTGTAACCAAGTTCCTCATGCTGATACCAAGGTGCATTTTCGCGCGCCTGCGTCGACCATTTACGAACTTTGTTTGCTGCTTCTTCGCTGTCTGTCAGAAGCATTCCTCCGGAAGAACCCGTGATAATTTTGTTTCCATTAAAAGAAATCGCATTAAATTTTCCAAAAGTACCTGTCTGCACACCTTTGTAAGTTGCACCCATAGACTCTGCTGCATCTTCAATGATTACTGCATGATGTCTGTCACAGATTTCCTTTAATTTTTCAACTTTTCCCGGCGTTCCATATAAATGTGCGATAACCACAACTTTTACATCCGAATACAGTTCAAAAGCTTTCTCCAGTGCAACCGGATCCATATTCCAGGTATCGTATTCCGTATCAATAAAAATCGGTACTCCACCTTCGTAGACTACCGGATTGACCGTTGCATCAAAAGTCATGTCTGAGCAGAACACCTTGTCTCCAGGTTTTACACCAGCCAGCTTCACTGCCATATGTAATGCTGCTGTTCCTGCGGATAATGCCACCGCATACTTGCAGCCAATCTTTTCACATGCCATACGCTCTACTTCGTTGATATTTTTTCCAACCGTAGACATCCAGTTTGTTTCGTATGCTTCTTTTACATACTCCAACTCCGGACCGTGCATCGTCGGACTGCTTAACCAGACTTTTGACTCAAATGCTTCGTATTTCTTCTTGTTCATAAACATTTTCTTTATCCCCTGTAACTTGATGTTTCATTTATTGCATTTACGACTTACTCGTGATCTCCAACCCCATACAAAGTTCCATCTCCCCTTTTGCATAAGGCAGACTGATCCGCGCCAGCCGTTTATGTCGATCTATTTTTCTGATCCGTGACTCATAACCAACCAATGGTCCCTGTGTCACATATGTTTTTCCCTCTGCGATATACCCGGTGGACATTTTCATATGATGAGATTCATCAGACAAACGGCGCAGTAATTCTTCTTCCTGCGTATCTACAGGCGTGACAATACCGCCGGTTGCCAGTATTTTGGATGCCAGCTCATTTCGATTCATTTCTTTCTCAAGTTGTTCACCATTGCTGCTTTCTATGAAGAAATAATCCGGAAAGGAAAGAGAACGTTCCAGATGCCATTCACCCTGATAACGTTTCATTCGGTCGTATGTAAAAGTAAAGACACAAGCCGCTGCCTGTTCAGATAATGTTTTTTTACAAAGCTCCATCAGATTTTGCATGTTCTGATGCGGGCAATACACTACATACCAGATAATGATCCCTCCTTTTTTCGTAGAATACATAAATCTACGAAATAAAGTATATGCCCAATAACTAAAAAATGCAAGGAATAAAACATATCTCAGCATAATGCTCAAAAAGTCGACAATCTCTGTAATGCTTATTGTAACATTTTGTTTTGTTTATTTTCTTACATATGAGTAATTATATTTCCTTATTGTATATATTCTTTTCTATACATACAGCATTTCATGCTATAGTTTAGCAAAAAGGAGAAATCATTTATGAAAAAATCAGAAAAATTCTTTTCGACATTGCTAGAGGAATGGTTAGAGCAGACAAAGGAACAGGTAAAGCATTCAACATATTGCAAATATGAACAGATTACACGTTTACATCTCAAACCGTATTTTAAAAGCATCGACTGTGCCTTAATTTCACAGGAAATCATCCGGGCTTTTTACGAATCATTAAACCAGGATCCATCTAATGAAAAAAAACTGTCTACCACATCGCTTCGCTGTGTGTGTATGATTTTGAATCGTACGCTCGGCTATGGATATGAACATGGTTATTTACAACTACGTCTGAAATTGTCTCCAAAATTATCACGCGACCGTCATCTGGTTCGCGTTTTTTCCAAGGAAAATCAATCTTTACTGGAACAGTATTTATTTGATCATCCGTCTCTGTATGCCTGCGCAATCTTACTGGCCTTGTATTCTGGAATCCGTATTGGTGAGTTGTGTGCCCTGAGATATGATGATCTGAATCTCGCCGATGGCTATTTAAAAATCGTCCGAACGGTGCAAAGATCCGTTGTTATTTCCCAACAAAAAGCAAATCATAAAAAGACGGAATTAGTGATATCAGAGCCCAAAAGCAAAAATGCATACCGATTGATTCCACTTCCAAATTTCATAATTGTTTTTTTAAAAGAGCATTTGCTTTTTTCTGAATCACATCCGTATCTCTTTTCAAAATCTGGAATTACGCCATTAGATCCACGAACGCTACAATATTTTTATAAAAATACTCTGGAGAAGATACAAGTGCCATATTTAAATTTTCATTGCCTGCGGCATACTTTCGCAACCCGATGCATTACTTTGGGATGGGATATTCGAACTCTCAGTGAAATTTTGGGACATGCGGATATCAAGATCACAATGGAATATTATTTCCATTCTTCTATGGAGTACAAGAAAATACAGATGCAGAAATTCAAGCCGTTGATTCAGTGTGCAGGATAAAAAGTTATATATCAGATCAAACAGGGTGGTCAGTAACGTTTTCAGGCGTTACTGATCTTTTTTTGTGTGATAATTTCGCAGATTTATGTATTCTATGAAATTATTTTTACCAGATACTCATGGCATTATTCACAAAAATGAGCCATTTTGGCTTCTACATTCCTTGGATTTTCCCTCTTTTTTCTTTCAAACCAGTAAATACAAGGCTTTCCATAGTTTTCCCAAATAGTGCAACTTGCTTCCAAGATAGATGCAAAAACTTTACAAGAATGGCTGTCCTCAAAACGGTAAACCAATACTCTTATCTTCGACAAAAATAATCCCCGTAGAGAAATGCTTTTACAAGCAATTTCCTACAGGGATATTTTTATTAATCAAAATAATTAATCTGCATTGCAGCACGTACATCCTTCAATGTAGCAGCTGCCTTTTTCTCAGCAACTTCTGTACCTTTTTTCAGGATATCATATACATCCGGAATACGCTGCTCCCACATTTTACGTCTCTCACGGATCGGTGTCAGTTCTTCCTGAAGTACGTTATTCAGGAATTTCTTTACTTTTACATCACCAAGACCACCGCGGGTATAGTGTGCTTTCAGCTCGTCCAGATTCTGATAATCCGGCAGGTACTCTGCGAAATGTTCCGGTTTACTGAATGCATCCAGATAAATAAATACCGGATTTCCATCAACACGTCCCGGATCTTCTACTCTCAGATGGTTCGGATCTGTGAACATGGACATTACTTTTTTCTTAATCTCATCCGGTTCATCGGACAGATAAATGCAGTTTCCAAGAGATTTACTCATTTTTGCCTTACCATCGATACCCGGCAGACGTAAACAGGCCTGATTGGTCGGAAGTACGATCTCCGGCTCTGTCAGTGTCTCACCATATACGCTGTTGAATTTATGAACGATTTCTTTACACTGCTCGATCATCGGCATCTGATCCTCGCCAGCCGGAACGGTTGTGGCACGGAAAGCAGTAATGTCTGCTGCCTGACTGATCGGATAACAGAAGAAGCCAACCGGAATACTGGATTCAAAGTTTTTCTGCTGAATCTCAGCTTTTACAGTAGGGTTTCTCTGAACTCTGGATACGGTAACCAGATTCATGTAATAGAATGTCAGCTCGGTCAGTTCCGGTACCATAGACTGGATAAAGATCGTTGCTTTCTCCGGATCAATACCACATGCCAGATAATCCAGTGCAACCTGGATGATGTTCTGACGAACTTTCTCCGGATGCTCTGCGTTATCTGTCAGAGCCTGTGCATCTGCTATCATAATATAAACTTCGTCGTACAGTCCGGAATTCTGTAGACGAACTCTTTCTTTTAATGATCCCACGTAATGTCCGACATGAAGACGGCCTGTCGGGCGATCACCTGTCAAAATAATTTTACTCATGTTTCTGCTACTCCTTTACATACCTAGTATTATATGCCACCAGAGCTTTATCGTCAACCAAAGGAGACTTTTATTTCTCCAGTAAACGCCGATATTTTGCCTTCCTTTCCCCGGCTATCTTTTTTGTACCAATATCCATCTTTTTTATATTTTATCTGGGTTCCCTCACTGGTTCCTTCCTGCATTACGATATATTGACTTTCAATATTCTCACAAAACATATCAATCCCTCACTAACACATCTTTGCTTGTCAACTGTTCTCCCGGAAATCGGAACCATATATAATCGTTATAACTTACTCCATGTGTTTTTCGAACTATTTCATATGGATTGTATTCTTTTAATCCCAGATTTTCCAAAATCTCATTGATATCCGCACGTCCCTTTTCCCAACAACGCATTTCAAAAATCTTTCCAAGCTGATATCGCGTCATTTTTTTCTCTGCAAAAAGCTGTTTTCCCGGATTTTCCGTATATTTTGATACTGTAACATTCTTTCCTCTTACATATACACGTGCTGTAATATCATCTTTCCAGTATACTTCAAACGAAAAATTATCCAAAATAGAATCCTGCTTTTTCCTTTTTATATAGCATTTTATCATCTGCTCCAGGCTCTCAATATCTAATTTCAAATTTTTCACTTTTTCTGACAAATCAGAAATCTGCATCTGCTTTTTTTCTTCGTCTACAATACTTCCCGGTTTTACCGCTCCTAGATACTTACTGACCACTTTCCCATTTTCACGATGTTGGGAATAATAGTATAAATCCCCATTGATTTTTTTTATTATAATGTTACTTTTCCTCTCTTGCAGCTGCTCTAGTTTTTTTTGATATTCTGTCAAACGTGCTTCTGCTTCTCTTTTTTGATGAATCAAATCTGTGTATATCATGTTTATATCTTTCATAATCTATCACCCTTTTTATTTTAACATACATATTTATATTTTAAAATATATGTTGGTTATTTTTTCTGTTTTTTATTAAGGAATTGAAACACATCTCTCAAACTGTATGTTACCTTTTCCATTCCTCATATGTTATAATATAGGTGGGTAATTACATCAGATAGAAGATAAAATAATTCCATCTGATATGGTCTCTGGAGAGGGACACGAAACAATACTACTACACCATGGGAAGAAGGTATTTATATGAAGAAAACGATCATTACCATCAGTCGTGAATTTGGCAGCGGCGGTCATTTCATTGGGGAAGAAGTGGCAAAACGCATGAATATTCCTTACTATGACAAGGATATTATTTTCCAGATTGCAGAAAAAACCGGCTATTCAGAGTCTTTCATTCAGGAACAATCCGAATATGCTCCATCGAAGAATCTGTTTGCCTATGCGTTTGTAGGACGCGACCGCACCGGAAGTTCTTTGTCTGATCAGGTTTATGCCGCTCAGACACAGGTAATCAGAGATCTGGCACAGAAAGGTTCCTGTGTAATCATCGGACGTTGTGCAGATTATATTCTGAAAGACGATCCGGATGCATATCATATTTTCATATGTGGAAATGAAGCAGAGAAAATTGCGCGTACACAGAAACTTTTCGATCTAAGTGAAAAAGAAGCTCGCAATATGAATCAGGATATGGATAAAAAGAGACGGCTGCATTATGAATACTATACAGACCGTAAATGGGGTGATTTCAAAAACCATTGTATGATCCTCAATACCAGCGTACTTGGATTAGAACGCTGCATTCAGTATATTGTAGAATTGATCCAGGCAGAGGAATAATCATCATTTACATAGTTCAAGCGGATATTCGCAATTCGTTTACGCTGTTTGCTCATAGCAAAATAGCTGCTATGCAGCTTATCAGAAGGACATATATCCCCTTCTAAATATAAGAAAGCCCCCTGCTTATTGCTTCACGCAATGATAGCAGGAGACTTTCTTAATTTTGCTAATCCCTGGACTCAATTACCAACAAGATGCCTTCTTCACAGGAAATGGTAGCCGTTTCCGCTTCCAACTCATTGCTGACTCCGCGGGCAATTCCACTGACCAGTGTAAAATTTTCCACTTCATAAGCAAATCCTTTTAAAGTGATTCCTCTGACTTCCGGAGTAAACGGAAGCAATGATACATATTTTCCAAACTGGTCTGTTTTTTTTAATTCTGCGAATTTATCCACCATGCGGATCCGGTTGTGAGCATCCACGATCTGGCAGGAAACCTTTCTATCCAATGCCAGTTTCAGCATCTGGATATTTCCCATCACATGATCCAGACGTGTTCCGGTGGCACCGATCATAGTAATCGCATCCGCCCCCGCATCAATCGCACGAAGCAACGCAAGTTCCGTGTCCGTCTCATCCTTATGTGTCGGAAACCGCTCCATCCGTTCCAGACAAACCTTCTGGAAATATTCATAAGATTCCCCATCTACAGAATCAAAATCACCCAAAATCAGATTCGGCATAATTCCCGCTTCATGACAGAACTTCATCCCTGCATCTGCACAAACAACATAATCCCAAGTTCTTTCTTTTATATATTTAATCGCAAATTCAGTCTGAATCGTTCCTCCTGTTATAATCAGGCAACGCATAATTCTTCACCTACTTATGTTCTACTTCTCCATAATGTCAAGAAATCCCCGTACATTCTCCTGAATGTCTCCTTTGAACACGGCAGTTCCCGCTACAATAATATTCGCTCCCGCATCCAGAACTTCCTGCACATTTTTCAGAGAAACACCACCATCTACCTCGATATCTGCCTGGCAGTTTTTCTCTTTCATCATCTGCTTGAGATCACGGATCTTCTGTGTTGTATACGGAATGTATTTCTGTCCGCCAAATCCCGGGTTTACACTCATCAAAAGTACCATATCACATTCCGGAAGAATGTAATCCAGTACGGAAAGCGGTGTTGCCGGATTTAATGCAACGCCTGCAAGCACGCCGTGGTCTTTGATCGCATGAATGGTGCGATCCAGATGCTTACATGCCTCCGCATGTACCGTGATCAGATCTGCGCCTGCATCTACAAATTCATCGATATAGCGCACCGGCTCATCAATCATGAGATGTACGTCAAAAATACGGTCGGTACATTTCCGGATGGATTTGATAACCGGAAGTCCGAAAGAAATACTTGGTACAAAGCTGCCATCCATTACATCAATGTGTACGTACTGTGCACCTGCTTCATCCAGCATTTTTACCTGTTCTCCTAAGATAGAGAAATCAGAAGCAAGCAGTGAAGGTGATAAACAATTCATTTTTTCATACTCCTTATTTTTATCATATTAGCATTTTGTTCTATGCCTGAAATCGTATAAAATGATCAAAATACAATAACTACTAATATTTTCTTTTGTCTTTCAGTTCGTTGTAAATCTGAACGTAATTATTGTACCGGCTCTGGCTGATTTTCCTTTCTGCCAGTGCCTCTTTGACGCCGCAATTCGGCTCACCGATATGGCTGCATCCGGTAAAACGGCAATTTTGTTCATACTCCATAAATTCCGGGAATAAGGTTCCCAGTGTTTCTTTTTCAAAAAAATCAGATGCCAGTGAACTGAACCCCGGGGTATCAAAAATATAAGTTTCTTCATCCAGCATGATCAACTGGGAATGTCTGGTGGTATGCTTTCCACGCTGAATCTTCTCACTGATGGCTCCGGTCTCCATCTGAACATCCGGTGCCAGCAGATTGATCAGGGTGGATTTACCAACACCTGACGGACCTGCAACAGTTGTTGTCTTTCCCTGCAATGCTTCCCGTAAAGGTGCAATGCCATCTTCTTCTTTCGCACTCAGGAAATACAGCGGATAACCACTGGTCTCATATGCCTCCCGAAGCTCCTGAATCTCAGTCTCCGATGCCAGATCTTCTTTATTAAAACAGATCAGTGTCGGAACTTCCTGCTGCTCCATCATCAGTAAAAATCGATCCAGCAGATTCAGATTCGGTTTGGGTGAAGTTCCCGCAAAGATCACCAATGCCTGATCGACATTTGCCACTGCCGGCCGGATCAGCGCATTTTTCCGCGGAAGGATCTCTACCACATTTCCTGTCTTTTCATCTTCATTGATAATGTCTATCTGTACATTGTCCCCCACCAGCGGTTTCAGTTTCTGCTGGCGGAAGGCTCCTTTTGCCTTACATTCATAGATACCGGATCCTGCTACTGATACGTAGTAGAATCCGGCAATTCCTTTTACAATCTTTCCCTGCTTCATAACCCGTTACTCTTTTTTAAAGTTTACATCCTGGCTCTGTTCCTGGCTTTGCTCTGTGCCGTTGGAATCGGTGTAATGCCATGTGATCACAATAGTTCCCTTCGGAACATCGATGTCGTGTGCCTCTACCGTATACGGGAAGGAGGTGATACCGCTCCAGGACTGGATCAGATCGCTGCTTTCTGCTTTATACAGCGAGATATCAGCGGATGTAACCGTTACATTTGTCGGTGCTTTTACCGGAGATTTAATATAGTAGGAAATCTTCTCCGGACCACTGCTGACTACGATGGTAATCGAAGCACCTTTTTCTGCATACTGTCCACCGGAAATACTCTGACTGATGACATTGCCCTCAGCAACAGTATCACTGTGTTCTGTAGTTGTTGTGACATCAAAATCAGAAAGTGCTGCTTTCGCGTCCGCCTCGGATTTGCCTCTTACATCTGTAACTTTAATGGATTCTGTTCCCTGGCTGACGTAAATAGTTACTTTTGTGCCTTCTTTTACAGTCTTACCGGCTTTCGGATCCTGACGGATCACCTGACCGGACGGCACATCATTGCTGAATTCAAATTCTCTGGAAACTGTCAGATTTTTGTCCTCCAGTGTTGCCATGGCTGCTTCTGCCGTTTTTCCGGTAACATCCGGGACATCTACATCTTTGGCATTTTCTTCTTCACTCCCGGCAGAAACAGTAACTTTAATCGTTGTTCCGGTCTTTACGGTCTCGCCTTTTGCTACATCCTGATCAATGATCTGTCCTTTTTCATAGGAATCAGAAATCTCGGTTCCTGCTTCAGTAACATTTAAGCCCAGTTTTTTCAGCTCTGTTTTTGCTTCGTCCAGTGTTTTTCCTTTCAGGTCGATCATAACAACAGACTCCTCGACATCTTCGGATACAAGGGTGTCATTTTTACTGTTATTTTTCTTTGATCCGAAATGGAACACATCAAAAAAGCTTCCTAAAATATATACCACAATGATTACGATAATGATTGCAACGACAATTCGCATGATTCCAACGATTTTTTCCATCTTGGAATTGAGGAAACGTCCTTCTTCCGCGTCATCATCGTCCTCATCATACTCACTCATATCATCGTCGTCATCGTCGTACTCGCTCATGTCGTCTTCTTCTGGTTCCGGCTCATCCTGTTTCACCGCCTCGGTCTTTTTCTTGATCTCATTGACCTCATCGTCGGTGAGGACACGGGTTTTGTCCTGACTGAACGGAACCAGTGTCACGAAATCCTCATTCGGATTTAACAGTGCTTTTCTGAGATCGATCAGAAGACTCTCCATGGAGTCATAGCGGCGATCCGGACTTTTCTGCGTACATTTCTGGATAATTTTTTCCAGACTGATTGGCAGATTCGGTGCATATTTGCTTGGCGGATCCATCTCATCCTGCAGATGCTGGATCGCTACTGCAACGGTGCTGTCTCCGTCGAACGGAACACGGCCGGTCACCATCTCGTACATAACGATACCAAGAGAATAAATATCGCTTCGGTTGCTGACATAGCCATTGCGCGCCTGCTCCGGAGATGCATAGTGTACCGATCCCATTACATCAGAATGAATGGTATTTTCTGATACCGCTCTTGCGATACCAAAATCGGTTACTTTTACTTTTCCATCTGTGGAAATGATGATATTCTGCGGTTTGATATCCCGATGCACGATATTTTTTGCATGGGCTGCCTGAATACCACGTCCCACCTGGATGGCGATGCTCAGCGCTTCCTTATAAGTCAGCTGACCTTTTTTCTCAATATAAGTCTTTAAGGTAATTCCTTCTACATATTCCATTACAATGTAATGAATGCCGTTTTCACTTCCGACATCATAAATATTTACGATGTTTGGATGCTCTAATACCGCAGCGGACTGTGCCTCTGTGCGGAATTTGCTTACAAAATTTGTATCTTCGCTGAATTCTGACTTCAGCACTTTAATTGCTACATATCTGCCCAGAGCATGGTCCTTCGCCTTGTATACATCGGACATGCCTCCGGTTCCGACCTGACCTACGATCTCGTAGCGGTTCGCAATAAATGTTCCATTATTTAACATTCTGTCACCTCATCTGAATTAGGTTCTATTATAGTAACAGTGATATTGTCTCTTCCACCGTTTTGATTTGCAAGTTCAACAAGCCGTTCGGTTTTGTCCGCCAGGCTTCCGGTTCCATGCAACACTTCAAGGATGACACTGTCTTCTACCATATTGGTGAGTCCATCCGAACAAAGTACAATGTATTCTCCTGCATGGACCTGTCGTTCAAAAATATCTATCTTCACATCTTCTGATGTGCCAATGGCACGTGTAATGATGTTCTTATTCGGGTGATTTCTGGCACTTTCCTCGTCCATTTTGCCAAGGCGCACCATCTCCTGAACCAGCGAATGGTCTTCCGTGATCTGTTCGATCGTATCTCCGATGATATACAGGCGACTGTCTCCCACGTTTGCCACAATCAGCGTATCCTGATCGATCACGGCAGCAACAATGGTCGTTCCCATTCCTTTCATCTGCTGATGCTCATCTGCATATTCCTTCAGTCTGCGGTTTGCTCTCTGAATACTCTGGGAAAGGATTGCCACCGGGCGCTTCTCCTGATTCTCTCTGATGGCCGCAACAACAGCTTCCACCGCAAAGCGGGATGCAAATTCTCCTGCTTTATGTCCGCCCATTCCATCTGCTACCAGAAAGAGATTGGGCAGATTTCCCACAGCTTCCTCTGAGGAATAGAGATAGTCCTGATTCATTTCTCTCGTTGTTCCAATATCTGTAAGAGAACTTATCTTCATCTTCTAAGAGTCCTGCCTTTCTGAATACCGTTTGCGTAGCTGTCCACATGCGCCATCTATATCACGGCCCATTTCTCTTCTAATAGTAACATTTATTCTGCATTTTTCAAGTTTATTTTTAAATTCCTGCACGGCTTTTCCGTCAGGTTGCACAAAATCACGCTCTTTAATCGGGTTTACAGGTATCAAATTGACGTGACAATTGATGCCTCTGATCAGTTCGGACAGTTGTTTTGCATCTTCCTCACTGTCGTTGACACCTGCCACCAGACTGTACTCAAAAGTGACACGTCTGCCTGTTTCCTCAAAATAATCCCGCAACGCATCCACCACTTTATGGATCTCATAAGCTTTTGCCACCGGCATCAGTTCCAGACGTTTTTCCTGACTGGAAGCATGCAGGGACAATGCCAGTGTGATCTGAAGGTCTTCTTTTGCCAGATCCCGAATTCGTGGCACCAGACCACAGGTGGATACCGTAATATTTCTCTGGCTGATATGTAATCCGTTTTCGTCGGTCAGCATCCGAATAAACGTCAGCAGGTTGTCATAATTATCCAGCGGTTCGCCGGTTCCCATGACAACGACATTAGAAACACGCTCTCCGGTGTCTGCACTGATCCGGTAAATCTGCTCCAACATCTCTGCCGGTGTCAGGTTACGCACCAGTCCATCTAAGGTTGACGCACAGAAACGGCAGCCCATACGGCACCCAACCTGAGAGGAAATACACACGGAATTACCGTGTTTGTAGCGCATCAGCACGCTCTCTACCATATTGTGGTCTTCCAGCTCAAACAGATATTTTCTGGTTCCATCGATGGCAGACTCCTGCATGGTCACCTGTTTTAATACCGTAAAAGTGCTGTTTTCCGAAATCTGTTCTCTCAGTTTTGCCGGAAGATTGCTCATCTGCTCCACAGAATCTGCCAGTTTTACGTGCATCCACTGATATAACTGTTTCGCACGGAATTTCTTTTCCCCGTGTTCTAATACCCACTGTTCCAGCTGGTCCATGGGCAATGATTTCAAATCTGTTTTTTCCATATTATACTCCGTTCAAGAATGTCTTCTGACATTCTTGCTGCGATCAGATGTGAGATTTCGCCTCTCATCTGATATTATTTACGATGCATTTTTGCCATAAAGAATCCATCGCATCTCTCATAAGGGAAGCACTGACGCATCTGCTCCAGTTCAAACTCTGTATGCGTCTCTAAAAATTTATGTACATTTTCTTCGTTTTCTTCTTTTGTCATCGTGCAGGTACTGTATAACAACGTACCGTCCGGTTTGACATAACGGCAGACAACCTGCAGGATTTCCTGTTGTAACGCTGCCAGCTCCTGAATTTTTTCCTCAGAAGCGTTATATTTGATATCGGTTTTCGTTCCGATCACACCAAGTCCGGAACATGGCAGATCCGCGATAACCACATCGGCTTTTTCTTCCGCGGATGCATCAAATTCAGTGGCATCCCACACTTTTGCCGTCATATTCGATAACTGACAGCGTTCAATGTTATCCTCGATCATCTCGACTTTATATTCTGTCAGATCTCTGGACTCCACATGACCCGTTTCACCGATCATGCGGGCTGCGTACACACTCTTGCCACCCGGTGCCGCACAGACATCGATCACGGTATCTCCCGGCTTTGGTGCTGCCATTTCCACGGCAAGCATGGACGCGGTATCCTGTACATAGAGCAGACCGTTTTCAAATTCTTCGATTTCATCCAGAGCTTCGTATCCGGACAGGAATAATGCCCGTTTGATCTCCGGGTTTTGTGTGACGGTAATTCCCTGCGCCTGCAAAGATGCCGTAATTTCTTCCATAGAAATGCGGTCCGTATCTACCTGTACCGAAGTCGGATGCGGCTGTAAAAATGCTTCCAGACTCTTTTCACAGGCTTCTTTTCCGTATTGTCGGATAAAACGGGCAACGATCCATTCCGGAACGGAATAGCGCACGGACAGATATTTTTCCGGCTCTTTGTCAGCATCCGGCAGTTTGATCTGATCCAGATTCCGGGCAATGTTTCGCATCACACCGTTGACAAATCCTTTCAGACCGGAAAATCCACGTTTTACCGTAAGTTTCACTGCCTCATTGCAGGCAGCGGAATCCGGCACGGAATCCATATATTTTAACTGATACACACCGCTTCGCAGAATGACTGCAATCACCGGTTTCATTTTTTTTACTTTTGTTTTGGAAAACTGGTTGATGATGGCATCCAGCTCGATCATGCGCTCTAAGGTTCCCTGTGATAAGCGGGTGATAAAGGCACGATCCTGTTTTGGCAGATAACGGTATTTATCCAGCACATCGCGGATGGCGATATGGGAAAATTCACCGTCTCTGGTCACAGCTAACAGGATATCCACCACCAGATTTCTCGTATTAACATTGTCATTTCTGTTATTCGTCATCTCTGCGTCGTCCTCCAAATAAGATGATCAACCGCAGAAGCTGCAGGATCATAGATGCCGCACTTGCCACATAAGTCATAGCTGCCGCAGTCAGGACTTTTCTCGTATCCCGCAGTTCATTTCCGCCTAAAATACCGGTGCGTTCCAGCTGCTGCATGGCACGATGAGAAGCATTAAACTCTACCGGCAGTGTAATGAGCTGAAACAGTACCGCCAGGGAAAACATAATGATTCCTGCCTGAATCAGCACCGTACTCATGGAACCGCGAAAGATCAGTCCGATAATGATCAGCGGCCATGCCAGATTGGAACCGATATTTGCCACCGGCACAAAAGCGCCACGAACACGCAGCGGAACATATCCGTTTGCATGCTGGATCGCATGCCCACACTCATGGGCTGCCACGCCCACTGCTGCAACGGAAGTTGAATTGTATACACTGTCTGACAGACTTAACGTCTTATTCATCGGATTGTAATGATCCGTCAGGTTACCGGAAACATGCTGTACCTGCACGTCATGGATGCCCGCATCTCGCAAAATCCGTTCTGCTGCCATAGCACCGGTCATTCCCGACATGCTGCGTACCCGCTGATAACGGTTAAAGGTACTGTTCATTCGTGCCGATGCGATCAGACAGATAATTGCTCCGATAACTACAAGAATATAAGTATAGTCCATCCAGTAAAATCCATAATATCTATAAGGCATAGTAGTCACTTCTTTCTGCTTAATTTTCAGTTCCCAGTTTCATTCCGTCGCTCAAGGCATTTCCACGCAAAAATGCATCTGCGGTCATTCGCTTTTTACCCTCTAACTGTACTTCTTCCAGCATCAGGATACCGTCTCCGGTCTGCACACCGACTTCGTGTTTTGTCACAACTGCCAGTTCTCCCGGTGCATGTTCCGAAGTTTCGTCTTTTACAGATGCTGCCCAGATTTTCAAAGTCTTTCCATGGAGATAAGTATATGCACTCGGCCACGGATTTAAACCTCGGATCAGACATTCAATCTCTTTTGCCGGTTTTGTCCAGTCAATGATGCCAAACTGCTTTTTGATCAGGGTTGTTTTTGTCGCTGCCTCATGATCCTGTTTTGTATAAGTAGCTGTTCCATTTTCAATAGCTGTCAAAGTACGGACACACAGATCTGCACCCACTTCGCTCAGACGGTCAAACAGGCTTCCGCCGGTTTCTTTTTCGTCCAGAACAACTTCTTCTTTCATGATCATGTCACCGGTATCCAGTCCCTCATCCATGCGCATGGTTGTCACACCGGATACTTTATCTCCGTTGATGACTGCCCACTGGATCGGCGCTGCACCTCTGTATTTTGGCAGCAGAGACGCATGTACGTTCACGCAGCCGTATTTTGGCATTTCCAGGATTTCTTTTGGCAAAATCTGACCAAACGCTACTACTACGATGATATCTGCGTTGTATTTTCTTAAATATTCCACACATTCCGGCTCCCGGACACGGCGCGGCTGATATACTTCGATGCCAAGCTCAACGGCAGCTTCTTTTACCGGTGGAAACTGCATTGCCTTGCCTCTGCCCTTGGGCTTGTCCGGCTGTGTAACTGCCAGGACTACTTCATGTCCTGCTTCGATTAACGCTTTTAATGTACCCACAGAAAAATCCGGGGTTCCCATAAAGATTACTCGCATCTTCTGATTCCTCCTGACCTGTAAAGATTACTCTTCGTCGATTTCTTCCCAGTCTTCCTCATCTTCCGGATCCGCATACTGTACGTCGTGGAGTTCGCCCTCTACTTTTTCCACATACATATGTCCATCCAGATGATCCAGCTCATGGCAGATTGCACGCGCAAGAAGTCCTTCACCCTCGATCTCGTACGGTTCCAAATTTTCATCGTATGCTTTTGCTTTTACATAGTTCGGGCGTGTCACCTGACCGGCTCTGCCCGGAAGGCTTAAGCATCCCTCGTCACCGGTCTGGCTTCCGGAGGTCTCAAGAATCTCCGGGTTGATCATAACGATCGGTCCCTCTCCTACATCGATTACTACGATTCTTCGCAGTACGCCGACCTGCGGTGCTGCAAGACCCACGCCGCATGCGTCATACATAGTCTCCAGCATATCGTCGATCAGCTCTGAAATACGCGGGGTTACTTTTTTCACCTCACGACATACTTTTGTCAAAACTTCATCGCCCATAATTCTGATTGTTCTAAGTGCCATTTTTGTCTCCTCGTTTCCTCTTTTTTCAGTTTCAGATTTTCCCGGTTTTCTCACCGGTTTTCGTATTCTGTCCACTGTATTTTTCTGTTTGCCTTTTCATTTTTCCATTTGTTAAAATCCATTCATCGGATCAAAATCAAACTGAATATTTACATTGCGAAATGCCGGATCGATACGAATATATTCTTCCAGCATATTTTTGATGCTGACCAGCTTCTGATAATCCGCAGCTTTGGCATACAGCATTTTCCGATAAATATCATTGACTTTGGAAACTGCCGCATCTGCCGGGCCAATAACCTGCAGACTGCTTTTTTCGTTATCTGACTGAGTCAGTATCTTATATTTTAACACATCCTGTGCCTGTTTGACCAGCATTTCCTGTGCACCTGCCGCATGAATCACCAGCATATGCCATTTTGGCGGATAATGCATCATCTCTCTTAAGAATATTTCCTGTTCAAAAAATGCTTCGTAATCCTGTTCGGCAGCTGTCACAACGCTGTAATGCTCCGGCTGATACGTCTGGATCACGACCTCGCCCTGTCGGTGTCCGCGCCCGGCTCTGCCCGCTGCCTGCGTCAGCAGCTGAAACGTCCGCTCTGCCGCACGGTAATCGCTGATATGAAGGGACAGATCTGCTGCCAGCACGCCAACCAGCGTAACATTTGGAAAATCATGTCCTTTCACGATCATCTGGGTTCCAATCAGAATATCTGCCTCGCCGTTTGCAAATGCAGATAAAATTTCTTCATAACCGCCTTTTTTACGGGTGGTGTCCAGATCCATGCGAAGTACCCGCGCCGTTGGAAACTGCCGTTTCACCATTTCTTCGATCTTCTGGGTTCCTGCCTTGAAGCCTCCAATATACGGAGAACCGCAGGACGGGCACTCTTTCACCATCGGCTGCTCATATCCACAGTAATGGCAGACTAACTTTCCGTTGTTGTGCAGGTTCAGCGACACATCACAATGCGGGCATTTAATGACTTCTCCACAGGAACGGCAGGAGACAAAACCTGCCACACCGCGGCGGTTGATAAAAAGCATGATCTGTTCTTTTTTCTCCAAACGGTCTGTGATCAGCTCCCGCAGTTTGTCACTGAAAATGGAACGGTTTCCGTTTCTTAATTCTTCCCGCAGATCCACCGTGTATACACTCGGCAGCGGACGGGCACTGACACGTTCTTTCATCTCGAACAAACGATACTGCCCCTGCTTTGCCCGGTCATAACTCTCTACCGAAGGAGTGGCAGAACCAAGCACTACCCTGGCACCGCACATCTGCGCCCGCGTGATTGCCGTCTCTCTGGCATGATACCGCGGCACGGTCTCACTTTTGTATGCCGCTTCGTGTTCCTCATCAATGATGATAACACCCAAATTTGGAAAAGGTGTGAACAGCGCAGACCGCGGACCGATCATCACGTCCAAAAGCCCGCTTTTTGCCCGTTCAAACTGATCGGAGCGCTCTCCCGCTGACATGCGGGAGTTCAAAATTGATACCCGGTCACCGAAATGGTTGTAAAAACGAAGTACGGTCTGAAAAGTCAGCGCAATCTCCGGAATCAGGACGATTGCCTGCTTTCCGGACTTTACCACCTGCTCAATGATTTCCATATATACTTCTGTCTTTCCGCTGCCGGTGACTCCATGGATCAGGCACGGGCGTTCATCGCCCCGCTGCCAGCCTGATAAAATTTCATCCGCAACGCGCCGCTGCGTCAGATTCAGGGAAACAATGTTTCCCTGCTTTTTCATCTGATCCAGCGGATTGCGCCAGTTTCGGATGTGTTCCACACGGATCAGCTCCCGCTCCTGCATGGCACGGATCACAGAAGCTGTAATATTCAGCTTCTGTGTCACCGTCTCATAGGGGAGTGGAGACTGTTTCAGCAGCGCTTCCATCAGCCGCGCACGCGCGGTCTGATGCTTGCGCTGCAATTCGCCAAGCTGCGCTTTTGCTGTTGCGGCATCTGGCTTCAGCCAGATCATCCGCTTTTCCTTCTCCGTTGTCTTCTGTTTTACCGGAATCACTGTTTTCAATGCCTGATTCATCGTCCCGCCGAAATTTTCCCGCATCCAGGCGGCAAGCGCGATCAGCTGCCCTTCGATCGGAATCCCTTCCCGCACGACCCGCAGGACAGATTTCATCCGGCTTACGTCAAATTCCGGCTGATCTGTCACTTCCACCACATAGCCGCGCATATGTCGGTTTCCATTTCCAAAGGGAACCTCCACCGGTGTGCCCGGATGAATCTGATCTGCCAGCATTTCCGGAATCAGATACTGAAACGTACGGTCCAGTTTTTCCAGGGAAATGTCGATAATAATGTTTGCATACAATGTTTTTTTATCCATAGTGCTCCTTTTTACTCTTCTCTGCTGACTGTTATCTTACCAAACCTTACACTTCATCGCAAGTTTCCGATCATCCATCGGATATTTTTCCCCGTTGATCTCCTGATAGGTCTCATGACCCTTTCCGGCAATCACCACGATATCTCCGGGTTTTGCATGGGAAATGCCATAGGCGATTGCCTGCTCCCGATCCGGAATCCTGCCGTATTTTCCTTTTGCCGCTTCCAGCCCAAGACAGATCTCATCCGCAATTTTTTCCGGATCTTCCTCTCTGGGATTATCCGTGGTCACCACCACCAGATCTGCCAGCCGCCCTGCCACTTCGCCCATTTGAAATCTGCGTTCTGCCGCCCGGTTTCCGCCACAGCCGAAAATACAAATAATCCGCCCCGGGTGATAATCCCGCAGCGTCCTCAGCAACGCATCCAGTGCCATGGCATTGTGCGCATAATCCACGATAACGATAAAACGTGGCGATACCGGAAGCATTTCGATGCGTCCCGGCACCTGCAGGGTATGCAGTGCTTTTTCAATTGCTTCCTCCGGTATCTGATACTGTTCCGCCACAGAAATCGCTGCCAGCGAATTGTATATAGAAAACTTGCCCGGAGCATTTACCACCACATTCCAGCTGTTTTCCGAAGCAGCTTCCATTTCTCCCTGATTTTTTCCGATCCGATATTTGTTCAGATGATACTGCACACCCAGACGGTCGCTTCCTCGCAAAAGCTGTACCCGGTCTGCACAGTAATCTGCCTGTCTGGAAAATCCATAGGTAAGTACCTTCTCACAGCTGCTGCCGCGCCACATTTCCTGCCAGTATGGATCATCCTGATTAAAAATTCCAATTCGGCACTGACAGAACAACCGATGCTTACATGCCATATACTCCGCAAAATCTGCATGTTCGCCTGCTCCGATATGGTCTTCCCGCAGATTGGTAAAAACGGCTGCGTCAAACATGATTCCGTTCACCCGATGTAACTTCAACGCCTGAGAAGAAACTTCCATCACCACGTACTGACAGCCATGATCCACCATTTTTCGCAATATTTCATACAATTCATACGATTCCGGTGTGGTGTTGCGGATCTTCTGCTGCCAGGTGTCATAGCAGACTTCAATGGTTCCGATCAGACCACTCTTCTGACCAGCTGCGGTGATCATTTTCCAGATCATCCAGGCAGTGGAAGTCTTGCCTTTTGTTCCCGTAACACCGATGATTTTTAAATTTTCCTGTGGATTATCAAACCATTGACGTGAAATAGAAGCCAACGCAGCTCTGGTATCCTTAGTTTCCAACACACAGATTTTTCGCAGGTTATTAACTTTTCTTAAATTATTAATTTTTTGTAATCTATTATCATCCTCCATAATATTAGCATTTTGTAATCCATCATCTTCCTTCAATAGATCATCTTTTTGTAAACTACCAACATTTTGTGAATTATCAACTTTTTGTTCAACATTCCTATTAAGATCTTGCTCTGATGATCTATCCACTTCTTTATCACATTGTGCATCCTGACGAAGCGAATCTATCATTTGATTTATCTGTTCTTCATCTATCACATCTTTCTCCGTCAGGATCGTCGCCGCTCCCCGTTCCACCGCCTCCCGGATAAACGCATGCCCATCCTGCCTGCTTCCCTGAATGCAGACAAACAATGCTCCCGGCTCTACTTTTCTGCTGTCATATGCCACCTGCGTTACTTCCCGGGGCAGCTCTCCCCGGATACATCGCCATTTAAGCCCCTGCAACAATTTTTCCGTCTGCCGCATACCAGCCTCAACCCCTGATTTACCGTTGTATTTAAGATATGAAACTTCGCTCTGTTCTGTGTCTCAGGCAACTTACTTCCGCAGTCATCGTCTCCACGTTTCTGTCATTTTTCCATACTCTGAACAATGTCTGAATTTTCGCACAAAAGCACTGACTGAATAATCAAATTTCTACATCAGGAATGGCAACTGACTATTGAATTTTGCAACTTCATAGTATATGATATTTAAGATAAACAATGCAGTTTTCCCATCACATTTATCCGGGAAACTCCTGATGCACGCAGGATCGTCATCAACAGATTTTCCGGAGAAAAGAATGCTTTCTGAAGGACATCATTCAAGAAGCCTTTTCCTATGTAATGAGTAAACTGTGAAAATATATACAATCAAGGAGGAGACCTATGAGACATTTAATGAGCCCATTAGATTTATCCGTAGAAGAAACAGATAAATTGCTCAATCTCGCGAACGATATTGAAAATAATCCGGAAAAATATGCACATGCATGTGCCGGCAAGAAGCTTGCTACCTGCTTTTATGAGCCAAGTACCAGAACCCGACTCAGTTTTGAAGCAGCTATGTTAAATCTTGGCGGATCTGTGCTTGGTTTTTCCAGTGCTGACAGTTCTTCCGCTGCCAAAGGAGAAAGTGTTTCTGATACTATCCGTGTCATCTCCAGTTATGCTGATATCTGTGCAATGCGTCACCCGAAGGAAGGTGCTCCGTTAGTTGCCTCCGAAAAATCCACAATTCCTGTCATTAATGCAGGTGATGGAGGACATCAGCATCCGACACAGACACTTACCGATCTTCTTACTATTCACAGTCTCAAAGGTCATCTCGACAATCTGACCATTGGTTTATGTGGTGACCTGAAATTTGGACGTACTGTTCACTCACTGATTCATGCTCTGATTCGTTACCCTAATGTAAAATTTGTGCTGATCTCTCCGGAAGAACTGCGTGTTCCAAGCTATATTCGTGAAGATGTACTTGCCCAGAACAATGTTCCTTTCAAAGAGGTGGTTCGTCTGGAAGAAGCTCTGCCGGAACTGGATATCCTTTACATGACCCGTGTGCAGAAAGAGCGTTTCTTTAATGAGGAAGATTACATCCGCATGAAAGATTTCTACATCTTAGACAAAGCAAAAATGGAACTGGCTCCGGAAGATATGCTGGTACTCCATCCACTGCCACGTGTCAATGAGATTTCTACCGAAGTAGATGATGATCCGAGAGCAGTATATTTCAAACAGGCTCAGTACGGCGTTTACGTTCGTATGGCCCTGATTCTTACATTATTAGGACTGGAGGTATAAGCAATGTTAAACGTAGGTGCAATCAAAGAAGGTTTTGTATTAGACCACATCAAAGCAGGCATGAGCCTTTCCATTTATCATGATCTGAAACTGGATGAGCTGGATTGCTGTGTTGCTATCATCAAAAATGCAAAAAGCAACAAAATGGGCAAAAAAGATATCCTGAAAGTGGAATGCAACATCGATAACTTAGATCTGGATATCCTTGGTTTTATCGATCACAACATCACCGTAAATATCATTAAAGATGAGCGCATTGTAGAAAAACGTGCATTAAAACTTCCGACATCGGTTACCAATGTCATCAAATGTAAAAATCCACGTTGTATCACTTCCATCGAGCAGGAACTGGATCAGATCTTCCTTCTGACTGATCCGGAACACGAAGTATACCGCTGCAAATACTGCGAAGCTAAGTACAAAAAATAATATCCACGCTGTGAAAATTCTGTAAAAAGATGTTTTTCAAATAGTGTGTGTAAACAGTGAAATAATTATTAAGAACGGACTGCATACCTTGCTATGTAGTCCGCTTTTTTATATAATAAATCCATATGAGTATTAAGTTTTTTACTCATTATTTCAAGGAAAAAATCATTTTCATGAGGAGGGTTTTTACATGATTATTCCAAAGTATTTTGAAGACAATCATACCTTTGGTGTCAACGATGAGCCGATGCGTGCTTATTACATTCCGACATCCAACGCACAATTTGCAGACTGGACATGCCGTCAAGAGACAGACCGTTTCTTATTGTTAAACGGTGACTGGAAGTTCCGGTATTTTGACAGCATTTATGATTGTCAGGAAGCTTTCTATGAGCAAGGTTATGACACCAGTCATTTCGATACACTTCCGGTTCCGTCCAACTGGCAGGATTACGGTTACGATATCCATCAGTATACCAATACGCGCTATCCGTTCCCGTTTGATCCGCCATATGTACCACACGAAAATCCATGTGGTGCTTATGTCCGCAGCTTTACATACAAAAAGCCCGAAGGAACCGCAACTTACCATCTGAATTTTGAAGGTGTGGACTCCTGCTACTATGTATGGTTAAACGGCACCTTTATCGGATATCATCAGGTTTCCCACTCCACCGGTGAATTTGACATCACCGACGCACTTCGGGAAGGTGAAAACACCCTTGCGGTTCTTGTTTTGAAATGGTGTGACGGCAGCTATCTGGAGGATCAGGACAAATTCCGCAACTCCGGTATTTTCCGTGATGTCTATGTGCTTGCAAGACCGGAAAACTATATCCGTGACTTCTTTATCCAGATGCAGTTAAAAGATAACTATACCGCTGCTGACGTAACGATTCCGCTGACTTTTGCAAAAGAGGCGATTCCGGTTTCTTACACACTGACCACCGCCTGCGGATGCACCGTTGCAGAAGGTGTTTCCGATGGAAACAGCATTGCGTTTTCTGCTTCCGATCTCACACTCTGGAACGCAGAACATCCGTATCTGTATACACTGACACTCTCCACCGACAACGAAACCATCCGTCAGCACATCGGATTCCGTGAGATCAGCATCAAAGAATCAATTGTATACCTGAACGGCCAGAAGGTTCGTTTCCGCGGAACAAACCGCCATGACAGCGATCCTTACGTTGGCTCCGCTGTTACCACAGACCACATCCGCAAAGATATGAGCCTGATGAAACAACATAATTTCAACGCCATTCGCACCAGCCACTATCCGAATGCACCGGAGTTTTATGAGTTGTGTGACGAATACGGTTTCTATGTCATCGACGAATCCGACATAGAGATCCACGGTGTTGTAAACCTGTACAACCTGAATATCTGGAAAGAAGGAAAGAAAAACCCGTTCCCACCGTTTTTATCTGACAACGAAGACTGGACAGAAAGTGTCGTAGACCGTGTTCAGAAAAATGTGATGCGTGATAAGAACCGCACCAGCGTTTTGATCTGGTCCATGGGAAATGAGGCCGGTTACGGCTGCACCTTTGAAGATGCCCTTGCCTGGACAAAATCTTATGATCCGACCAGACTGACACATTATGAGAGCTCAATGCACCATCCGCGCAATCCGAAACGTGGAAAAACAGATTTCTCCAATATTGATCTGCGCAGCCGCATGTACGCTGCAATCCCGGAAATGCATGCCTATCTGGACAATAACCCGGACAAACCGTTTATTCAGTGCGAGTTTATTCATGCTATGGGAAATGGACCTGGAGACATCGAGGACTACTATCAGTTAGAGGAACAATATGACACTTTCGTGGGCGGTTTTGTCTGGGAATGGTGTGATCACGGTGTTTACATGGGAACCACAGACGATGGCCGCAGGAAATTCTACTACGGTGGTGATTCCGGCGAATATCCACATGATGGCAACTTCTGCATGGACGGACTTGTTTACCCGGACCGTACACCGAGCACCGGTTTAAAAGAATATAAAAATGTGCATCGTCCGGTTCGTGTACATCTGGAGGATGCTGCTTCCGGTACTTACATCCTGCAGAACAATCTTGATTTTACAAACTTAAAAGAAGAATTATATCTGACCTATGAAATTCTGCAAAATGGTATGGCAATTGCTTCCGGTGAGATCAGAGATACTGAGCTGTTAGATGTTGCTCCAAGAAGCAAGAAGACGGTTCAGCTGCCAATTAAGCCATTAGAAAACGGTGCCTGCTCTGTCATCATCAGTTCTCATCAGCTACATGAAAAGCCATTTACACCGGCCGGTTTCAAACTTGGTTTTGACCAGATCATGTTGAACGAAAACTGCACCGATACCTTAACCGCTCTGCTGGATGCGGAAAAAGCATCTGCAGACTCCTGCTCTTGCGCTGCAAATGGCACTGCTTCTGCTATTACTTATACAGAAAACGATCGTGTCATTACGATCAACGGTGCTGATTTTGTCTATGTATACAACAAACTCACCGGTATGTTTGACAGCATGATCTACAAAAATCACAGCTTCTTAAAACGTCCGATGGAAATGAATATCTGGCGTGCACCGACAGATAATGACCGCGTGGTTAAGACACTGTGGTACGAAGCAGGTTATGACAAAATAACACAGCGAGCTTATAATACAACTGTAGAAGCACAGGAAGATGGTTCCCTGAAACTGCACACAACCTCTTCCATGGCTCCCATCTTCCGGCAGCGTTTCCTGGAAATTGATGCAGAATGGATCATCACACCGGATGGAATCGTCAGATCCAGCATGGAGATTGAGCGGGATGCAATCATGCGTGGCATGTACAGCGAATACTTCGAAGATGTGACAGAAAATGACAATCCATTCCAGCCAAACGAGGCATTTCTTCCTCGACTTGGTATCCGCCTGTTCCTGTCAAAACGTATGAATCAGGCAGAATACTTTGGATACGGACCTCATGAGAGCTATATTGACAAACGCCGGGCAAGCTATCTTGGCAAATTTACTTCCCGTGTCTGTGATCTGCATGAAGATTACATGCGTCCGCAGGAAAACGGAAGCCACTATCATTGCGAATATGTCAGTGTTGCTGATGACAGCCGGAAACTGACCGTATATAACAAGCAGCCGATTTCCTTTAATCTGTCCGAGTATACAGAAGAAGAACTGACCACGAAAGGTCATAATTATGAACTGGAAAAATCCGGATACACTGTATTCTGTATCGATTACAGACAGAGTGGTATCGGTTCCGGAAGCTGTGGTCCTCAGCTGGCAAAAGAATATCGTCTGGACGATACTCATTATACGTTCTCTTTCCACTTGAAACCGGAAATTTTATAATTTCTTATCAAACACAAAAACATAAGACACATTCGATGCCGTAGAATGTGTCTTATGTTTTCTTTCTTATTACTTCGCACTTATAGAAGTGAGAGCCCATTACACATCTATCTTACCAGGCTCCGCTATAGCCCAGTGTCACACTGCTGTTTTTTGCTCCCTGTTCCATACTTTCCTGTAATGATTTTCCCTGTAAGATACCATATAAAAAGCCTGCAATGAAGCTGTCACCGGCTCCCATCGTATCCACGACATCGCATGGAATAATCCCAAACTCCGTATAACTTGTGCCGTCATAAGCAATGCTTCCTTTTGTGCCTCTGGTAACGATGACTGTCTTTGCTCCCTTTTCCTGCATTTCTTCCATGAAGTTTCGCATCCATTCTTCATCTTCTCCATCATAGGCAAAAAATGCATAATCCACAAATGGAATCGCGATATCAATCACCGGGCTTTCATATTTCGTTGCAAAGTCAAAAGCAATCCTGGTGCCACAAGCCTTGATTTTCTCAAGATCATTCTCTATCATCCCCCAGATTCCGGATACGACCAGATCATGGCTTCCAAGAAATTCAATATCTTCTTCACTCAGCTTGAAATCTGCCATAACGCCTTCCTCATAATCTCCGAGAATACGCTCTCCGTCTATAATTTCCACGTGTGTCACAGCCGTACTGCCAGGCATCACTTTCAAATGAGAAATATCCACCCCTTTTTTTGCAATTGACTCCTTCATTAATTTCCCATATGCATCGTCTCCAACGACACCGGTATAAGACGCTTCCCCGCCAAGCCGAACCGCATAAACGGCAACATTCACCGGATTTCCTCCCGGAAATGCCCCACCTGTCTGATCATAAGCATCCACGCAATTGTCTCCTACAGCTGCAATTTTAATCTTTTTCTCCATTTTCAGCATTCCTCGCATCACTTCATCATTGTTTATCTTTCAGTACGCAGAATCATCTTTTCTTCCAAATTCATTAATAATCAAACTGACGATAATATCTTCTGATTTCCATTGGATGGCAATTGATCTGCTCCAAATGTGCATCAATACGCTGTGTTACAGCATGGGTCACAAGATGAGACAGATTTCCACGGAATTCCTCGCTGATTCCTTTCAACTCATAGTCTTTGGAATCAATTACTGTGTAATTTGCACAAACACGCGGCAGGAATTTTACTACTCGTTCACTCAGAGAACGCTGTGCATCTTCACCTACAAATACAGTGACCGGTGTATCGCGGTCTACAATTTCCAGCATTCCATGGAAAAATTCTGCACTGTGGATAGATTTTGTACGGATCCAATGCTGCTCTTCCCAGTAGCACATTGCATAAGAATATGTTGAACCATACTGATTACCTGCTCCTACAAAATAATGGATACTGTCATTGCAATGTTTCTTTGCAAATGCCTCTCCAAATGCATCCGCTGCTTTCTCAACTTCTACCAGATCTACAGCCAGATTTTCATCCAGTTCTTTGTAATAACGATCATATTCCGGGAATTCACCTGCATTGTACATAAAACGGTCTGCAACCATAAAAAACTTCAGCTGTTCATTGCCCGGATATGCAATTTCATAATCTACGATCTGCGCCAGTTCTGTAGTATCCACATCAATAAATCCAAGCACCTTTGCTCCCGCTGCAGAAGCTTTTTTGACACCTTCCACCATCTCGATGGTACTTCCGGTTACGGATGAAACCACAACAATCGTATCTGCTCCAACTTTTTTATTTCCAGTTGTCAGATATTCTGCTGCATTTTCCACGAAAAAGTCAAGTCCTGATTTTTCTTTCATATGAACTTCTGCCTGTAAGCAGGAAGCATAAGTGCCTCCTATGCCAAGCCAGCAGATATTTTTAAATCCATCTTTACAGATCTGGTCTACAATTTCTTCGATTTTCCCGCGCAATGCAAGTGCACCTTTTACACTGTCAATCTGTTTCTGCTCATCAAATTTCAACATGTTATTTTGATATCCTCCTTTAATTCCTTTTCCTTTTCCGCAACCACTTATGTAAATTACTATACCACAGTTTCTTAAATAGTCAACATCTTTTTTAAAAATGTTATTCTACGCATTTAATAACTATATGTTTTTCGCGATTATATCTTGTGTTTTATTCATTATCATTCATTTTTTGGCATATTTGCATAACCGACTAATTTAGACCACTAGTGTATTTTTTTATACCAATCATATTTGACGAACAGATTGCATCTGTTATATGATAGAAACAAGCAACTATTCGGTAGCATGAATGTAAAAGATGTTCTATAATAATCTTTTCATATAGTTATTTTTAAAATTGGAAGTAAAAGGAGCGTATTTTTAGAATTTATGAGAAAGAATTTACTGACAATGGATGTCATTCTTGCAAAAGAGATCATATATATGTTGAAAAATGAGGGCTATCGCCCCGGAGACCGGCTTCCTTCTGAGCGATTTCTTGCGGAGCATTTTCATGTGCAGCGGCCTACTATCCGGAATGCTCTGGCACAACTTGTGCGTGAGCATTACCTTTTTCCCCAGGAAAGACTTGGATATTTTGTTGCTCCTGAGAGAATCAAAATATCTACTCACACCTGTACCGGTAATTTTGATCCCGGAGAAAGACGTCCGAATATTCGCTGGCAGCCCTATTCTTTTGAAGAGATTTTGGTAGATAAACGTCTTTCCGGCAAAATGCTGATCCCGGAACAAACACCAGTTTATAAAATCCTTTTCATTTATTATGAAAACGACACCCCGCTGTGCCTGGATTATTCTTATACTCCAATCGATATCTATCCTGGTCTGACTGCTGAAATTCTGGGTTCACGCCCGATTTTGAATGTATTGCAGACAGATCTTCAGATACCGATTTTGAAATCCAATCAGCGTGTGACACTCATTTACACAAATGAGGAAGAATCCAGTCTGCTCCAAACTGCACCGGGTAGTCCCATGATGAAATACAAAGGTCTGGTATACGACGAAACCGGCAGACTGATTCATTTTTTTGAAGACATTATGAAAATAGATGATTTTGCATTTATCAGAAATGCGGAAATGGAGGAATCATGGAACAATTAAATCATGTAGCAGCACAGGTGCGCGATATTATTGTAAGCAGGATTGAAAGCCATGAATATCTTCCCGGAGAAATGATCCCTAGCGAACGAGTCCTTGCAGAAATGTATGGTGTAAGCCGACCTACCATCCGCACAGCCATCGATGAACTTGTAAATGAGCATTATCTCGTGCGTCGACAGGGAAAAGGTACCTTTGTCAGGAAACCGGAATATAACAAAGTCGCTTTCGGTGTATTAAATGAATCCGAAAATGCCAGTTTCACTTCCCTTGTCCGCAATTTTGGAATCGAGATATCCAACAAATTACTGTGCACCGGCACCATCCAGGGGCGTTATTATTATGCTGATAAACTTGGTCTTGCATTTGAAGAACCAATTTATGGAATCCACCGTATCCGCCAGGGTAACAAAGAGCCACTGGCTATTGAGTACACTTACGTTCCACTGAAATTTTTCCCGGATATCGATAATTATAACTTTGAACAGATTTCTCTGTATGACTACATGTCCACCAGAGATCACCTGCCCGTTGTTTTCCAGGAATCTCTGACCATGGTAGAAGCCGGGGATAAAATCCGTTCCTATCTGCATCTGGAAGATGAAATAATCGTCAATCACCTGGAACTGATTGGCTATGACCATCACGGTAACCTTGTAGAATATACAGAAAGTTATTCCCGCCCAGACAAACTGGAAGTACGTTTTGTATCAAATAACACAAAATAGAAACGCTGTCCGTAAAAAAATAAGTCGAGCGTACATGAAATTTGTGCGTTCGACTTATTTTTGTTAAAATTTTCTGAGTCCGATACTTCCATCATCTTCGGTATTCTCAATGGCACGGATTTCCACATAATAACCCGCATTTGCATTAATTTCCACATAGACACGATCGCCCACTTTATGACCAAGAATGGCTTTTCCAAGCGGGGACTCTGTAGAAATCCATCCTTTCAGAGAATTCCCACGCACAGTCGTTACCAATGTGTACACTTCTTCTTCGTCATCATCTTCAAAATATAAAGTAACTTTATTGTTGATTCCAACTTCATCGGATTTTGACTCATCCGATACGACTACTGCTGTTTTGATCATGCGCTCCAGATACCGAATACGGCTTTCATTCGCATTTTTATCTTTTTTTGCCGCATGATACTCAAAATTTTCACTGAGATCACCATGCGCTCTGGCTTCTTTTACGGCTTCCAGTGCTTCTTTACGAACAACCAGTTTCCGGTATTCGATTTCCTCTTTCATTCGTTCAATGTCTTTTTCTGTCACTTCATCATGCATAATATCGATACCTTCTTTCCAAAAGTGAAGCGGGCACTCACGTTCTGCTCTCGCTACTTCTCTCTGACACAGTTACTTTACAGCCTGCATTCGACTTGAATCTATCGCCTATTTCGGTGGATTACATCGTAAAAAATCCGAACTGTGCCAGTGAATAGGTAATCAGGATGATCACCAACATTACCGGTGCAATGTATTTTATCATCACATTGTACAGTTTTTCACGATTCATTTTTTCACCATTTCGTTTTACTTCATCTGTAACAGTCTTTGCTCCTGCCGCCCATCCGATCAGAATACAGGTGCACAGTGCTACGATCGGCATTAATACACTATTGCTGATATAATCAAAGAAAGTCAAAAAGTCCATCCCAAGAATCTTGATATGTGCCCATGCACCATTGCCCAGAGAGGATGGAATTCCCATTATAATACTGATAATGATGCAGATCGCAACGCTTTTCTTACGGCTGATACCGAATCGATCCATAAAGGAAGATACGATAGCTTCCATAATCGAAATGGAGCTGGTCAACGCAGCTAAGAATACAAGCACAAAGAATAAAATTCCGATGATCGTGCCACCTCGCATCTGTTCAAATACCTTCGGCAATGTTACAAACATCAGACCTGCTCCGCTTGCTTTTGTTCCTGCTTCACCGCTGAATACATAAACTGCCGGAACGACCATAAATCCGGCCAGCAGAGCAACGACCGTATCAAAAATCTCAATCTGATTTACAGATTTTGTCAGGCTTGTCTCGTTTTTTGTATAAGAGCCATAAGTGACCATGATTCCCATAGCCAGACTCATAGAATAAAACATCTGTCCCATGGCTGCACACACTGTTTTCAGTGAAAACTTCGTAAAATCAGGCAGGAGATAGTACTTAATACCGGCACTTGCTCCCGGTAATGTAAAAATATAAATGGAAATAATCACAGAAATAATCAGCAATAACGGCATCAGGAATTTACTGATTTTTTCAATTCCTTTATTGACGCCAAGCAGGATAACTGCTGCAGTCAGTCCCAGATAAACAGCGAAATAAATCATCGGTGAGATCGAATTTCCGACAAAATTTCCAAAAAAACTATCTGCTGCTGCATCCAGTCCATGACCGGACACAAATGTCACCATATATTTAACAACCCAACCGCCGATCACACAATAATACGGCAGAATGATCACCGGAACGATCGGTGCCAGCACGCCTAAAAATCCAAATTTTTTATTGATGGCTTTATATGCAGTACCCGGACTCTGCTTTGTCTTGCGTCCGATTGCAATCTCGGTAGTCATCAATGTGAAACCGAAGGTCAGTGCCAGAATGATATATACCAGAATAAAAATTCCTCCGCCATACTGCGCGGCAAGGTAAGGAAAACGCCACAGATTACCAAGTCCCACTGCGCTTCCTGCTGCTGCAAGCACAAAACCGATTCCGCCAGAGAAACTACTGCGCTCCTTTTTGTTATGTTCCATATTAAATCCTCTTTCTAATCATTATTTTCTACAATTTTTTTCGTCTAATTGACGTATCCATCATTATATCATTGACATCCATATATTTCAACAAATACACTTGTAAAACACATCAAAATATTTTCTTGATTCTTTCAACTTTTCATGCTTCTGTATAAAAATGAGAGTTTTTTCACATTCTCCTCTTTATCCTACCGTTCTTTTATTATTCTTCATTCGAAAAATGCTCGAAAAATCTGAGCTTCCGAAATTCAGAAACCACTTGGTTCATATAAAGAATATTTGTGCAATCACAAGAACTGTAATTGCGCGACTTTAAGATAACATACTTTTATTTGTTTAATCAACAATTACAAAAGTTCATTTTGAAGAAAAACCTTCTGACTTATTTGCTCGACGAATGAAATAAAGGGGCTCGGCTTATTTTTTCTTAGCGAGCGATTGTTAGCCGATAAGACAAAATAAGCCGAGCCCCTTTCCATAGTCTACAATTGTATCACAAAAGAAACTTTTTTTATAATTTACAGTTTCACCACAAAAACTTTTTAAACCGGATAAGCCCCATTTTCATGATCAGCAGCTTCCGGATCTACCTTTGTCTGCTGTGCCTCACGATATTTGAAGAAATCCAGTGCCTGCTGTGGGAACAGTGCATAAGACAATACATCCTCATCCTGCTGTTTCCAGCGTGACATTTCTTTCTCAATCTTAGCAAGCTCCGGCTCAATCAGATCTGCCGGACGGCATGTGATGGCTTTATCTTTATCCGGACCAAGTACTTTTTCTACAACTTCCGGATTGAACGGTTTAACCGTCTGACCGTACTCACCAAGTAAAATGCTCTTGGTCTCTTTGGTAGCGACTTTGTAACGCTCACCCATCAGAACATTTAATACAGCCTGTGTACCTACGATCTGGCTGGAAGGTGTTACGAGAGGTGGCTCACCAAGGTCTTTTCTTACACGCGGGATTTCTTTTAATACTTCCTCGTATTTATCCTCTGCGTTCTGCTCTTTCAGCTGAGAAATCATGTTGGAAAGCATTCCGCCCGGAACCTGATAACGAAGCGTATTGATATTTACACCAAGTACCTTCGGATTTAACAGTCCGCTTGCCATTGCCTCCTCACGGATCTTAGCAAAGTATTCATTGATCTCTGCCAGAATATCCTGATTCAGACCGGTATCATACGGTGTGCCTTTGAAAGTCTCTACCATAACCTCTGTAGCCGGCTGGGATGTTCCCAAAGCCAGTGGAGAGATTGCAGTATCAATGATATCGCATCCAGCTTCTACGGCTTTTAAGCAGCTCATGGAAGCCACACCACTTGTATAGTGTGTATGAAGTTCGATCGGAAGGCTTACATTTTCTTTTAATGCTTTTACCAGACGCTCTGCCTCATACGGAATCAGCAGACCTGCCATATCTTTGATACAGATGGAATCTGCCCCCATATCCTCGATACGTTTTGCTGTGTCTACCCAGTAATCCAGTGTATATGCCTCACCTAAGGTATAGGAAAGTGCGATCTGGGAATGACCTTTTTCCTTTTTGCAGGCATCTACGGCTGTTTTTAAGTTTCTCAGATCATTTAAGCAGTCAAAAATACGAATGATATCAATTCCGTTTGCGATGGATTTCTGTACAAAATATTCTACTACATCGTCTGCATAATGACGATAACCTAAAATATTCTGTCCACGGAACAACATCTGCAGTTTTGTATTTTTGAAGCCGTCACGAAATTTTCTGAGGCGCTCCCACGGATCTTCTTTCAGGAAACGAAGGGATGCATCGAAAGTTGCACCGCCCCAGCATTCTACTGCATGATAGCCGACTTTATCCATCTTATCGATGATCGGAAGCATCTGTTCTGTGGTCAGTCTGGTGGCCATCAGAGACTGATGCGCATCACGCAGGACAGTTTCTGTTATTTTCAATGGTTTTTTCTCCATGATAAATTATCTCCTTTTTTATAATCATTGCCTTTGTTTACGGATTGTTCCGCTGTTTCAGCTCCCACAATCCTCCCTCCATTCGAAAATCGCATGACTCTGTCCTGCTTTTTTTCTCATTGGAGGGGCGTGTCGCTAATCCTGTAAAGCATTTACATGCAAGCATGACATGCTTTTAGGATTTCGACACTGTAAACAAAGTTATACACCGAATATTGCCATGAATACTCCGGCTGCGATAGCAGTTCCGATAACTCCGGCAACGTTTGGTCCCATGGCATGCATCAGCAGGAAGTTGGTCGGATCTTCTTCTGCACCGACTTTCTGGGATACACGGGCTGCCATCGGAACGGCGGATACACCTGCGGAACCGATCAGCGGGTTGATCTTACCTTTTGTTACAACGCACAGGATCTTACCAAAGATAACTCCGGCTGCGGTACCGAATGCAAATGCTACCAGACCAAGTACTACGATCTGAAGTGTTGTCACTTTCAGGAATGCTTCTGCACTTGTGGATGCACCAACAGATGTACCAAGCAGAATAACTACGATGTACATCAGGGCGTTGGATGCTGTCTCTGACAGCTGTTTTACTACACCACTCTCACGGAACAGGTTACCAAGCATCAGCATACCTACCAATGGAGCTGTGGTCGGAAGTACCAGACACACAATGATGGTAACAATGATCGGGAAAAGGATTGCTTCCAGTTTGGAAACTTCACGAAGCTGTCCCATACGGATGGAACGCTCTTTTTTGGTTGTTAAAAGTTTCATGATCGGCGGCTGGATGATCGGAACTAATGACATATAGGAATACGCCGCGACGGCGATCGGTCCCATCAAGTCATTTTGATGTAATTTTCCGGCCAGGAAGATGGAAGTCGGTCCATCTGCACCACCGATGATGGATACTGCTGCAGCTGCTGCATCGGAAAAACCGAATACGATAGCCAGCAGATACGCGGCAAAAATACCGAACTGTGCGGCTGCTCCCAAGAGAAAACTGATCGGGTTTGCGATCAGCGGACGGAAATCCGTCAGTGCGCCGACACCAAGGAAAATCAGGGACGGAAGGATGGACCACTCATCCAGTTTGAAGAAGTAGTGCAACAGACCTCCGACACCGTTGCTTGCATTTTCCGGAGAAATCATGATATCCGGATAAATATTTACCAGAAGCATACCAAACGCGATCGGCACCAGCAGTAACGGTTCATATCCCTTTTTAATTGCTAAATATAAGAACACACAGGCAACGGCGATCATCAGATAGTTTCCCCAGGTCAGATTGAAGAACGCGGTCTGATGCACGAGATTGCCTAATGTCTCTGCTATATTACCTGACATGTCTACCTCCTGTCTTATGCGTTCATGGTAGCAAGTACTGCTCCTGATTCTACTGTCTCACCTTTTGTTACATCCACGCTGGCAACTGTGCCGTCCTGCGGTGCAACAACCGGTGTCTCCATTTTCATGATCTCAAGTACAACGACAGGATCACCTTTCTTTACAGCTGCGCCCGGTGCTGCTACAACGTCAACAACTTTACCTGCTGCGCCTGCTGTGATGGAAATGTTTCCTGCTGCGCCTGCGGCTGCTGTCGGTTTTGCTGCCGGAGCCGGTGCCGGTGCTGCTGCTCTTGGAGCCGGTGCTGCTGCCGGAGCGCCATTTGTATTTTCTTCTACGGTTACATCATATACGTTTCCGTTTACGGTAATTGTATAACTTTTCATTTTTCTATTCTCCTTAAACAAAATGGTGTGATTAGCGTCTCTTGATCGTACGGACTCTGAAACTGTCTACCGGTACATTCTCACTTGCTGCGATCGCGGCTGCGATAACAGCAACCAGCTCCAGATCGTCTGTTTCCTGTACCGGAGCTGCTACAACAGGTGCTGCCTTTGGTACCTCTGCTTCCGGTTCTGCTTTTTTTGCAAATTTTTTCTGGATCACAGGAATGATCTTGAAACAGTAAATGATCAGCGCAATTGCGATCAGCATAACGAATACCGTTCCCATACCAAGGACTGTATTCTGTAATGCATTTGCCAGTCGGGCTTTTCTGTCTGCTGCCTGCGCAAATACGGTCATCCCCGGAAGCTGTAAAGCCAGAAGTCCGAGACTGCCTGCCGCAATCCCTTTGATATTCTTTCTCATCTTCACTATCTTCCTTTCTTTTACAACATGGAAAATGCCATGATCAGATGTTTTCTTGTCTGTGCCGGAGCGATGACTGCATCCACACTGCCTCTTGCTGCTGCGGAAGTTACGGCATTCTGTTTTCCTTCATAAGCAGCTGCCTGTTTTTCAGTTGCTTTCTCTCCTTCAGCTGCAAATAAGATATTTGCTGCTTTTTCAGCTTCCATCATACCTACTTTAGCGTCATCCCATGCAAATACCATATCAGCATCGCTGATGCTTCTTGCGCCCATAGCCACATAAGCACTGCCGTAAGTATCGCCCATGATCAGGTTTACTTTACTGTTGAAACCACCATCATGATAAGCCTTTACCAGTTTTGCGATAGCCTGTGGAAGACCTTTTTCTGTCTGCTCTACTGCTGCAAATCCATCTGCTGCTGTCACAGTCAGAAGCGGAATCTCGCAATCGTTACAGAATGCGACGAAAGCTGCTGCTTTCTCACATCCGTCTACGGTAAGTCCGTCAGCCAGGTCTGCTGTCTTCTCACCTTTTTCATCATAAAGTGCATCGGCATTTGCCACTGCACCAACTAAAATTCCATTTAATGTAAGGAATCCTGTCACCATCTCCGGTGCATAATCCGGACGGATCTCCAGGAATTTATCGTCTGCACACTCGCCTAACAGTGCCCGTGCATCTTTTATTGCACATGTCTTATCGGAAATGTAACGGTTCAGATCGTCCTCACCGCAGCGTCCGTATTCCTCATCGATGAGCATCACTACCAGCTCACGGATCTTTGTCAGAACAGCGCCCTCGCTCTCCAGCACCTCTGCCTGTCCGGAAACTGCTGCCTGATAGTCTGCGGAATTGAACTCACGGGAAAGTTTTTTATTATCCTGAATTGTATGCGGTGCATTCACATACATCTGTGCTTCTTTTGTCATAAATGCAAAATCACTCATGGCCGGAATCAATGTCATGCCACCTGCACAATTACCCATTACTGCGCTGATCTGAAGCACACTGTCCGCATACTCAGCCTGTTTTGCAAGCACTGTGCCAAAGCTGTCCAGTGCATCTACAGACTCCTGCAGACGGAAACCGCCACAGTCTAACAGTCCGATCACCGGAGCTGCTGCCTTGTCAGCCATATCATATAATTTTGCGATCTTCTTTGCGTGCATCTCGCCCATTGTTCCGTTCAGCACATCACGGTTCTGACTGTATACATACACCGGATTGCCCTCGATCTGTCCGTAACCTGTGATGACACCATCGGATGGTGCGGACTGGTCATTTACGGTAAAATCTGTCATGCGGGCGGAAACTAATGCGCCAACCTCTACGAAACTACCCTCATCTAACAGACGGTTGATTCGCTCTAACGCTAAACATTCTGCCATATTGCCTCATACCTCCTTGAGATTGTTATTTTATTAACATACCAGAATCATTCTACTTCATTTTGAACAAAAATTCAAGAAAAATGTTCCTGTTTGCCTATCATTTTTGTGCCTTTCCTTGGCAAATTCACTTGTATTCTATGCAAAGTATACAAAATACCAATCAATGCCTTTTTTATCGCCTCTGATTTCAATCATCTTTTTATCCTCCTTATTTTTTACTCAAATTTCCAGGTAGAATGTGTATCACAGACTACGTTCAGCTCTTTGTCGATCACAATGTGACCACGACGGTGTGACCAGCATCCCACGTTTACAGCAACACCAATGGTAGACGGATGACGTGCCGTATTTTCAATATTTACACCCATGACAGAATATTTTCCGCCCATACCCTGCGGTCCAAGACCGATCGCATTGATTCCGTCCTCCAACAATCTCTCCATTTTTGCTGCATTTGCATTAATCCAGAACCCCGGTCACATTTAATCCGATCGCTACGATGGTAGCGGTAAGCCCCAGTGGAATTTTTCTAATATAAAGCTGACAATCGCAAATATCAGAAACAAAAACTGCTGCCGCAAATCAGCTTTTTGTGACGCAACCGGCCATTTCCCTGGCAATTCGGGAACTGGAAGCCGAATTTGGCATCACGCTGTTTACCAGATTTAACAACCGACTCACTCTGACAGAAGATGGCGCACTTTTTTATAAGAAAGCAGACTACATTCTGCAGTATTGCAAAGACATGCAGTTTGAATTGAACGGCAGCCGGATTCAGCAAAATCCAATCCATGTCGGCATTCCACCGGTGCTCAGCAGTTTTTTCTTTCCGGGACTCATTGATGCCTATCGTTCCAAATATCCGGATGCCCTCGTCTCACTGGAGGAGTATGGTTCTGTACGCGCCTGTAATCTGGTTCAGGAGGATAAACTGGATCTGGCTCTCGTCAACATGGAAATGTACAATATTAACCAGCTCGACAGTCATGTGCTCATTCACGACCAGCTCGTATTTTGTGTTTCACCGGAACACCCGCTGGCTGATCATACCTCTATCACAGCTGCTGATCTGGATCATCAGGATGTCATTTTGTTTAATAAAGATTCCGTGCAGAATGCCATTTTACGCACCCGCTTTGACTCGGGAAATATAAAAAGCTTTCTATATAGAAACGATCAGATTCAACTGACACTTCTATATAGAAAGCTTTTTTCTTAACTATTTGTTTTTCCTATTTCACTTTGACTGTGAAAATTTTTTTCAAAGAACTTCGTTGTCCTTAGTTACCCGGATAAGTAATGACAGACTCTACATCGTAACCTTTCAGTTTCTCACGACCGTTTAAACCAGCCAGCTCCATCAGGAATAATACTTTGACAACTTCTCCACCAAGGCTCTCGATCAGTTTGATAGCAGCCTCGATGGTTCCGCCTGTTGCGATCAGGTCGTCTACTACAACAACTTTCTGACCCGGTTTGATGGAATCTTTGTGCATCTCGATCTCTGCGGAACCGTACTCAAGGTCATATTTTGCAGAAACAGTCTCGCACGGCAGTTTTCCTTTTTTACGAACCGGTACAAAACCTTTACCAAATTCGTAAGCCAGCGGTGCGCCAAAGATAAATCCTCTGGATTCTGCTCCAACTACCACGTCAAAATCAACGCCATCCAGACGCTCTTTTAATCCGTCAATGGCAAGTTTCAGTCCGTCCGGATCCTGCAGAACGGTTGTTATATCGCGAAAAATAATGCCCGGTTCCGGAAAATCAGGGATACTTCTAACGTAATCTTCTACTTTTTTCATAATATGTATAGTTCCTCCTGTATTTTGGATTATCACTCAACCTTGTTATTATACATGAAAACTTCCGGGAGATAAAGAGATTTTTCCCAGTTCTTCAAATTTTGCGATTCCATCCGGACGCAGTTCGCAGGAAATCTGAAATTTTTGCAGGGCAGTTTTTGTTTTTGAACCAAACACGCCATCTACAGAAACGGGATAGCCTGCCTCACAAAGCTCCCATTGCAGCCAGCGAACGCCTTCTCCGTGAGTGATCTTTTTTACAGCCGGATGCTGTGCTGCTTCTTCTGGCTGCATGATCCATACATATGGACGTAAATATGGATTTTCACCTTTTCGTGTAATACTGAATTTTTCTGTCATGGTATCCGACCTGCAATTCTCCATATCGTAACTTACCCACGGAAAAAGCAGACCATATTGCCAGTCATTGTCGGTTACATTTGAGCAGATGGTTCCATAATTGATTCCTTTTGCTTCCACACAACGATACGCGCCATCACATTTACCAAGAAAAACACCCACATGCCCTGGTTTCCAGAGTACGGTTCCTACAGGGAGCCATGCATACGTTTCATACACAATTCGTTGATCTGCCACCGCATACATTTGCGCTGAGCTCAACTCCACGCCCAGATAAGCCCCGATCAGTCCGGAACAATCGGTATTCACTTTTCCAACCTGTCCCTGCTGTCTTGCCCGTTCCACATAATCATCCGTTACCAGATCCGGGAGTTTTTCGTGTAGTTCCTGCACAAATTCTTCTGTCAAAATTCCATGAGAGATTTTCGCTCCGTAAAAATATGGCGTTCCGATTCTGCCCTCTGCGAAATCTGCTAATCCCTGTCCCGTCAGATTACTTTGCAGATTCATCATGGTCATTTTCCATCCCTTTTCATTCTCTATCTATTAATTAGTATGAAACTATCTGTAAAAGTTGATCATATAACACACAACCTGCTATTTCTTAGGCAAAAACATTCACACATATACGGACTTGTTATTACTCCCCACTTATAGAGCGGAAGTCTTCTCGACCGTGAAAAAAATATGGTTGATCCAGCTTTCACTAAATCAACCATATTTTCGTTTCATAAGTTTTTGTTATTTGACTTTTCCGTTAACAACGTGATACCGCACACCATTCTGTGTTACATATCCATTATAGGAAAAATCAACTTTTCCGTTTCTGATGTACCAGCGACCATTTTCGTTGCTTGCAATTCCATTAAAATTGAAATTAACTTTTCCACCTTCAATACGCCACCAGCCATTTTCATTCTTTGCTACTGTGTTGGCGCTAAAGTCTACTTTTCCATTGCGGATCAACCACCAGCCGTTTTCGTTCTTTGCTACTGTGTTGGCACTAAAATCTACCTTTCCGTTGCGGATCAACCACCAGCCGTTTTCATTCTTTGCTACTGTGTTGGCAGTAAAATCTACTTTTCCGTTACGGATCAGCCACCAGCCGTTTTCGTTCTTTGCTACTGTGTTGGCACTAAAATCTACCTTTCCGTTGCGGATCAACCACCAGCCGTTTTCATTCTTTGCTACTGTATTAGCATTAAAGTCTACTTTTCCGCTGCGGATCAGCCACCAGCCATTTTCGTTCTTTGCTACGGTATTGGCATTAAAGTCTACTTTTCCGTCTTTGTTGATGTACCACCAGCCATTGTGGTTTTTAGCAACAGTCACTTTCTTCTGTACCACACCATTTACCAGATTGTACCAGGTTCCATTTACTTTAGCCACATCTGTAACGTACTGACGTGTTCCATTCAGATAATATACATCTTCTCCATCAACCGTATAAATGCCTGTTCCATACGCCGTCAATGACGCAAATTCTTCTTCGGCCTTCTGAAGTGCCTCGTAATTGCTTACCTGTGCTTTCTGCGCATCTGTCAATGCATCATATGCTGCTCGTGCTTCTGCAATCGCACCTTTGCTCTCTAAAGTAATGTCAGTTCCGATTGCATCAATCTTGCTCTCGACGTCTTTTACTTTTGCTACATCTTCTTTCAGTTCTGCAAGTTTTTCTTCTGCTTTCTGAAGTGCTTCGTAATTACTTACCTGTGCTTTCTGCGCATCTGTCAATGCATCATATGCTGCCCGTGCTTCTGTAATTGCGTCTTCACTGGCTAAGGTAATATCTCCAAGTGCGTCAATCTGGCTCTCTACAGCTTTTACCTTTGCTGCATCTTCCTTCAGTTCCGCAAGTTTTTCTTCGGCTTTCTGAAGTGTCTCGTAATTGTTTACCTGCATCTTCTGTAAATCAGTCAACGCATTATACGCTGCTCGTGCTTCTGCAATCGCATCTTCGCTGGCTAAGGTAATATCTCCAAGTGCATCAATCTGTTTTTCGGTTGCGTCAACGTCAGTGTCTGTCGGACCTGCATAATATGCTTCCACATTGTCCAGATTCATCCACATGCTTCCGCTCATCTTTCCATATACACCAATGGTCATGGTTCCATCTGTTACTTTCACCGGAATACCAACTTTGACCCAGTCGTTTTCGGAAATCGGCATATCCTGTTTTGCGATAACATTACCCGCGCTGTCCTTGGCATAGAGATAGCTCTCATCTCCGTCAGCGTAATCACCTTTTATCATGGCAGTCACATAATAGGTTCCATTCTCCAATCCTGTTAAAGTCTGGTAAATATGTCCAAGGAATGCACTGCTGCTCCAGAAGCTGATACGTGTTTTTCCCGCATAAGGTGTTTTATTTTCCAGAAAAGCTCCTGTACCTTCAAGAGACCAGTTTGGAATTGATCTTTTATTTGACCATGCTGTTTCAAAATCTCCATTTGGAACCGTAATCTTCTCTTTTGACATCAGTACCGGCATGGTTGTCTCTTTATTCTCAGTAATTACAATATTGGATTTAACAGCGGTCAGACTACCGGAAGTAACAATTGCCTGATAAGTTCCCGGAACTACTCCGTTTAACGCAAGTTTTCCATTTTCATCTGTCTGTGCTGTATAAGTCAAAGTATCTGCTCGGTTGTCTGTTTTTCTCAGTAATACAGATGCATTGCTTACCGGTGTTCCATCTGTCAGGAAAACAAAGCCGCTCAGGTCACCGGACATACTCTTCATTTCCTGATTGGAAACGGAAGTTTCCTCCCCTTTTGTTACCTGTATTTCAACATCTGAAATTGTCTCATAAGTACCTTTTTCAAAACTCAGAGTATATGTACCCGCCGGAATCCTACGGAATTGATACTGTCCACTCGCATCGGTCTCAGTCTGTGCCACAACGGTATCGCCCTGTTTTAAGCTTACCGTTACACCTGCCAGTGCAGCATTACCGCTTGTAACGGTTCCTGCAATATTTCCGGACAGATTTTTTACGGAAAAATCAATGCCGCTGACACTTTGACCAGATACAACTTCTACGCTGCTGTTTGGTCCCTCAATCTCGGCTCCATCTAATTCAGCACTGATGGTATACTTACCCGGTTTTAAGGAATCAAAGCTATAGTCTGTTTTTTCTCCATCCAGCAGAATTGTTTTTGTATAAACATCCCCTGTCTCACTCTGTGCACGTAAAATCAGATTTTCACCGGTCAGATCAGAAGAAATTGTTCCGGAAACTTTTCCCATTTCCACTGCATCGGTAGATTTCACAAAGGTAACATCATCAATATTGCACCATGCATTTGCTTCTCCGTCTGCCTTGAAACCAACCGTTACTTTTCCGCCGGAAACAGTTACATTTTTCATTGTAACGTCTGTCCATTCTGACTGATTCTGTGGAATATCGATGTTCATGGATACATCACCGGATTCTGCATACATCTGCAGTTTCTGGAAGTTTCCACCATTTTTAATTTTGGCACTCATATCATAAGTTCCATCCGGCAGGGCAACATACTGATTACTCTGGATCGTCTGTGATACGCCACAGGAGAAATCTGTGCTGTCGCCCAGGCGCAGTGCATATTTTCCGGTTGTTGTGGTTCCATTGTTATTAATCGGGCTTTTTCCTTTTGTCACCTGATTCGTCCAGCCTGCCAACGCTGTACTGCCCACACGATCTGCATCAAAGCTGCCATTTTTTACATAGTTATTTTTATCTGCAACCGTCCATGTTCCAGTCTCTGCGTCCAGATTCCATGCACTCAGAGAATTGTAATATGGAGTTCCGTCTTCTGTAAAAGATAACGGGCACCACTGGTTATAACCAAGTCCGTTTCTGGCAAAATCTGCCCAACGGTCTCCACAGAATAATACGGTCTCCTGCTCGGTTCCTTTTACGGTGTAGAAAAATCCAGTCTGGGTTACATGGCAGAAGTCATCGCTGCAGCCCGGCATTATCTTCATATTTGTCTCTGGATTCTTTGCTTTTGCAGCCAGATAGGACTCATCTAAGCTATCAAGTACCATATAATATGCATGAGAAGCATTCCATCCATACAAATCTGATGCGCAGATATAATATTTGCCATTGTACTTGAACATGCAGTTTCCTTCACGCCCTGCTCCTTTGTATACCATATAAGAAGGTCCAAGTCCTACTTTACCATCTGCCTGTGTCTGAATCTCAGAGATAAAGATTTTGCCTCGTCCGGAACCATAGGAATATACCAGATAATCTTTTCCGGTATCTTCATCGGTAAATACGGTCTGATCACCGGTATTTGTTGTTCCGCCAGTATAGTCTCTCATATCAATACGCTGATTCCATTTAAACTGTCCAGTCGGACTGTCAGAAGTAAGTACCAGTACCTGTTTGCTGTAATTATCTGTCTGATTTTTATCCAGCTTATTATCCGGATCTGCACATTCATGCTGTACAAACAGTGCATACTTACCGGTATCTTCCATATATGCAACACCAAGACGTCCTACCCATTCCACATCCTGATTATCCATTTCTTCACGTTTTGTAATTTCTTCCGGAACTACCACGTCGCCCTCGTACTTCCAGTTCGTTAAATCCGTGGAGCTGTAACAGGTTACGCCTGCAAAATGGTTGTTCTTCTGTGCTTTACTGGAATCGTTATAGTATATCTCACTTTCGTCATACTTTACACCATACCAGTAATATTTCGTCACTCCATCAACTGTAAATTTAAAAATTCCACCACCCTGAGAATAAATTGGATTTCCGTCCGTATCGTGCCAGAATATATCATTTTCAATCTGGTTAGATACAGCTGTGGTATCTGCTGCTTTTGCAGAAACACCTGTAATTGGTGACATTGCCATTGCCGCTGCCAGCAGGCAGGCAAATGCTTTCATTGGAATCCCTTTTCTCTTCATTTTTCATATCCTCCTCTTTTTTCTTATAAGTTTTACTATCCTTCTTGCCCTTTAACTTCTTGCGCTCATTATAAACCACAATTTCTTTGTTTTCATTGTGTTTATTTGCTAATGTGTTTTAAAAAATTGCTCTTAGTATCTACATTTTGGTAGATGCCCGTAATACCAGATCAAACCCCGGGGAAATCTTCTCACCCGCATCCCCGGATTCCAGCCATCCGATCAGTTTTTCACATGCAAGCCGTCCAAGCTCCTGCTCATCAAAGGAAATCGCAGTAACCGGCGGTATGTAATTTTGCAGAAAAAAACTATCATAAAAAGACACTACTTTTATGTCTTTTGGAATCGACAAATGCATGCGGTTTAATTTCATCAGTACATGGCTGCAAATTTTATCATCCATGCACACAATACATTCCACACATTTTTCTGCAAGTTCTTCCACTGCGGCAAAGACATCTGCTTTCGTCGCGCAATTTAAATACACCAGATCCTGTGGTATTTTCTTGTAATAAATCTCATGTGCTCTCTCAAATCCGCGCAAACGTTTCTGTGTAACCGTATGCTGTTCGTTTCCACCAATCAATGCCATTCGGTTGATGCGCCGTCCCAACAGATAATCTGTCATCTGCGTACAGGCTTCCACCGTATCATCATCCACATACAGTGCTTCGTGTCCTTTCACTTCCCCGATAACCGCCAGCGGTACATGCTCACTTTCCAGATATTGGATCACCGGATCATTGGTCAGCGCCCGGGTTACGATCATTCCATCCACTTTATTTTCCTGAACCACCCGTTTGACTCTGGACAGATCGTTCGCCTCCAGCATGATCACAAGTACCTCATACAATTTGCTGGCAGCTGTTTCACAGATTCCCATCAGACACTGTTGGAAAAATGGTATTTCATTCAGTTCCTGATCTGCCGGAAGCAGAACTCCAAGGTTGGATGTCTTAAATGTCTCATCTGAAACATCTGTTTCTTTTTTCTGATATCCGATTCGTTTACAATAGGCAAGGATTTTCTTTTGCATCTCTTTCCCCACCCGGCCTTTTCCGGATAAAGCTCTCGATACGGTTGTCTTGGAACATCCTAAATCTTGCGCAATTTGCTCAATCGTTATTTTTGTATCCCCACTTGCTTTACTCATCTCCCATTTTTTCTGTTAATTTTGTATATATCTATATTACTTTGATATCATTTTATCGTCAATTTGCTTATTTCATAAAATCATTCCTCTGTTTTCTGTAAATTACACATATTTTCTGTTAGTTTGCGCAATTTTGCGCAACAGTTGTAAGACATTCATTCCATGGAAGCTGTTATCACACATTCTTGCAACTGTATGACTTACATGGTTGTACTGATTACAATTACAGAAAAAGAACTGCTTCTATGTATCATCGTCACATAAAAGCAGTTCTTTCTAAATTACTTAATCGCTTATTCTATTTTTCTTTCTTGTTCTTCGTACCAAACATGCCCCTTGCGCTTCACTCGTTTAGTCTTCATCCTGAGACCAGGCAAGTGCACAACGCACCGCACGATGCCATCCTTTTAACAGTTTTACACGCTCTGCTTCTTCCATGGTCGGCTCGAATGTCCGTCCCAGATTCCAGTTTTTGCGAATTTCTTCTTTACTGCTCCAATAGCCTACAGCCAGTCCTGCCAGATAAGCCGCGCCAAGTGCTGTTGTCTCAATACATTTCGGACGCTCTGCACGAATGCCTGTAATATCTGCCTGGAATTTCATCAGCATATTATTGGCACTGGCTCCGCCATCCACTTTGAGATGTGTCATTTTGACTCCGGCATCTTCTTCCATCGCTGCAATGACATCATAAGCCTGATAAGCAATGGACTCCAAGGTTGCACGGATAAAATGTTCTTTTTTGCATCCTCTGGTCACGCCTACGATCGTGCCTCTCGCATAAGAATCCCAGTACGGCGCACCCATTCCGGTAAAAGCAGGAACCACATAAACGCCTTTGCAGTCCGGTACTTCGTCTGCGTATTCCTCTGACTGGCGTGCAGTTTTGATCATACGCATTTCATCCCGCAGCCACTGGATCGCTGCGCCTGCCACAAATACGCTTCCTTCCAGCGCGTATTCCACTTCATCGCTGACACTGGCAGCCAACGTGGTCAGCAGACCATTTTTTGATGCGATCGGCTCTTTTCCGGTATTCATCAACAGGAAACATCCGGTTCCGTATGTAATTTTTCCTTCACCTTTTTCAAAACAGCTCTGTCCAAACAATGCTGCCTGCTGATCTCCCGCTGCTCCGCACACCGGAATCTCTCCGCCGGTCACTGCAGGATCGGTATGTCCATAAATATAACTGGATGGTTTTACCTCCGGAAGCATACTTCCCGGAATGTTAAATTTTGCCAGAATCTCCTTATCCCAGCAGCATTTATGAATATCATACAGCATCGTTCTGGATGCATTGGAATAATCCGTCACATGCACTGTGCCTCCGGTCAGATTCCAGATCAGCCAGGTATCCACGGTTCCAAATAACAGATCACCGGCTTCTGCCTGCGCTCTGGCGCCTTCTACATTGTCCAGAATCCATGCGATCTTGCTTGCAGAAAAATAAGGATCTGCGATCAGTCCGGTTCTTTCCCGGATCAGTTCGTCAAATTTTTCCTCTTTCAAACGTTCGATCTGATCCGCAGTTCTGCGGCACTGCCACACAATCGCATTGTATACAGGGACACCGGTGTGTCGGTTCCATACGATGGTTGTCTCACGCTGATTCGTGATACCGATGCCTTCGATATCTTCCGGAGTTGTACCCGTAACCGCGATCGCTTCCGCCAATACAGATAACTGTGTGGACCAGATTTCCCGTGGATTCTGCTCCACCCAGCCCGGCTGCGGATAAATCTGTGTCAGTTCCTTCTGTGCCATACCACAGATATTTCCTTCATGATCAAATAAAATACAGCGGGAGCTTGTGGTTCCCTGATCCAATGACATAATATATTTTTTCCCCATGATTTTTTCTCCTCATAGTTCTCTTATTTATACATATTTTTCATATTCAAGAATGCTCCGGCATTCTTGTTGCGAGGTGCGCGTCATGCAATTGCATGACATACTTCAACTGCGCACCTCTGTAATCCTGCCGGAGGCTATATCAGATGGGGGATTGGCTCCCATCTGATATACAATCCTGATGCTGTTCTCTCATAGTAAATTATTATGTAAAACACTTCTGTATATATATTTTTATATTATCGTATCTATTCCTATCTTTCAACAGCAGATTTTTTCACATTATCGGCATCTGGTCTCATCGTAAAATCCCCTTATTAAGACCATAAACAATGCTTTCAGGAACACTGTATCTCTTTGGTTGCAACCACATCCACACCGGTATCTGCCACATTTTTCACAATCACATCCCCAATCTGAACCGGTGCTGTAAGTGTCACTCCTTTTAATGCCATCAGGCATTCCCGGATTTTCCCTTTTGGAATATCCGATGCCGTTTTCACCGATACCACCGGCAGATTGCCGCCCATTACCGGAACCGTGGATGTCACGATTCTTCTTGGATCTGTCAGCTCTTTTCTGGCATAATCATCCCCGCGTTTGCAGGTATTTCCACTTACGGATATCACCTGCACGCCATCCATTTCCACTGTCAGATTACAGCCCAGCGGGCAGCCGATACAAATCAGTTCTTTTCGTTCCATTATGCTTCCCCCTGTTCGATTCGAATTGTTATTTTGGATAAATGCTCATATTCCTGCAGTTTTTTCTTCTGCAAAATCACCTGCTCCATTTCACCCGGTGACATAACTTTCTTTTTTAAACGCATGATACAGGTATCGTCAAAATAAACACAAAGCTCACAGTTTTTGTATACATTTCCGACCCGGAAGCGTACAATCTGTTTGTCCTGCATCCGATGCGGATGAACGGAAGACGGCACCGTATAGCGCACACCACCCTCCGGGCAAATATTGATTTCTGTTGCATCTTCCGCAAACTGCTGTGTCACATATTCTGCCGCGAACGTTCCTGCCGCCCCGGCTTCCTCTGACACATAATCCACCAGATCATGCACATGCAGGACATTTCCACATGCAAACACACCCGGAATATTTGTCTCAAGGCTCTCATTGACTACCGGTCCGGAAGTCACCGGACTTAATTCCACACCTAATTTTCCGGAAAGCTCATTTTCCGGAATCAGACCACAGGATAACAGTAAGGTATCACATTCGTAGGTTTCTTCTGTTCCCGGAATTGGTTTTAACTTCTCGTCCACCTGCGCGATGGTCACTGCCTCTACCCGGTCTTTTCCTTTGATATCCACCACGGTATGACTCAGTTTCAATGGGATATTATAATCATCCAGACACTGTACAATGTTTCGTTTCAAGCCGCCGGAATACGGCATCAGTTCTGCCACCACCTGCACTTTTGCACCTTCAAAGGTCATACGTCGTGCCATGATCAATCCGATGTCCCCGGAACCAAGAATAACCACTTTTTTGCCCGGCATCCGTCCCTCAATATTAACGTAACGCTGTGCTGTTCCGGCGGAATAAATGCCTGCCGGACGATAGCCCGGAATATTTAAGGCTCCCCGCGGGCGCTCTCTGCATCCCATGGCCAGAACGATGGCTTCTGCCTCTACCACAAACATCCCCTGCTCCCGGTTCATGCAGGTAATTTTTTTATCCGGACTGATATCCACCACCATGGTTGTCAGCAGATATGGGATCTGCATCTTTTCCACTTCCGCAATAAAACGTGCCGCATATTCCGGTCCGGTCAGTTCTTCCTTAAAGGTATGCAGTCCAAATCCATTGTGAATACACTGGTTTAAAATTCCGCCCAGCTGCTCATCACGCTCCAGTATTAAAATATCTTTCACACCGGCCTTTCGTGCCGCAACCGCTGCTGCCAGACCTGCAGGTCCGCCGCCGATAATCGCAATTTTCGTTTTCATGCTACAGATCCTCCTTATCATATCCGGTCAGGAATCCTGAATTTCTGCCTTTTTTCGTAATTTCACTGATGTCGCATCCAAGTTCCCTTGCAAGAATCTCCACGGTCTTCGGGGAACAAAATCCTGCCTGACATCTCCCCATTCCGGCGCGGGTTCTGCGTTTTACGCCATCCAGTGTTGTCGCTCCCAATGGGCGGTGGATTGCATCTAAAATCTCACCCTCTGTCACCATCTCACAACGGCAGATGACGTTTGCGTATGCCGGATTTTTCTGAATCATCGCATGGCGTTCTTCCACAGTCAGTTCTTCCATGCAGACCACACCTTTTCTGGTAGATACAAACTCCAAATTATCCTCTGCCGGAAGCAGTTTTTCAATCAATTCTGCCACATAAACGCCAATGGCTGGTGCACTGGAAAGTCCCGGAGATTCAATCCCGGCCACATCGATAAAGCCCGGCGCATCTGCCACTTCCTCAATGATAAAATCATTTTTCTCTGTATGCGCCCGCAAACCGGCAAAGGATGTGATAGTCTGACGTTTTGGCAGGTTCGGTGTACTAAGTAGCGCACGCTGCTGCAGATCTTCCAGACCTTCTGCTGTGGTTGCGATATTTTCCTTATCTGATTCGTCTACCGCGGTCGGTCCCAGCATCAGATTGCCATGTACAGTCGGCGTTACAAGCACACCTTTTCCATACTTTGTCGGAAGCTGGAAAATCGTATGGGATACAAAGTCTCCAACCTTTTTATCCAGCAGGCAATACTCGCCTTTTCGTGGGATGATCTGAATTTTATGTTCGCTGACCATGTTGTGGAAAACGTCCGCGTAAACTCCGGCGGCATTTACCACCAGTTTTGTCTCATACACATGATCCTGCGTATGAATCTCATAATATCCGTCCTTTTTCACAATTTTCTGTACTTCCTGATTTAACAAAAACTCTGCGCCGTTGGTACATGCATTTTCTGCCAGTGCGATTGTCAATCCAAACGGACATACAATGCCGCCTGCCGGTGCATACAGTGCTGCCACAACCTGTTCGGACACCTGCGGTTCCATCTGCCGCACTTCGTCGCCGGAAATAATCTCGCATCCTTCTACACCATTTTTCTCTGCCTTTTCCAGAAGCAGCTCCAGCTTTGGTCTGTCCGCCTCATTAAAACAAAGTACCAGCGAACCGTTTCGTTTATAGGAAAAATCCAGTTTCTTTGAAAGTGCTTCCATCATCCGGCTTCCCTGTACGTTCATTTTCGCTTTTAGGGTTCCCGGTGTCGCATCAAATCCCGCATGCACGATACCGCTGTTTGCCTTGCTGGTACCTTCACAGATATCGCTGCAGCGCTCCAGTACCGCAATGTTTCGTTTCTTTCGCATCAGCTCCCGGGCAATGGCACTTCCGGTGACACCTGCCCCAATGATCATTACATCATACATAAAATCGCTCTCCTTTTCTCAGTTTCGCTTCCTTCAGATCCAACTCATCAAATATTTTTTCATTCATAAATACTTATTTATACACTTTTCTAAAAATCTGCTTGAACCTGGTGAAATTAAAAAGAGCCGAACAAAAATAAACCATCTTCATGGTCTCCTTTTTGCTCAGCTCATAATCTCATGCAAATCAATATGTTATTTTCTGGGTTCATTGTAACACTTATTGCCACCAGACTCAAGTTACTACTACAAATTTTGCAATATTTCCTTCAATTTATCAAAATCCACCGGTTTTGCAATATGGGCATTCATCCCCGCATCCAGACAGCGTTGCACATCTCAGCAGCAGATACCGCAAACGGAATCTCAACACAAAAACGACTGCCTTTTCCAAGCGTACTGTCTCCCCGGATATTTCCACCCATTGCATCTGTCAGGCTTTTCGTGATTGCCATGCCAAGCCCCGTACCCTGTATTTCCTTTGTTTGCTTCTTTATATAAATGAAAAATTGCCGAAACGGTATGATTTAATCCTTCCAAAGTCAGTTCCAGAGAAGACTGTTCTTCTGTATTCTGCTGCAACAGCTCCTTTTCACAGACCAGTTCCGTCAGAAAATCTCCCTCTTCCAGATTGAGTTCCGGACAACATTGCCGCACTTTTTTAATTTTCCATTTCTTGTCAGTTTGTTAATTATAAGTCTTTTTCATACGATAATTGCCAACTTCGTAAACGTAAGTCCGAGAGTCAGAAAATAATGAGAGCAGACGTCTTAGTCTGCGACATTCTTTTCTGACTCTCGGACCGGACACTCCCAATACATAAAAGCAAAAAAATTTGTACTTCTTCTTATAATTATGTATAATAATATAGATATTAAATTTGTGAAGGAGCGTTGTATGAACAAAAACAATCAGAAAAAAAACGCTGGTGCCCTGATCGGTGCCGCATTCCTTATGGCGACTTCCGCCATTGGTCCGGGATTTTTGACCCAGACCGGAAAATTCACGGACAGCCTACATGGAAGTTTCGGCTTTGTTATTTTAATTTCCATCGTACTGGCTGCCATTGTACAGTTAAACGTATGGCGTGTACTCTGCGTATCCGGTATGCGTGGACAAGACGTTGCAAACAAAGTGCTTCCAGGACTTGGTTATGTGGTAGCATTCCTGGTCGTAGCCGGTGGTCTTGTATTTAACATCGGTAACGTCGGCGGCGGAGCCCTTGGTTTTAACACCTTACTCGGCATTCCGACAACAGTTGGATATTTCCTTGCAGGTGCCATTGCAGTCGTTGTTTTCTTATCTAAGAATGCATTAAAAGCCATGGATACCCTGACAAAAGTACTTGGTGGACTTATGATCGCCGTTATTTTCGTTGTGATCCTTATTGTCCGCCCACCAGTTGGCTATGCCTTAAAAGAAACCGTTGCACCATCTGCAGCAATGAGCGACACTTTCCCTGCCATCCTGACACTGCTTGGCGGAACCGTTGGCGGATATATCACCTTTGCCGGTGCACATCGTCTGATCGATGCAGGTATCACGAAAAAAGAAAACCTTGGTGAAATTAAGAAAAGTTCTGTTATGGGACTTGGTATCGCAACCATCGTCCGTGTACTGTTATTCCTCGCCATCCTTGGCGTCGTTGTTGCTACTGCAACTTCCGGTGCACATACACTGGATCCGTCCAACCCTGCCGCTGATGCATTCAAGATCGGTGCAAGTCAGATCGGATACCGCTTCTTTGGACTGGTACTTCTGTGTGCTGCCATCACCTCTATCGTAGGCTGCGCGTACACTTCCGTATCTTTCCTGAAGACATTCAGTAAATTTATCGAAAAAAATGAAAAATGGTTTATCGTTGGATTCATCATCCTCAGCACCGTCGTTATGGCACTGATCGGTCAGCCTGCTACTCTGCTTGTTCTGGCAGGAGCTTTAAACGGACTGATCCTTCCAATTACCCTTGGTGTATGCCTGATAGCTTCCAAAAAGAAGACTATCATGGGTGAGGATTACCATCATCCGACCTGGCTGCTGATTCTTGGTATCGTTGTTGTTGTCATCTCCGCATACCTTGGCATCACATCCCTCGGAAACCTTGCAACACTTTTTGCATAATGGAGCATGATCAATTATGAAAGACACAAAAATTCTTACCGCCGGAGATTCCTCCCTGCTCATTCAGTTTGGGCAGGAGATTTCTCCGGAAATCAATGCACAGATCACTGCGTTTGTGCATCTGATGAGAGAACAGCATGTGGAAGGTGTCACAGATGTGATTCCTGCATTCACAAGCCTTCTCATCAACTATGATCCGCGCGTTATCGACTACCGCAAATTAAAACGCCGTCTGGAAAAATTATTAAAACTGGAAGTCAGCAAAAAAGTATCTTCTTCCCGTATTTTTGAAATTCCGGTGTGCTACGGCGGCGAATACGGCCCGGATCTGGAAAACATTGCAAAACACGCAAACCTTACCCCGCAGGAAGTCATTGATATTCACTCTTCCAGTGACTATCTGATCTACATGCTTGGATTTTTGCCGGGATTTTCTTATCTTGGCGGCCTGGATGAACGCATCCACACTCCGCGTCTGGCAAATCCGCGTATCAAAATCCCAGCCGGAAGCGTCGGCATCGGCGGTTCCCAGACCGGTATCTATCCGTTAGATTCACCGGGAGGATGGCAGTTACTGGGACTGACTCCGGTAAAAACGTATGATCCGAACCGTGAAGTTCCGATTCTTTTTGAAGCCGGCGATTACATCCGTTTTGTCCCGGTCAGCGAATCTGATTTTACAGCAATCAAAGATGAAGTGGAAAAAGGTACTTATACCTGCACGATTCATCAAAAGGAGGTGTAACCCATGGGCGTTCGTGTATTAAAAGGCGGCATGCTCACAACTGTACAGGATCTTGGAAGAACCGGCTATCAGAGCCAGGGCTTCGGTGTGTCCGGTGTCATGGATGTGCGCTCCTTTAAAATTGCAAACCTGCTTTTAGACAATCCGGAAAACGAAGCAGTCCTTGAATTTACCCTGATGGGACCGACACTGGAATTTACTTCCGAAACCATTATTGCCATCACCGGCGGCGATTTCCAGCCACAGGTAAACGGCAAACCCATCAAAAACTATACCGCAGTCTATATGCACCGTGGTGATATCTTATCCTTCCGCGGCGCCAGAACCGGCAGCCGTGGCTACATCGCTTTTTCCAGTTATCTGGACATTCCGGTGGTTATGGGAAGCCGTTCTACCAACATCAAATGCTCCATTGGCGGATACAAAGGACGCCGTCTGATGGATGGGGATTATGTTGGTTTCCGTATCAAACGCAGATATTTACCATATTACTTGTCCCGTACTCTGGATCTGGATGAATTTGATCAGGATGAAGTGACCTTGCGTGTTATTATGGGACCACAGGATAAAGCATTTACCGCAGCAGGCAGAAAGACATTTCTGGAATCCGAATATACCGTAACCAGTGAATTTGACCGTATGGGATGCCGTCTGGAAGGACCGTTCATCGCATACAAGACCACTTCCGATATCATTTCAGACGGAATTGCCTTCGGATCTGTTCAGGTGCCAAGCCACGGAAAACCGATCATTCTGCTTTCCGACCGTCAAACCACCGGCGGATATGCAAAAATTGCCACTGTCATTTCCGTGGACATTCCGAAACTGGTTCAGCGAAAAACAGACCACAAGGTACGTTTTCAGGCAGTTACCGTAGAAGAAGCCCAGCAGCTCATGCAGGATGAACTTCATGAACTGCAGGAATTCCGCAAACAAATTTATCAGCCGTGTAAAGAAGTTCTGGACTGCAGACTTGTGGCAAAACGTTTATCAAAACTGTTTCAGGACTAGCTACTGAACTATTACAGGATTCTGTAGCAACAGATTGAAAATACATTCACAGGATCTTCCTATAGAATCCTTTTTATTGAACATCAAAGGAGTAACAAACTATCATGGATTTACAACAGATTGAAAAACTTGTACAGATTATCGAAAATTCCTCCATGCTGGAGTTTTCCATTCAGGAAGGCGATACAAAGATCAAAATGAGCCGCCGCGGAACCATGGGTGTTCCGGGAGAAGCAGCAGTCACCGTTGCACAGACTGCTCCTGCTGCCCCGATTGAAGAAGAAGCAGAGGACGAAACCTACATCACCTCCCCGATCGTCGGCACCTTCTATTCCGCTCCGTCTCCGGAAGCAAAAGCCTTCGTAAAAGTCGGTGACAGAGTCAAAGCCGGACAGACCGTATGCATTCTGGAAGCAATGAAACTGATGAATGAGATTGAAAGTGATTTTGACTGTGAAATCGAAGCCGTTCTGGCCAGCAATGAGCAGAAGATCGAATATGGCCAGCCACTGTTTAAGGTAAAAAAACTGGATGACTAAGGAGGCCTGCTGATGTTTCACAAAATATTAATCGCAAATCGTGGAGAAATCGCGGTCCGCATTATCCGCGCCTGCCGCAACATGGGCATCCGCAGCGTCGCCGTTTACTCCAAAGAAGATAAAAACAGTCTTCACGTACAGCTGGCAGATCAGCGTGTCTGCATCGGAGAAGGCCCTGCCCGCAACAATTACCTGAATATGGAGCGCATCATCACAGCTGCCCGCAATGTCGGCGCTGATGCCATTCATCCGGGCTTCGGATTTTTATCCGAAAATGCAGATTTTGTCCGTCTCTGTGACGAGTATGGTATCACCTTTATCGGACCGACTGCCGATGTCATCAACAGCATGGGAAACAAATCCCACGCCCGCAAAACAATGATGGATGCCAACGTTCCTGTCGTTCCAGGCACAAAAGAGCCTGTCTACGATGCAGAAACTGGTGAAAAATTTGCCGATGAGATCGGTTACCCGGTTATGATCAAGGCTTCCTCCGGCGGCGGTGGAAAAGGTATGCGTGTGGCAAAATCCAAAGATGAATTCGAATTTAATTTCAATATGGCACAGCGTGAATCAGCCAATTCCTTTGGCGATGACACCATGTATATTGAAAAATTCATTGAAAATCCACGCCACGTAGAGATTCAGATCATGGCAGATAACTTCGGAAATGTGGTTGCTCTTGGCGAGCGTGACTGCTCCGTACAGCGAAATCACCAAAAGCTGATTGAGGAGTCCCCGTCTCCTGCCATCACGGAAAAAATGCGTGCTTCTATGAATCATGACGCGATTCTTGCAGCAAAAGCTGTAAATTATACAAACGCCGGAACCGTTGAATTTATCGTAGATCCAAAAGGCACTTACTATTTCATGGAAATGAATACCCGTATTCAGGTAGAGCACGGTGTCACAGAAATGGTCACCGGCACAGACCTCATTATTGAGCAGATTCGCGTGGCTATGGGTGAGCCGTTAAGTTTTACCCAGAAGGATGTCACTCCGCGTGGTCATGCCATTGAGTGTCGTATCAATGCGGAAATCCCTGAGAAAAACTTTATGCCAAGTCCGGGTGTGGTCAAACATCTGCATCTGCCATCTGGAAACGGCGTCCGCGTAGATACTGCCCTTTACACTGGCTACCGAATTCCATCCGAATACGATTCCATGATTGCAAAAGTCATTGTTCATGCACCGAATCGTGATGCAGCATTGCAGAAAATGCGCTCCGCGCTGGACGAAATGGTAATCATGGGTGTGGAAACCAACCTTGATTTTCAGTATCGTATTTTGAAAAATCCAGAGTTCTGCGAAGGAAAAGCCGATACCGGCTTTATTGAACGGATTTTACGTCTGGACTAATAAATTTTCAAATCAGAAAGAGAGGTCTTTACCATGTATCAGGTAGACTTAAACAGTGACCTTGGCGAAAGTTTCGGCCGCTATACCATCGGAATGGATGAAAAAATCATTCCTCTTATTTCTTCTGCAAACATTGCCTGCGGTTATCATGCATCCGATCCTGTCGTAATACTGGAATCCATTGCCCGCACCAAAGAGGCAGGCATCAAGATTGGTGCACATCCGGGACTTCCGGATCTCATGGGATTTGGACGCAGAAATATGGCAATCTCCCCGGCAGAAGCAAAAGCTTACACCCTGTATCAGATCAGTGCCCTTGGCGGCATGTGTCAGGCAAACGGAATGCGCCTGCAGCACGTCAAACCACATGGAGCCTTATACAACATGGCAGCCAAGGATTATGAGCTGTCTATGGCCATCTGTGAGGCGATCCGCGACTATGATCCTGAGATCATTGTCATGGGATTATCCGGAAGTGAAATGATCCGCGCTGCCAAAGACTGTGGATTAAAAGCGGCCAGCGAAGTATTTGCAGACCGTGGCTATGAAGAAGATGGCACACTGGTCAACCGCCGTAAGGAAGGCGCGCTGATCAAAGATGAGGATGAGGCAATTGCCCGCGTCATTCGTATGGTAAAAGAAGGCGTTGTTACTGCTGTGACCGGAAAGGATATTCCGATTCAGACAGATTCCGTGTGCGTACACGGAGATGGTGAAAAAGCACTGCTTTTCGTAGAAAAAATCCGTAAGGCACTTACCGAAAATGATATTAAAATCCGTCCATTAGCCGATATTGTAAAATAACGTTTGTTTTATAAGGAGTGAAAGTCCGAAAAGAATACCGCAGACTAAGACGTCTGCTTGTATTATTTTCGGACTTTCACTCCTGCTTATATCGTAAATACACAGATTTACATTTAGATATTTTCTCAGTTTAAATAGCCCGGAGAACCAGAAAATAATACAAGCTGCCTTCTCAGGCTGCGGTATTCTTTTCTGGTTCTCCGGGCTTCAATAACCAAAATTATAAATTACAGGCACTCTGCCGAATTACATCATTCCCATTCCTGGTGCACCGCCTGCTGGCATTGCCGGAGCCGGCTCTTTGATATCTGCTACAACAGACTCTGTTGTTAATAAGGTAGAAGCAACGCTTGTTGCGTTCTGTAATGCACTTCTTGTTACTTTTACAGGATCAAGGATTCCTGCATCTACCATGTTTACATACTCTTCTTTTGCTGCATCAAATCCGACACCCGGCTCGCTCTCACGAACTTTGTTGATGATGACAGCGCCTTCAAGACCTGCATTTGCGGAAATGTAGAATAACGGAGCTTCCAGAGCTTTCAGGATTACTTTTGCTCCTGTCTTCTCATCACCTTCCAGTGTCTCAGCAAGTTTTGCAACCTCTTTTGTTGCATGGATGTATGCAGATCCGCCACCTGCAATGATTCCTTCCTCTACTGCTGCTTTTGTAGCTGCCAGAGCGTCTTCCATACGCAGTTTGCTTTCTTTCATCTCTGCTTCTGTAGCTGCACCTACACGGATCACTGCTACGCCGCCTGCCATCTTCGCAAGTCTCTCCTGCAGTTTCTCACGGTCGAAATCAGATGTAGTTGTCTCAATCTCTGCACGGATCTGAGCAACTCTTGCTTTAATTGCCTCAGAATCACCCTCACCGTCAACGATGATTGTGTTCTCTTTCTGAACTTTAACAGATTTTGCCTGACCAAGCTGATCTAATGTTACATCTTTTAATTCCAGACCAAGTTCGGAAGAAATTACAGTACCACCTGTCAGGATTGCGATATCCTGCAGCATTGCTTTTCTTCTGTCACCATATCCCGGTGCTTTTACGCCGACAACAGTGATTGTTCCACGTAATTTGTTTACGATCAGGTTTGTTAATGCATCACCCTCGATATCCTCAGCGATGATTAATAATTTTTTACCTGTCTGTAAGATCTGCTCTAACAGTGGTAAAATCTCCTGAATGTTTGTAATCTTCTTATCTGTGATCAAGATGTATGGCTCATCCAGGTTTGCTTCCATTTTATCCATATCAGTTGCCATGTATGCAGAAATATATCCACGGTCAAACTGCATACCTTCTACTAAGTCTAACTCTGTCTGCATTGTCTTGGACTCTTCGATTGTGATAACACCGTCTGCGGAAACTTTCTCCATAGCATCTGCTACCATATTTCCTACTGTCTCGTCGCCAGCGGAGATTGCTGCAACTTTCGCGATATGGTTCTTTCCGTCAACTTTCTGGCTCATAGCTGCGATTGCTTTTACAGCAGCCTCAGTTGCTTTCTTCATACCTCTTCTCATAACGATTGGGTTTGCACCTGCTTCCAGGTTTTTCATTCCCTCTTTGATCATTGCCTGAGCGAGAACGGTAGCGGTTGTTGTACCATCACCAGCTACATCATTTGTCTTTGTAGCTGCTTCTTTTACAAGCTGTGCACCCATGTTCTCGAATGCATCCTCAAGCTCAATATCTTTTGCGATTGTAACACCGTCATTTGTGATCAGTGGAGCACCAAAAGATTTATCCAGAACTACGTTTCTTCCTTTCGGTCCTAATGTAACACGAACGGTATCTGCTAATTTATCTACACCAGCTTCCAGAGCTTTTCTTGCCTCTGATCCATATTTTAATTCTTTTGCCATGATAATTTTCCTCCTTCAATTTTATTACTCTACTACAGCAAGGATGTCATTCTGTCTTACGATGATGTACTCCTCACCCTCTAATTTTACTTCGTTACCTGCATATTTAGAATAAATAACTTTATCACCCGGTTTTACCTGCATGGTTACTTCTTTGCCATCTACCATTCCGCCAGGTCCTACAGCGATTACTTCTGCTTCCTGTGGTTTCTCCTGTGCACTTGTTGTAAGGATCAGACCGGATTTTGTGGTCTCTTCTGCCTCTACCTGTTTTAATACAACTCTGTCACCTAATGGTACTAATTTCATGATGTGATTCCTCCTTATTCTATATATAAGTTCTATGCTTTCTTTTGTTTTATTAGCACTCATTTCTTCTGAGTGCTAACCGATAGTCATATAATAGTTTTTTTGCACCTGAATCGCAACTAAATAATTTCATATATATATGTGTATTTTTTCCACTTTTCTCATATATACTCTTTTTTTCTTACTTTTTCTCACTTTTTCATTTTTTAAATCAATGCAAAATGCTTCAGTGCATGATAAATACCGTCTTCATGCAACCCCCTGGTTACATAATCCGCATGCTCTTTGGCCACATCCGTTCCGTCCCCCATCGCAACTCCCACACCGGCAAACTCCAGCATGTCTACATCATTGGCACTGTCACCGAATGCATAGGTATCCTTTACATCAATTCCCAGTTTTTCGCATACAAAAGCAATTCCGCTCGCTTTGCTGTATCCTTTTGGTACTACTTCCATGGCCACATCCCCGTGAACCATAAAATCATAATCATCCTTTAATAATTCGATCACCGCCGGATAATCCCGATCATGGATTAAAACAGAAAACTTACTTGCTTCCCACTGTTCCTCATGCCCTTGAATCGGCAGCATACAGTCTTTCATAACCTCCAGCAGATATCTTCCGTATGCATCTCTGCTGATCTTGTCTGCATCCATGTACAGCATATGGCGGCCTTCCATAACCATGGCAATATCATAATCATAAAATATCTGTACTGCCTTTTTCAATAATTCCCGGTCAATCTCTTTGTACAGCATTTCTTTTCCTTTATATTCTATAAAGGTGCCACAACCGCAGACAATGCCGTCAAATCCCATACCGAGCAGCTCTTCACTGTTGATAAACACGCGTGTCCTTCCACTGCAGAGGAAGGTCTGATGTCCGTTCTCCTGAAGCTGATGAATTGCTTCTTTTGTGCTCTGTGGAATGTTATTGTCCCTGTCCCATAAAGTCCCGTCAATATCAAAAAAAATCGCTGCCATATATGTATGTGTTCCTTTCTTCTTACCTCATTTTTCCTGTTTTCTGATTATAACGGTTTTTACATACAAATGCAAATATTCAGGGTAAGGCATAAAGCACTTTTTCCAGATGAAAAATCGTTCCTTTATTTTGAAGATTTTCTTAATATTCTTTGAATTCGCAGTTTCGCCACATCGTACATGCTATAATAAGTAGAAACAGGTAAAATCGACAACACATGAGACTTGATACATGATTCTGGTCAACGTAGTCTATTACATTCTTCTCAGAATCATTGCATTTTCTCACCGACATTAAGAGGAGGTTACATTATGGCATATCCACATAAACGGCACCGTTTTCAAAAATTTATTGTTTTTCTGTTTGCTATCGTGATTATTTTACTGGTTAGCTATTTTGTTGCCTTGCCAAAAATAAAAACAAAAGCCGCCGGTGTTGTAGCTGAAAAACTTCTGGAGTCACAAATCACATCCGATACATCTGCCATTGCAGGCGTCAATGCCCAGGAAATCCTTGATGCCATGAACGATACAGACCGTGCAACCGTAGATCAGATCATTACGAATCATATGTCCGCAGATACAATGAAAGAAGCTTCTTCCTACATCACCAGCGGCGATACTGCCGGATTGAAGCAGTTTGCAAAAGATACGCTGACTGCGTCTGAGCTGGAACAGATCAAAGAGCTTTATAATAAGTATAAAGGACAGGTTTCGATGAAGTAAAGCGTAACACTATATTAAAAAGGAGCCAAAAAACTTACCTTGTTAGCTAACAATCGCTGCCAAGGTAAGTTTTCTCCGCTCCCTTATCTACAACATAATAGCTTACTGAAAACAGTACTGCAATATTTCTTGCGTAACTTGAAAACGCTTATGCCATAGCAAATTTATCATAATAAACAAGTACTTCTCATTCCGATAAATTTAGTTTTTTATTTTTTCACTCTTTTTACTTTATTCAACAACTCCTGATTAGCATTCTTTACAAATCCACAATTATCCCTATAAAAAATCCAATTAACAAGTCAAAGTGACAAGATGTCACCCAAAAGTGGTAGCTAAAAATATCAATGTGCCATATAATACAATAGAGGATTGTGTTTTGGCAGAGTCCTATGTAAAATAATCGGACAAGGATGAGAAGAAAAAGGAGATTCTTATGGGAACAAATGAAAAAAATATGACCACTGGATCAC
>ERZ773169.136-NODE-136-length-103015-cov-12.320571_pt1 | contig 103015 bp, 81 predicted proteins | sample MGYA00580536_ERZ773169 | MGnify/ENA primary metagenome ERZ773169 (study PRJEB29015, sample SAMEA2737814) | human gut metagenome | biome: human gut; feature: human-associated habitat; material: faeces | place: China | collected 2012 ... | reverse complement strand
TTTTCCCTTTGAGTCATTATTTTTTTACTTGTTGCACTTATATTGTAAATTCAAGGTACAAAAAATAAAGCGCATTACAAAACGGTTTTTAACCACTTCATAATGCGCACTATTACCATCATTTTATTGTTTTATGAATTCATATTAAACATAATTTTTCCCTACTTACATCATCACAAATCACTATTTCCTTTGCATCAACGAAATCTATACTTTTATCATATTATTTACTCTTTCGCACTCAATGCTGCGCCGATAATCCCTGCATCATAAAACTGCCATGTTCATAACACATACCTTTTTATCTTGCTTTCCACTCATAGATGCTATATATAATACTTAGTCCTTGATTACTTATTCTTGGAGCAGGTTATCACGATATAATCCACCTTCGTTTGGTACCCACCTTTAAAGTGTATGAATACATCCTCTTCTTCACTTGATTCCGCAAATGCTTCGTTCAGATTTGCAGTATGCGGATTTGCGTATTTATTTGTATCCGTCCATTCTAAAGTAATTGCACCGTATGCCGCTGCTGTAGCAGTGTTTGTTTCCGGATATACCGGTGGATTGGTGGTATCACCGTTCCAGTCGTAATCAGTCGTATAAAGTACATAATCGGCCGATGTGTTCTTGCTTCCCATTGCGCCGTAAACTACAACACTTTCAATATCTGCGAGCTTTATTTTGCCAAGATAGAACGTCATCTCTTCCTTAGCGTTTTTATCGTTATTTACTCCGTATCCGTTTGTTTTGAAGTTGAAGTCCGCGTTGGTATAATTACCGTCAGCATTTACAGCTGTTGAACCGTTGGTCCATACGCACATCTTTGTTCCGTCTTTTGCGTTGGAAGTCTTTGTTCCGTTAGCCTGTGAACTGAACGCGTTGCCTAACTTCAGCTTTGTTATAGTGTATTTCGCTTCTTCCGCTTCTTTGTCAGCCTTCTGCTGCTCCGCAGCCTGTACTGTCAGCTCCGCAAATCGATTTACTATCTCCAGCGCGTCGGCATAAACAGTCCCGTCCGCCATTCCGTCAAGAACAGTCTGCTGATATGATGAGAAATCATCAAATCCTATATACACGGATATATCGCTTACATTGGTGCCAATAAGCTCAAGATTTTCTTTTGAAAGTGCCGTTTTCATAAGTGAAGTTGCAAGTCCGCTTTCAGCAGCATTAGCTATTTGGTTAAATGCTTGTTCCTCTTTACTTATTCCTACCGCTCTGTACGGCATTGCAAGCTCATTTAAATCAGTTTCCTGGGCAGTATAAGGAATTATTGTATATTCATAGGTATATGAACGGTTATTCTTTATATTGTATTCGTCAAGTGTCCAAGCCGCATTTGTGCTTCCGTTTCCAAGACCTCTGTTCTTATAATCTACAGACAAAACGGTTTCTTTTCTCGGTGACAGCTCATAGACGTGTCCCTTATCATTTAAATCAGAGTCCGTAAAGTGCAATGCGCTTGCCTCCACCTCATTTTTGCCTGCGATAAGCAACGCGGAGGACACATTCGGATTTGTAACCGTTATCCAGCGTACACCCGTAAGATTTCCTGTGTCTTGAGGCTTAACATACGGATAGAACATATTTGATACAGTGTCGCTGTACACTCCCACATTTGCAAAACCGTTTCTGTCAATGTAATTTTCAACAGGACCGTTTCCATACCATGAAACATTTTCAAAGCCCTCAGGTAAGATTAAATCCGTACCTATCTTCTGATAATACTGTGTCATAGAGGTTTTTGAAGCGTCTATTGAGGATTCCACGGTTATGACGCCGTTTCCGTTTACAGTATAATTTACCGTCTGCTTTGCGCCGTTTTTGAGGATTGCCTGAACATTTATTACAATCCTTCCGTCTGACAGTTCAGAAACAGTCGTTTCCTCTACCGTTACAGTATCCATTGCAGTCTGCCAACCCGTTTCAAAAATATTGCCTTTCTTCGCATCTGAACTGCTTGTTTTATCATTATCCAACCTTGCACGCCAATAGTTTCCGACAGGACCGTTCTTTATCAGCACATCATTATTATATGTATAATTCTCTATCTGACCTGTTGTTTTATTCACTGTAAACTCGAAATTTTCGCCTGTAACTGAAATTTCATTCGCGTTGTCCGATGTTGTAATACCTCCGCTGATAACGGGCGCGGTGTTATTTCTGCTTTCTGCCACCTTAAACTGCTCGTGCGCAATTTCGTGTCCGGCATTTCTGAAATCTGTATCTTCTTTAAGCGTTACGGTGATATTCAGAAAATACTCCGAGCCTGCCGTTAGATTATCCAACGTATACGGAATATTAACAGTCTTTGTTTCATTTGGTTCTATGCTTTCATTGATTACTCCCGAATCAATAACCGTTCCGTTCTCGGTAAGCTCCCACTTACAGTCGTATTCGTTAAGGTTTGTAAAGTTGCTTTCATTATATATTGAAACGCTGTGCTTATCATTTTCATTTATTGTAAAATGGAAATTCTGATATACATATTTCACTTCGTAAAGCTCAGGCTGAACATCTCTGTCAGGCGAAACAAGTCCGTTTATACAGAAGTTGCTGTCCTTTTGTTTGCCGCCCCAGTCATCGCCGTAACCAAAATATTTACCGTCCATCTTATCAGCATACAAACTCTTATGTGCGTTTTCATCAGCATAATAGTTCCACGCGCCGCTTTTTGTATATTCCGTAATTCTCGACTGGTCAACCCAATCCCATATAAAGCCGCCCATCATATAATCCGAGCTTCTTACAGCGTCCCAATATTCTTCAAGATTTCCTACGGCGTTGCCCATAGCGTGGGCATACTCGCACATAATATAAGGAACCTGTTTAGTAGCTCTTGTTTTCACTGTTGACACGAGCGGATACATATTGCTTGCCATATCTGTTCCGACATCGGCAGTTCCGTTTGATGAATGGCTCTCGGAATGTACAGGACGCGTCTTGTCGTTGGTCTTAAAGAACTGAATCATATCGCGCCACATATAATCGGAGCTTGCTGCATTGCTTGTATAAACGCTCTCATTTCCAATTGACCACATAATTACGGACGTTCTGTTTCTAAGACGCTCATATGCGGTATTTGTTCTGTCCATACACATCTTCTTAAAGAAAGCTTTTTTAGCCTCTGAACCGGCAGTGATGGTGTCCTTCATCAGCGCGTTTGCTTCAATGTTTGTTTCCGCCATAAGGTAAATACCGTATTTATCACACAGATAATACAAATATTCGTCATTTGAATAATGAGAAGTACGAATAGCATTGATGTTGTACTTCTTCATCAGCTCAATGTCCTTTTCAAGCGACTCCTTTGGTGTTGTTTTACCGTATGCGGTATCAGTATCGTGGCGGTTTACGCCTTTAATAAGCAGATGCTTTCCGTTGATTTTTATAGGCTCATATGTCGTGGCAATGCTATCGCCGTTGCTGTTTGTGTTTGTGCTTATAAATGTTATTTCTCTAAATCCAAGCTGTTGTCCCACACTTTCAAACAGCTTACCCGAAGTTTTGTCATAAAGCGAGATAACAAGCGTATATAAATACGGATTTTCGTCCGACCAAAGCTCCGGAGCGGTTATTTTTCTGCTAATATCCGCTGTAACAGTACCGTTTGATGGTATTGCCGACAAGTTAGTATTTTGTGTAAATACACTTTTACTGTCTGCATCAAAAAGATTTATAAATACAGCATAATTTGACAGCTCAGACGTACTCAGATTTTTTACATCGACCGACAGCTTTAAATCCGCATTTTTAAATTCATTATCCAAATCAGTTTCAACAGCATAATCGCTTATCTGCACAAGCGGTGCGGAATACAGGTATACGTCTCTAAAAATTCCTCCGTCATAAAGCATATCCTGATCCTCAAACCACGTTCCGTCACAGAATTTATGTACCTCGACCGCAAGCAGATTTTCTCCATCTTTGTTCAGATAATCTGTAACATCAAAAGCGTGTGGGCTGAACGAGTCCTCGCTATAGCCGACTTGTTTTCCGTTTATATAAACATAATACGCAGACTCGACGCCCTGGAATGAAAGATATATTCTTCCGTTATTTGAATATAAGCTGTCATTTACGGTGAAGGTTTTTCTGTAAAGTCCAACGGGGTTATGCTTTACGGGCGCATTTGGACATTCCACTGTTTCTGTATTATGCCACGGGTTTTGGTAATTGTCATAAATTGTATAGTCAAAGCCCTGCATCGTCCAGCTGCACGGAAGCTGAACAGTTTTCCAGCCATCAGCTGTATTTACGGTATAATCACTGTTCATATATCCCGCATTGATAGTCGGAGTTGCCAGCTCGTCAGTATTAAACACATTAAGCTGCCAATCGCTGTTTTCGCCTGTCAAAAGCTGATAGTACGGTGAGCTTTCTCTGTCATAATTTATAGCTCCGTTTCTTGCTAAGATCTCGCTGTCGTATGCGATAAGTGGAACTGACGCGTCAATAGTATTTATTGAAAATACATCACAGTAATTCTGCTTGGAACCGTCCTCCGCAGTATAGTCCGTTCCTGTCCATTCTTTTCTTGTAAATTTATCTGCGATTGGATTAATACCATTATCAGCTGCTGTTAAGGACGGGAATTCCGCTTGATTGTCCCACGGTGTATCAACATTAGGCATATCATAAATTACATTTGTTAGGGGGCGCATATTGCTGTCCCATACAAATATTTTATAATATTCACCGTTTTTTAAGCCTGACGGATATATATTCGTAAACTCTGTCTCATCCTTTATTGATTTTTTAATTTTTTTAACATTTTTTAATGCTCCGTCCGCATTGTATACCGCAGTATAAACGAAAATATCCCGTTCACTTTCGCTCGCCACATATATGCTCTCATTTTCCTGATAGCACTTAACATCCTCGACAATACTTATATTGTCCAAACGCTCTGCATACGAGGTTATTCCCGTAATAGCCAACAGCACGGCCAGCACTAAAAATAACTTTGTTTTCATTTTTGTTCTCCTTTGATATATTTTTATATTCTAATTATACAATATAAGTATCTGTTTCCAAAGATAAAAACCAGGCTTGTTGGCTTCATTGTCACAAGCCTGGTTTTTATTATATATGAATGTAGCCTAATTAAAATGCTGTGCTCATATAGTTTCTTTTACACATCTGTTGTTATCAATCAATCACAAATGTTGTAACTGAGTTTGCCGGTAAATCAAAGCGGAATTTACCGTCTTTTACTTCCGCAGTTCCTACATCTTTCCAATGTTCTCCGTCTGTAAATGAACCGCTTGTGCGTATAATTTTTGCGCTTGTTCCTGTTTGTGAAAACGCCGATAAGTCAAATCTGTAATTCTGTGTATCACCGGTTGTATTTACCGCAACAATTTTTATTGCGCCGGTATCTTTGTTATATGCAGCCAGCGTTGTAGGCGATGACGCAATGATTGTATCACCCGGATTTATATATTTTGTAAACTGACCATAAACATAATACTTTTGGGTAAGTTCTATTTCCTTCGTGTCATGGTTTACCATCCCTACTCCCCAAGTTCCGATATGCTGCGCATTTGAAGTGTTTGCCTCGGAATTTGTACCGTTTGGAGCCACGAACTCAGCGTCCTTATGCTTATCAAGAATATCCCACATTACCCAGGCAGAGGGTTGCATAGAGTTCATATCTTCAAGTATATTCACTGCCAAGCTTAAACCTGCACCCATATTCTTCGCATTTGTTCCGGCTAAGTTTCCGTTATCAACCTCGCTCATCCAGAAGTTCTTTCCGCTATTCACAGCCGTTTGCTTCAATGCCGCAAAGTTTTCACTACTGCGGTCACTATATGTATGTGTATCAAATCTACCCAATGCTGCTTTTGCTTCAGTTGTCAGCGCCTCATATGCAGTTTTTGAATCCACGAGGCTCGTTTCATCCGGTCCGACAATCATAGTATCTATGTTACGTTTGTTATACTCGTTATCCAACGCAAGAATAAGCTGTGATTGATGCACGCCCTGAGCGACATGATTTCCCTCCTGCTTTGCATTCATTGCCAACCAGTATTTTCTTGCCGGATTTGGCTCATTCATAGGTGAATAGCTGTCAAACTTTAAACCAATCTCATCATAATGTTCCGTTACATCTGCCAGAAATACCGCAAACTCCGCGTATCTTGATGGGTCAAGATTTTCGGCTCCGCCAACTCCGCCACCGGAGCATTTGCTGTTTGTCATAAACCACGGCGGAGAATTTGTGTATCCTTCAATATGTACATTTGCATTTTGTTCCTTTATTTTTTGCAGCACATTTGTCTGGTTCTTATCGGCATTCCAGTTATAGTCGTACATATAACATCCGTTTTCGTCCGTCTTAAATGTTCCATCCTCATTATACTGCGGTTCGGCAAAGCACGGAAGCTTTGAATCCGAGCGCGTAACGTGATTATGGGTCGGATCGTCGCCGCCGCCTACATTATATCGAACAATATCCAAGCCTAAACCATCTTCACTGTAAAAAAGTTCCGCGCTGTCCTGTGCAAGTTTATCGCTATAACCTATACGGTTGCCCCACCAGCCCATACTAGTTCCCCAACCTTCAAATACACCGTCATTAAAAGGCGATTCTTCTTCCGGATTGAGTTTTACTGTTATACTGTCAGGTGCATAGTCAATTAATCTGTCATATTCCGACTGCGTTATAGGTATAACCGTACCATGTCTGTATTTCCCGTCAAAGCTGAAATTTGTTCCGGCAGTAAATATGCCTTTTGAAATATCATCTGTTATGAACGGCTTATAGCCTTGATTTTTCGAATAATAATCAAGAAGCAGACACCATTTATTTTCACCGTTAATCTTATATGCTGTCGGTCCTTCATAACCGGTTACGCTATTTCCTGCTTTACCGTCAATTGTGTATGTGCCTACTGCCTCAAAAACCCCGTCAAGGTCTGTAGACTGCTCCATTATAACGGACGATTTCGCTTCATTCTTTGTAAATCTGTAATATATACCGTTATTTTCGAGAATTGTTGTATCTATATTTGTGGATGCTTTTCCTGCGGCAATATCCTCGGCAGTAGCGTTATCAATATAAGCTTCCGGTTCTGAGAAATGCTTAAAATCTCTCGTATAGCTTCTGTAAATTCTCTGATATTTAAAGCCGTCGCTGCTTACTTTTGACGCCCAGAACACCATGTATTCTCCGGTTTTTTCGTTATAAACACTTTCCGGTGCCCATGTACAGCCTGCATTGTCCACAGCCACTTTAACTCGTCTTGCCGGCGACCAGTTTACAAGGTCTGTACTTTCCCAAATAACTATACCTTTACTGCCGCTTACCTGACACGTTCCCCAACGGTTAGAGTCAGCTCTTCTGTTGTAAATACTTAAATCTGTCGCGATAAGGAAGAACTTATCGCCCTCCGGTGAACGTATAATATGAGGATCGCGCACGCCTCTTTCTCCGACATCGCTTCTTAAAATGGGTTTTGAACCGTTTATTGTTTCCCAAGTCTGACCATCCTTTGAAACAGAGAAATAAATCTGTTCTTCATCGGCAGTTGACTCCGAGCCTACAAAATGCACAAATAGATATGCGCTCATATCTTCTTGATTTTCAGGGTGCGCCTTCACCTTGCAGTTATACTCTTTTTCAAACTTTTCTTCGCCACGGGTAAATATAGCCTTTACCTTTATATCAGCATCATCCGAACCTCTTGTTACCACACCGTCAGTTGTCATAACCTGTTCATTTGAAACGGACCACGTTATATCAACATCGTCATACTTTTCGGGCATATACTGATTTCCGTAGATTTCGCTCGGCAAGGCAAGTTCATCAGCATATTCCGATAATTCCTTCTCCAAAGCTTCGCTTGCCTCATGACTCACAGTAAGATTATCCAAATATGTATATCTTTGTGCATGATTTGATGTTGCGGCAAACTTCACAATCTTATCCGCTTCAAATTTTCCCGTTACCTCTCGGGAGCTTGTTCCGTTGCTTATGGTTACAGTCGCAATTCCGTTGGCAAGGTCAATTACGTTTTTAAAATGAGTTGCCTTTGCGCCCATGCCGTCATTATTCACTTTATTTATAAACGGCCATGTTTCTCCGCCCAAAATTTGGGCGCCTTCAACACTGATATATGAACTGCTTGTGCTGTATTCGTTTACGAATACTGTAAGGATATTTCCATCTGCGGAATCAATGGTATAGCTTGTTGATTTGTCCTTAAGAGATCCCATGTACATATCAAATTCTATTGTTACCTTTTCATCTGTATATGCAGGGTCAAAATCCACTGCCAGACCGCCGTTGCTAAGCTGAATGTTTTTATTAGCGGTACTGTATACGGAATCTCCTGTTTTATACGGAGCATTTTGTACCGGTGATGATGAAAATTCATTGAAACTGTCAAATTTCCAAGTGTAATTTCCGTCTGACGGCGCTTCTGTTGGAGGCGGTGTTACAACGGGTTTTTCTTCTTTCTTTATTGTTGTTTCCAAACCCAAAGGTTTCATATTTTTATCCCATAGGAATGCCTTTACATTGTCATATACAACATTAGTGGTATCAATGCTGAACTCAACCTTTTCCGCATCATCCGCCAATACACTCTTATGCTCAACCTTTACCAGTGCCCCATCTGAGGTATAAAGTGCAACATATGCCTCACATTCGCCGTTTTCATCTCTTACGGGAGTTTGGAATACCGCACTGACATTATTATCCGAGATTGTTATCTGTGCCGTATTTTTATAAAGACTGTCAGTGTATACCTCTATTTCGGCAAGATTCAATCTGTTGCCGTTATCATCCGGGAACACCCATGCTCCGTATGATTTTGAGTTCTTCTCCTCAGTTCTCACATAACGTATATATCTGTAGACTTCAGGTGTATAAGGTATATATACTTCTTCTGATTCGTCATTTTTGTTGTCCGGCGCCGGATTCATTGTCATTATTTTCTTCCAGTTTTTACCGTCCGTGCTTCCCTGCAGCTCACAGCCTACGGCAAGTACCCAGTCGCCCCAATAATTATAAGTAGTACCGCCGACATTTGCTTGCTTTTTTATTACGATTTTATTAATATCTATCGTTCTTCCGAGGTCAAATACAAATTCACCGCTCGTAGCCGATGCAGCAGTTGATGCGTTTCCGTCATGGGCCAAAGCAGCGTTTGACGAAGAAATCTCCACCTTTTCGTAAACATTTTCTTTTCTTTCAAGAAGCGAGAAATTAATATCTGCCGATTCTCCGTTATCAAGGCTTACAAGTATATATTTACCTACTTCGTCCGAAAGAACTTCGGCTTTCTTTCCGTTAACAGCAGCGCTGCTCCACGATTCACCGCAGCGAACCTTTATTTTATTTTCATCCATATTAGATGTTATCGTTGCATCGGCCGTCTTATCTTCAATATTCCACGAAAGACTACTAAGTTCAGCTCTCGAACGAGTCATTAGTCCTGTTATTGTTCCGCCGTTCCAATCTGTCGGAAGTGCCGGAATAATCTCAATCTCACCTGTATTCGAGAATGCAAGTGCCTCATTAACCGCAGCTACGCTGCCGAACGCAGTATCCGTACAATATGTATCATTTCTGCGGTTGGTATCATGATCTGTCATAAATGATGAATAATACGCTGTACCGTTCATCATCTTTAAAAGTGAACCTACCATTCCGTCACCGCGCTTTAATCTTGACTCTACCAAAGCCTTGTGCATCCAACCATGTCCGGCTGTGGCATCTCCTGTATTGAAACGATTACGGTTATCAAGTGCGATATTTGCAGCTTTTGCAAGTTCCGGATCTTTCTGAGTGTCATATGCGGGCCATGCCACATACAAATGGCTCAAATGACGGTGATTATTATTCTCCGTGTATTCCTCCATTGCCCACTCACGAAGCGCGCCGTCATCATCCGTCTTATAATCGGATATTTTGTTTTTGAGGTTTTGCCATTTTACGATTGCTTCGTCCGCACCGTCTCTGCCTACTGCCTTTTCTAATGCACATACCATATCAAGTCCGTCACGAGCAGCAGAAATATCCATTGTCGCATTGGCTGTCAATGTGCTTGTGTAGCCTATCGGGTTGTTCTCCGGTGAATATGCGGGAATTATAATATACTTCTCGCCCTCGTTAAGTGACTTTTTATTCTCATCATGGCGCGCTTTACCGTTTACATCTGTGTAATAGCGCGGTGTTACAATCTGTTCCCAGAAATTAGCCTGCTTTGTGAGCAGAGGAAGCAAAATATCCTTCTCAAGGTCAAGATAGCCCTTCGCCTTTAAAGCCGCAAACTCCTCGTTTGTGAGACCGCCGTCATTAACTCCAAGTACCTTTTGAAGGTCATCTATTCTCATATAATCGTTTATCGGTATCTGAGTGTTTCCAAAACACTGCCAATACTCATATATCGGCAGCAGACACCAGCTTGCGCCAGCATTCCAATACTCAAATGGATAGTAGCTGTCATACTCAACATGCATAGCCCTGTCAGCATCTGCATTTACTGAAAGCTGTATAGCGTCGTGCATACCGTATGCCATTTCCGCATTATACATAAAATCTGGAGAATGACGAAGGAAGAATGTTATATATCCCAACTGAAAGTCTCGGAGATTGCCGGTATTCATCGCACTTACCTGTAAATTTACATTTGCATCAAGAGTATAAATTCCTCTCCATCCCGGATTCCATTCGCCCGTCCACATACCGTACAAACGCGGAGCTGTTGTTCCGCCGCAGCATACCTGTGCATATCTCGACTGCATATATGCGCGTTCCATAAACTCGTGGTTTATTCTGTCCGTGGTTCCTCGCTGCAAGTCAATCAAAGTGTTATTGTCAGCTGTTTGATATTCCTCGTCGCCGTCAAGGTCAAATGTAAGACGGTCAAATTCTTCACTATGCTTCTTTGCGGATGGAGCAAGAGCCGCATTATAATCAAACTTGCCTCCAGCCGTATATTTCTCGGCAACTGCTGTTGCTTGCGCTGCCATCTTATCAATGAACGGATAGCTTTCCATTGCCTTAAATCTCTCCATGACCTGAGAAGCTGATGATGTTTCATCAAGGTCTGTCAGGTCAAATGTACGGTCAGTCACGGTAATCAGATACAGAGCCTCCGCATTTTTGACACGTATCGAATTGTTGCCGTCAACGAGCATACTATCGCCCGCATTATCAGAAATTACTTCTTTTTCAGCATTTTCGCCCTCTGCTATAATCTTTATAACATTTCCAAAACCGCCGTCATAAAGCGGACTGCCTGTGTAGACGGGATAATGGGAAACAAGCGCGAGATAATCCGCATTTTGTCCGACAAGTTTTTTATACCTCTGGTCAAGAACCCTACTGTTTCCGTTCTTTGCTTTATACATCTCGGAAATATTATCAATAGAGATAATATCATTTATAAGCTGTCCTCCCGAGGATTTTTCAATCTTTGTTATGGTTACATTATCTTCGCGTGAGGTGAAAGTTGTTCGCTTCCATTCTCCGTATTTATCGGTATATTTAACGCCAACCTCCGCAGTTTCATAATTTGTCCAACGCTTATAATTCGAATATTTATCAGTATTCTCGCTTGTTATTCTTAGCTGTGCACCGGGATGGTATGAATAGAAATATGTTCTGCTACGCGTCACTTTATTGCCGTTGCTGTCGTAATCCCATATCTTCCACGCATCATTCAGATTGAATACGTTTTCACGAGCTTCCTCGAGTTGCTCCGTAAGATAATCCGGAATAACTCTCGGCTGCGATGACGGATAATTAAAATACATATGCTGATAAATAATTGTATCGGTATACGGACTGCCGCTTGTGACAAATCCCGTTTCGCCGTTACCTCCGACCATTCCTTCACGCCATGCGCGGCTGTTATTCCTATGCTCTACTTCGGTAAAACTGTTAGAGAAATTACCCTTTTCGTACAAAGGCTCTTCATTCCTTTCATTCGCAAAGAAAGTTTCAGGTACAGAAGCAGACTCTGCTTCTTTCGCCAATACAGCGCTGGGTACAGAGATAGCTGCCGCCAGTGCTAATGCAATAATTTTTTTCATATCAAACATCCTTTCTGCTACTTATGATATACATGTATACTATATAATGATTATAACATAGGCAAGCATGAAAAGGTAGACATAAACAAGACTACTTTTTTGTCTCTTTGTCCTATTTAAGTATTGAAAATTAAGCAGATTCAGTGTATAATAAAATTATCAGTAAGAAATTTTTATAAATGGCTTTTACGGTGATTTGTATGGGTAAAAATATTAATTTAAGAGATGTAGAACTTAAACTCAGGTTTGATAATCTGCATATAACCATAGAACAAGTAGACTATGGTGTATTTCATGACTCAATCATGCGACATAGTCATAGTAAAAATTATTATGAGGCTCATCTTATATGCGGTGGAAAAGGTACTCTTATCGCTGATGAAGAAGAGTATCCGCTTGAAAAAGGCTCATTATTTATGACAGGACCTGATGTTGTACATGCGCAGATTACCGATTCTCAAGATCTTCTGGAAGAATATTGTCTTGGATTTGAAGTTAAAAAACCAAAAAAATCTTGTGACAGCGAAGCATCCAAGGCACTTCTTGATACTAAATTTTGGATTGGCAAAGATTCCGGAAATGGTGAGACTCTTTTTGAAATGTTGTCTGCCGAATCGCAAACCCGTAGCATCGGTTATCAGAATAATATAAAAAATATCATTTCAAGTATTCTTGTTGTCCTTATACGGGCGTATACAGGAAATTCTGTCAGCACCGAAATAACCTCCGCCCTTTCGGATGACAGACGTATAAATATTATTGATTATATGTTCCTCTATAAATATAGCACTGTTACACGCGATGAACTTGCTAAAAAGCTCAATCTTAGTCAACGCCAGTTGCATCGCATACTTCTAAAACAATATGGGAAAACTTTTTCAGAATTAAAAAGTGAGGCAAGACTTAATAAAGCGCGCGAGCTTTTGCAAAACGGTAAAACATACGAAGAAGCCGCAACAGCTGTCGGTTATAGCGATATGCGAAGTTTCTTAAAACTTATCAAAAAAAAATAACGTCCCTTCAATCGATACAAGTTACATTTATATACGAAAAATATCTCCTACATATACAATGGGAGATATTTTTCATTTTTGGGCATATTCTTTAAGATATCCTTCACAGGAAAAACTCCTCTACCGCAATATATTTCCATATGAAAGAGAGAAGAAATCGAAACGATTATGGTAAAGAAGTTTTTTCTGCAAATGATAATTATTGCAGGGAACCGATATTTCTACCGGCTCCCCATCTAATATGAATATAGCTTATACTATTTTAGTTCTATTGGCTTCATGCTTTCAAATGACTCCCAATAGAATATCTTTTCTGTCGCGGTATTTATCGGAGCTGTTATTTCCGATATATTCGCCTTTTCGATTTTTATATCCGTTAATGCGCCTTCGGAAGTATATTTTGCCGTAATCTTCATGCTCTTCGTATCAACAAGAACGCTTACATTTGACTGGCAACCGCATTATAGAACCATCTGCATTCTGCATCGTTAAAAATCATCTACAGAGTAACCGTAAATATCTACATAACAATCTTGGCTGCCATATCGCATACCGTCCTTTGTGAACCATTCACCACTTTCGCTCAACACTGTAATACACAGTACATAATCTGCTCTCTCCAATTTTGGCGAAACATACCGTACACCGCTCATAGGCGCAGTACCATAAAAGTTTATAATATCTGTCTTGACAATATTATTTGCCCTATCCATAATGTCAAGCCTACAATACCCGCCTTCATTTGAGGCTTTGCCGAACAGAGATATTCTTTCACCGCAAAACTGAATTTCTCTGCTTTCTGATTTTTTGTTTGAGTAAAATTTATATGATATAAGTTGTTGTTCTTTAAATTCACTCACATCATCAGCTGACCATGCCTGCATATATTCACTTATCGACATTTTTCCGTTTTCAAACTCTAACGGCAACATCACCAGTGTTGCAGACGATGCCTGTTTAGGATACGACCATCTGTCTCCTAAATACATTTTTACAGTTTTATCCTCAATTTGGAAATCAAATATATAGGAGCATTGCGTATTATATGTAGCGCTTCCCTGAGGACAAAATAGACCTTGGTTTTCCCATGGCCCATTGATATTATCAGCGGTAAGGTAGTAGTTATCATTATTATCCCACCCTGTTTTATTGGAAAACATAATATAATACTTACCATCATGTTTACACATTGCAGGAGATTCTCCGCCGGGAGATATGTTTTCGGCGACCAGCTCCTCTGCTTGAGTACATTCATCATTGAGGCGGTATATGTTGCCTTCATGAGTCATCAGATATGCTGTTCCATCCTCGTCAATAAAGGTTCCCATATCCCATTTTCGCACCTTTTCACCCTTGTACATAAGAGGCCCTATAAATTTATATCTGCCATTTATCTTATCACTGACCGCAACTCCTATACACGGATCGCTGTATTGCATATTATCTGTATGCATGAGCATAACGTAATTTTCTGCCTTTCTTGACTTCACTACCTTAACACGTTCTCCGACACGATCAGGGTACAGCATTTTATCTGCGTCCGGTGCCAATGCCATGCCTTCAAATTTCCAATCCGCCAGATTTTTTGAAGAATAGCACGAAAAACCGTTGTACATATTCTTGTCATCAGTTTTGTACTCCCCGAACAGATAATAAGTATCATGTTCCCGAACTATACATGCACCGTGAGCATTTACGGTATTCCCGTTTTGATCAAACCACGGCACCCCGTTAAATATTATATCTTTCATAATCTTCTCCCAAAATCAATATTACTAAGTTATATCGTAACCTTATGGCAGAACGGTCTCATTGTATCCTTTTCCCAGAAGAAAATCTCGACCGTATTTAATTCACCCGCAAATTCAAATTCCGCATCATAGGTTTCACCCGTTTGAAGCTCAATTTCTTTTGATTTTACATTTAAGAGTTTTCCGTCGTCGTCTTTTACAGCCACATACAACACACCGGAACAATTGCTATTCACATTTACACAGAAACCGACCTTGTTACCGTCTTTGCTTGTTTTGGTTATTTCAGCTGCAGGTATACCCTTAACAATTACTTTCTGCTTAACATATACATTATCACTATAATAATCATCCGGTAAGCTGACATATCCTGTAACAACATAGACACCGGGGGTTGTTATGTCAACTCCGTTGGCATTAAGCCATGTAATGGGCAGTTCCGAGGTTTCACCATCATCAGCAACAATTGAAGCTTTATCGGCAAGCGACAGTTTATCATTTAGATTAAGCACCAATGCCGCCGGATTTTTAAGCTCCGAAACATTCACCATAGGCGTATCTGACAGCTCATAAAGCTGAAAGTCGCCAAAACACATATAATGCGCCATATGAAGCCAATACGCATTAAAGAGGAAATAGTCGCCGTCACCGCTGTTTATCAGAGCATCATATGTTTCCCAGCTGTTTCCCCCTATATTCTGCTCATCTCCGTTTTTACACGTCATATAACCGGTACCGCTGAAATTCAGCGTACCGCTTGCCGTATAATTTTTCGGAACAAAGTTTTCCATATTTATGGCGCCGTAACGTACAGATGCTTTTGTATTTTTATTAGACTTTTTAGAAGAAAATGCTTCAAATTGGAAATAGTAATTCTTATTCGGCTTTATTGGGATAAATCCTAAAAGCGAATGCGCTCCGTTCCACGCACAGTTTTGCCAATCGCTGCTCAGTTGTTCAACCAGATATGTACGTCCCGCCTTGTCTTTTCCGTAATAGAATGTATCTTCGCCGGTCTTCTCATATCCTCCGGTTGTAAGAAGTCCGCTCTCGGCGATAGGAACAAGATTTTCTACACTTCCGTCCGGATTTATCTTTGGTATCTGATAATTTTCCGCCGTAGGGTGTCCTCCGTTATTTACACCTACATACCACTGATCCATATCCGCGCCGCTGTAGTCGGCAAAGTTGTGATTTTTGAAAAGGTTTTCTCCTATTTTCTTATATTTTTTACCGTCTATAACGACTGTTCCCGGATTTTCTATTATCGGCTTATCAAAATCGCCTTCTATAGCAGGTGTAAACTCGGCATACAGATTTGTGTCTCCGTTAATCTCAATTTCAGTCTTATATATAATATAATCCTCTGTTGAAAGAGTCTGTGTTATATTTTTCCCATTTAAAGTAAGGCTCTTTACCTCCCCGTCAGGCACAAGATATACCGTTGCGGTTTCACCATTATAAGCCGTGTTCTTGTCACAGTAAATATATCCGTTTTTTGTAGACGAAAGAAATATTGTGTTTGCTCTTTCCTTTGCCTCCCATTGAATCGAAGCCGGTGTTATGATGAATTTATCAAAGTTTGGCGTATAGTTTACGAGTTCATTTGTACCGGGCGTTGACGTCGTACCTCCCCATTTAACGTGCCAGCTGTCATCATTATAAATTCTTATCTTATTTTCTCCCGCTTTTAACTCAATCGGTACAGTCCTTTCAAGGAAGGTATCGTCTGAAAATGAGTTAGGGAAAAAGTATCGTGTCGATTGTTCACCGTTTACCTCAACAGTCGCGTAGCGGTCTATAATTTTAATATTGTAACTGTGCGTTCCGCACAGGTCATCGTTGGACTGGAACACCTGCATTTTGTACAGACCATCTTGCTTAGCGTTCACGGTCATTTCAAGATACTCGTCTCCGCGCATTTCCTTAACATAGGTCGCATCGCCTGAAATCGCCGTTTCAAACTTGCCCTGCGCGTCCTCTGCTTCGACGACCACTGCCGGATTGCTGTCCGAGCGTATAACATGCATATAATCCACTGCCGCTTCACAGTCGGTATCAATATCAACAATATTTATTCCCTGTCTTAGGAAAAGCGTAGCTCCATATTTCTGCCAGTCATTATTCGGTTTAATATCCATATTAACAGCAAAATTGTCAAACGTCAGGTTTGTATTATCAATGTACACATTCAGTTTACCAGTATTAGCAGAATTAACCTTAAATTCAAGGTCATACAAACCGCTTTCCTCGACATCAACTATCCAACGTATTCCGCCGCCGCTTGTTACAGGCAAGAGATTAAGTCTTGTTACATAGCCATTTGAGCTGTAACCATCTATCGCTGTTTCCGTAACGGCAAAGCTCTCTTTTGTTTCTCCGAGCGCATTGAAATCGGCTGATTCCGCCTCGTATATTTTATCAAATTCAGGATATTCTTCACCATATGCGCCTGTATAGGACACATATAGCGCATCGTGAAATCCACCCGCTTCGCCGTTATACATCAACGCTATCTTGTGATGCCCTGCTTTGAGGTCAGCATATTGGGGAACCATCCCCTCCATGGAATAAAACAGCGTATTGGGTAGTAAAAGCTCACTTTCCGTACCATCTATTACAAGTTTTTGCGTAATATTTTTAGGACTATGCGTATTAGCATTGTTTCTTGTTGAGCCAACACCGTTTCCATAAAGGAAATCAAGCCTGTAATGTCCGTCTACGGGTACGTCAATGTTATATTCTATACCATCGCCGCTTTGGTCAATTCCGCCGATACGAACTCCACCCGAGCAGAAATAGCGCGGCTCTTCAAGAGGAGTATCCTGATTGTCGATTATAAGGCTGCCATACGGGGTAGCATTTTCTGCCTCATACTCACTGCGAAATGCTCCTACTGCCGGTTCGCTTACATCTTCGGTTGTTTCTGTAATCGTTATGTTATATGCCGCTGAAAACAGCATATCCTCAAGATTTATTGTAACACTTCCATTGTTAACAGGGAATACGCCTTCCATAACTGTTTCGGGAGCGTATACCGCACCATGATAGCCGCTGAAATATGAAGCCTCGACTTTAACGTGAACCTTATCGGCATCTTTGAAAACCGATGTTGATGAAATATTATCGAGTTTAACTACAGCTTCTCCGTCCGTTCCGCCGCACAAAACACTTGCGCTACGCTTGTTACTATCGTAGGATGCCACACCATAAAATCCCTCTACGGATGTGTTGCTTTGCGTTACGCTGAGAGTCTTTCCCGACATATCTCCATACCACTTATATACCCACCAAGCTCCGTTGCCTTGATTGGCATTTGCGGCAAGATCGTTTAAGTTATTTGCCTGATGCCAGAATGGGAGGCATCCGTAAACCTGATTATCTTCAAGACGCGCAATCCAGTTTACAAGTCTGCCGGGAACACCACAGTCGGCAAAGTCGGCATACTCGTTAATAACAACCTGCTTTTCTTCAACCCCTGCATCTCTCGCAGCAGAACGGTACCGCTGAATAGAATTGTTTGTATTATTTATATTGAGATTATTCAAATCGCTTACCTGAAGCTCGTGCCACGTTATAACATCAGGCAGACACTCATTAGTCTTGCAAAAGTTCAAAAATCCCAACATTTCGTTATAGCTTGGATCATATGCGTGATTAGGTCCTACAACAGTGGCAGTCGGGTCTGCTTCTTTTATTGCTTTGTAATAAATTTTCCAAGCTTCATTATAATTTTTGCTGCCGCTGACCTTTATAGGCGTGCTTTCGTTAATCGGGATATATTGAAGCATTTTATCTATGTCAGGGAAACGGTCGCGCATTTTTTCCTTCCATGCTACTACTTCCGGACATATTATATTTTTGAGTACGTCCGCGTAGTCATACGCATCTGCCGTAACTCCGAATACACCGTAATAATTGGAATTATACATCTGCACCTGTTCGCCGCCGGCTTCAAAAAACTCCTCGGCAACATCAAGTGCATCACCGTAAGGATGCTCCGTACCCAATGCACCTTTAGTTGCAAGAACTTTTGGTTTTAGAGGAGTTAACGTGTTTACATCCGGTACTCCCTCATTGCTTATTCCGTAAAGGAAACCTGCCGCACCATGAATTATGTTGTGCTGCTCATTTTTCATATCAACAGTTATGGTGGGCAATGCTGCTTTTTCCTCTGCCGCAAAGCTCGTTACGCTAAACGATGTAAGTACAATCGTCAGCACTATTAGGATTGATAATATTCTTTTCATATATGATTCTCCTCCCTGTTTCATTCAGCAATCAAGCAGTATTTACCTTTCAATCGTAACAGGCTCTGTTATTCCTTTTAACGTAGCTGTTACAGGTTTAATATTGCCGTTTTCATCGAACTCCATTTTTTCTATACAAATTTCTCTGTGGTTACCCGCTTCACTGTTTTTGGACGTGACAGTTCCGTATCTCGGAACATTAAAGCGATGATAGCATATATACCAGTCGTCTGTTCCCGGAACATTTATAACGCTGTGATGTCCTGTTCCTCTTATCCTCGAATCGTCAGTATTTGAGTATGTTAAAATTCTGGTATTTCCCTGTATCGGTCCATACGGGGAATTTGATGTTCCATATCTCACCTCATAAGTAGGCTCACCTGTATCATTGTCAGACCACATAAAATAATATATTCCGTTGCGTTTTATTACAAATGCGCCCTCTCGAAAATTCGATGGTGTAATTGTATGGATTTCGCCGTCAATACTCATCATATCGTCCGTGAGCTTTGCCATGTACATTCTGCCGTTACCCCAGTATATATATGCTTGCCCGTCATCATCTATAAACGCTGCCGGGTCTATCATCTGTCCCGATAATCCGACAGTATTCTTATTTACAAGAGGTTCGCCCTTGTCAATAAACGGTCCTGTCGGACTATCCGAAACCGCCACGCCTATACTTTGCGTTCCGCTGTAGTAGTAATAATACTTGCCGTCCTTTTCAACTGCGGTAGGCGCCCATGCGTAAACTCCGCTTGACCATGAAACGTCTTTAAGGCTCAGAATTTCACCCTCGTCCTTCCAGTTTATCAAATCCTTTGATGAAAATGCCTTAAACGAACTGCTGTTCCACCCTGTTCCGCCATCGGTTGTGGGATAGAGATAAAACGTATCGCCAAATATACAAAGGTTAGGATCAGCATAATATCCGTTCAGCACAGGGTTTCCTCTGTCCTCAGCCTTAATACTCCACACTTCGCTTTCGTCTCCGTAAGAAATCGTAAGCTGTCCGTCTTTCCATGTTCCCGATGTAAGTTTTACAGAAGCGTTGCCGCTCATCTTAATTTCGGGTTTTAATGTATTGAGATTTGTTCCCGGAATAACCGGAATTAAAATTGATTTATCTGATTGATTTATCTCTACTGTGAAATCTTTAATACCTTCACCTGTGATACTCTCTATAACTGGCATTGGCGCGTCAACCTCTTTATTGTATTTAACGGTGATATAATCAAAATATCCTTTTTCGCCTATATTTCCTGTTATACCAACAATCAGAGCTTTTTTACCCGTTCCTGACGGTATATCCAGAATTTTTGACGTATCCGACAGGGTATAGTTTGAGCCCTCTGAAATTGTCACGTTGTTTCTGCCTATTACTCCGGTTCTATATCCCCACGTTGCTGTTTTTGTATCAGCGATTGTACCAATCGGAGTTCCAAGCGGAGTTGGGTTTGTTACAAACTTTTTTAACTCATTTTCACTTACATACTTTCCATCGTTGTCATAAGCATATACTGACGTTACGGCTGAATTTGATTGATAGCCTGATCTTATTGTAATCGACTCAACGGCATCGAAATCAATATTATCAATATAGAAATATTGCGGTGCAGATGCAATTGTCCATTCATATACATCCCCGCCTGATGCACTTCCGGATGTCTTGACTACCTTATCGTCTGTAAACAGATATTTATATTCAGTTATCTTTTCGGCGGTATTTATAGATTGTTCAATAGCTTCACACACAGGTTTCATTCTGTTTTTCTCCCATACCATGACCTTAATATCATAGTCTGCACCCACATCAAGGTTTGCTGTGCCGCTTAATTCATTTTTCCACACATTAACGAGTTTACCATCATTATCATATAATGCCGTGTAAATGTCATACTCCGATATATCGCCGCCAGATTCAAGTTCATATTTAAAAATGCCCTTATCTGCACGGCAATCAGCCAATCTAATTAGCTGCGAGTTTGTATGCACACGCATTACCGTGAACGACAGAGGAGGTAAGATATAATCAGTGTTATTTGATATATCTATTGTTGTCTTTTCAGGCGCTATATTATCTGGAGCTGAAATACTGTTCACGTCTGTAAGACTATCACCTTTTAACATTTCAACGTCGGCTTTTCCTGTAAGAGTAAATCCCGAATCAATTACAATATTACTCTTTTTCTCCGTTGTGTATGGGTTAATCATTTTTACAATTATGTCTCCGCTCTCTTTGTCATACGAAACTGACTGATACACTTTTTCATAATTATCGTTTACTGTGCTTTTTAGTGTATAGTCACCGTTATTGTTCATATACATACTCTGTACCCAATAAGTCGGCGAAACATAGCTTGCCACATCATTAAACCATATCATATCCGGCGCCCACTGTGTATAGTTAAGCCTTGCGAATAACGGCGCGTATGAAGCCATATAAACAACATCAGCATTTCTTTCAAGTCCCGTCATAAACGCAGCTTCAGTAATTGCGCTCTCTAAATTATTCTTTTTTTCCGCAGTTCCTGTAAGCGTAGTATGTGCCGCATATTCTCCGGCAAATACCTTTGTGTTTCTGTCGTACTTATCATAACGCGTGTCATTTGCCAAGAACCATTCCGGCGACATGTAATAATGCTCGTCTACAGCATAAGTAAAGCTGTTATTTTTTGCGTTATTTTCTCTTATCCAATTCCATGCCTCGTCAAACGATGTTCCGCTTGCAGATGGTCCAGATGTTGAAATGAGCTTAATATCAGGATATATCTTATGTATCTCCTTTTCAAACGCTTCGTAGCGGTCATACCACTGATTACCCTTTATATACCATTGCTCATTGCCTATTCCTATCATGGAAAGATTGAACGGTTCTTCATGTCCCATATCGCATCTTACTTTTCCCCATGTAGTCGATAAGTCCCCATTAGCAAATTCTATAAGGTCCAGTGCGTCCTGAATGTACTGATAAAATTCTGATGTATATGTTTTTCCATCGTTTTCAAATACCGGCACCGTCTCTTTACTCTGGTATTCACACGCCATACCGACATTTACTACAGGCACAGCATCACAGTCCAAATACTCGCAGAGCTTAAAATATTCGTAAAAACCTATACCGTATGTTTGATTATAATGTTTAAAACCGTTGTCAATTCCGCTGTTTGTATGGCACGACCAACGGCTCCAGTTCTGCTTCCTTTCTTCTACAGGTCCTACAGTATCTTTCCAATTATACTGGTTTGCGAGATTATATCCTTCAATTATACAGCCGCCGGGAAAACGGAGAAATCCCGGATTTAACGCTTTCAATTTCTCTGCAAAATCTTTTCTGAATACTCCATCAACAGCATCTGCAGGAATACATGAAATCATATCAAAATCCGCGCTACCCTCTCCGTCCAATTCAATGATAAACTCTGCGTTTCTTACAGTTTTATCAGGTATTATCGTTGCTTCGTACTTTGTCCATATGTCGGTCAGATTGTCAGCAACTGTTGTTTGCACCGCAAGAGTGCCGCTGCTGTAAACCGATGCCTTGATTTTCCCTGCGTAAGTCCCCTTTTTCGCGAACAGGGACACTTTGTACGACTTACCCGCTTCCATGTATATACCGTCATATGCCTGATTTTTAAAGCCTTTTTGTGTGCCGGAAGCCGTAAACTCAATATAATTCTTATTATTTTCGTTCAAACCTTCTGTTGATTTTGTGAGCATAGATGCTCCGCTTCCGTTTGACGGATATACACTCCATCCATAAAGTCCATCATAACTTACAGCGCCCTTTCCAAGGCTCTTTTGAGCTTCAAATGAACGGTTTTCTATCATTTCAGCATATAATCCGCCATCTGCTGCGTAATTTATATCCTCAAAGAACAGACCGTACATATTTTGTTGAATATCTACGCCTTTTTTCTGACTTATCTCAAGCTGATAATCATAATATTCCTCTCCGAGTACATATACGTCATAGCTTCTTGTAAGCGTGTGCGTATCAAACATAATTGTTGCGGTAAGCGTAACCTTTTTCTTCCCTTTTTCAGGTCTTTTTACGTTGCCTGTGTTTGATATTACGTCGGTATTCGAGCTTTTCCATACAATACTATATCCCTTGCCCGATGTAGGAAGGTTTAAATCCGATGTAACCGCTGAAGTATCACCTAGATCGGGAATAATGTCATAATCATATACAACAAAATTATCAAGATAACCATTTGCATATTCACCGCTGCCCCATGTTGCTTTACCTATATATGTAATCGGATTTTCGCCACAAATATCACTTATAGCATACTCATAATCTTTTGAATCTACAAATTTGCCGTTCACATATAACTCCGTTGTTTTATTATTTAAAGATATAACAACATCCTTCCATTCACCGGAAGAATATGACGAAGATACGGAATCCGCACGCGCCCCTTCATTTTTATAACGCTCTACGGTCAGCTTGTTTTTCTCATCTAAAATACCGAGATACTTTTCCTTTTGATATACAGGCGCTGCCGAATTGGAAGCCGCAAACATCCACCAACTCGGAGCCGCATCGGTCTTTGACGAAAATGAAATTGTAATATTATCTTTGCCGGCAAATAACCCTTGTCCGTTGCTGTTCTTTACATCAAGCCAGCCTGATCCGGTACCGTCAAAATACGCGCAGCCTGTGCCGTCTTTACCCGTGCTGTATGCCATCTGTCCCTGCTCAAGAGCAACAGACCCGTTTATGGTTTTCAATCGGTCATTTTCATCATTAAAATCCAATGCCATGAGTTTTAAAGCATCATCTTCCGGCTTTGAGGTTGCCTGTGGTTGTCCTGTTGATGTGTCGGCATTGTAAACGATATTCGAAACGGTAAAAGCTGTACCTGTTCGACTGTAATGATAGCCCCATATGTAGTATGTGTTTCCGGATTTCACATTATATGAACCCGTTGCAAATTCAAGCGAATTATTGTCATACATCTGGTTAGGTTCTTTTTGCGAAGCATTCGTCCCCTTTACAGTGCATGATAGGGCATCACCGCATGAAAGATACATTCTCGGATGATTTCTTGAATTATTATCAGAACCTTTATAAGTAACGGCAAGGTTTCCGTCATATTTCGGTCGAAATACAATATAGCGATTGTTCTTCACCGTTGTAGTGTCATCTGACACTGTGCCTCCGGGTGTACTCCAATAAAGACCATTTTCCGTTATGCTGTCACCGTTTGCAAGATGAATTTCAAGAACATGGTCTGATACCGCATAGGCCTCGCTTGTTTCACCTGTCGATGAAACAGCCTCATCCCCTGAATAATCTCGAAAATCCCATTCATAAATCATCGTATCGTTCGCAAGCGCCGTGCTTAAATCCAATATAGGCATAAGCGCTATGCTCATAGACACAGATAAAATAATACTAAACAACCTTTTTACTCTCATATTAGCCACTCCTTCCAATGAATATATCATATTTTAGTTATATGTTAATTTTAGCATATTTCCTATTTTAAAAACAGACACAAACAAGACTGCTTTTTAACAAAAGTGTCCTGTTCGTGTCTAAATGCAAGGCTGCCTAATTCATTGATATTTTTTTCATATAATTCATTATGGGAAAAAGGCCGTCTTTATCAAAATCATCATATACTATCTTCTCCGAAACAGGTGTCATCTCGTCCTTCCAGAAAAATACTGCCACATTTCCACTGACTTCTATATCAACGTTTATTTCCCTTGGAACATCTTTTTCAAACTCCACCTGACGTATTTTTACAGAAATCAATGTGCCATTTTCATCGTAAACAGCCGTAATCATTTTGTATTCGCCATTGGTGTTGCTCTTGGCGTTCACATTGATGCCATCTGCGCTTACAGAGGTGATTTCAGCCTCAACCCACTGTTTAACATCCGGTTCAGGCGTTGGTGTCACGTCTGGCTCAGGTGTCGGTGTCGTATCCGGTTCAGGTACAATTTCCTCTGTTACCTTATATGAAAGCGCAGAAATATTCGACGCCCTCTGATAAGTGTAAATCGCATATGTATGACCACCCTGAAGATTTAATGTCCGCGTTGCATCATTAGCATTAGTAATATCAGGCGTAGTTGCCATTGTACCCCCCTTCGCTGCCAGCGTTTCATCAATGCTGTCAAAATCAGCCCCGGTGCCATAATCATATGCGTATAGTATGCATTTTACGTTGCTTTTGGCGGTCGGGAACTCGATAGTAGCAGAAAGTGTTCCGTCATATGTGGGCTTTACAAGGATATAACGACTGTTCTGTATAGATCCGCTGTCGCCAACGCTTTTATCATTAAAGTGAATTCCTGCGGCGTTACTTACATAGTCGCCGCTTCTGAGTACAAGACGAAGATCTGCAATCTTATCCTTAGTCTCATAGTTTCTTGACTGTGCAGTGTCAGTGCCTTCAGGCTCATTAGCAAATGTCCATGTATATGTAGTTGTATTTGCATCATATGAACCGGTTACAGGAAGTGGCGTAGTTTTACTGTAAAAGCTGATATCCTGCACGTTCAAACGATTTCCGCCGTCTCCGCCCTTGCTCGGTGACCATAACCATACGCCATAATCTGAACCGGATTTATACTTCGTTCGTATATATCTTACATATTTATACGCCTGCGGATTATCAAGTTCATAAATATCCTGGGTTGTATCACCAGTACCTTCCGGATACGAATTCATAACTCCTATCGTCTCCCAGTTTTCACCGTCAAACGAACCCTGAAGCTCACATCCCACTGCAAGGCACCAGTCCGGCCAATGGTCGTACTGTGTTATGCCTCCGGCATGGTACTGACGGTCGATTACAATTCTGTCAATTGGAGTTTCTCCGTCAAATTCAATAAGCAGGTATTGGTTTGCCATAGAATTCGCAGTCTGTCCGGAAAGGGTATAAACTGTATCAGCTTTCCCGTCAATTGCGTATTCCGCCGAGCTTCCGCTGTCTGCTGCCGTTGCCGATACTTTAGTCGGTGTTATCCGGATGTATGTATTATATTCCGGATGTAAAATATCGTAAATATATTGTTCTGCCTCAGCCTCAAGTTCTGCACAGCTCTTCCCTGCTGCAATTCCTGCCTCAGCTGAGATAGCGGACACTATTTCATTTGAGTTAGGGTTGGTGTTGAGATAATTATCTGTAGCCGTGTTTTTAGCCTTGCAACCGTTAAAGTTAATTCCGTTACCCCATAGATTATTTCCCACATTATAGGTCAGATTTTCTTTTATAGTATAGCCTTCCGTCTGCTCGTCAAAATATATTGCCGTGTAGCCATAGTCATACCAAGGCTTCTGGCTTAAATCATAAATATAATTTCTCGCACAGAGAGACTGCGGCTGTTTTGATAAAGTATAGATTGCGCCAAAATCACACGAAACAAGTCCTACGTTATGAACTCTGTTCGCAAAAATTATATTGCTGTCCATCGCATTATCTTTACTTGTCCAGCCAAATCCTACCGAAATACCTGAATACGGCGCATTGTAAACCTCATTGTGAGCAACTACTATATTTTTCGGATATCCTGCTGCAATCGCAACCGCACCTTCATATTCAGTACCGATATCGTGAACGGTATTGTTTATTACATTAATATTTTCACATATTTCCGATTTATCCGTCGGGTTATATGCTTCATGATATTCGGTGTCTTCATCCTGGAAGAATTTAGCTACCGAAATACCGTTTCCAGCAGTGTCATATACCTCATTACCGAAAATATTGCTGTTTGTAACTCCTAAATACAGGTCAATCGCAGTCGAACCTATTTTTCTGAATGTACAGCCTGTTATATTGAGACTGTCCGCATATTGTGCGTAAAATGCGCTCGGAGTGTGATATGCTGTTACTTTATTGGCTAAAGAAGAAGTCAGCATATATTGCGATGCCTGACCTCCTACAAGTCCCTCCTCGCTGGGTCGAGTCCAAGTAGAACCTTCAAAAACAATATTTTCAAAATTCAGGTTGCATACTCTGTTTTGGTTACTTCCGTCTATATTTATAAGAGTTTCAAGCGCAGGCGCTGTAACCCTGACATCATTCATATCCGAACCCGCAGGAGCCTTGCAATATATCTTGTTCTCAGTTGTGTCAAGATACCACTCATTATCTTCGTCAATAAACTCATAAGCGTTTTCTAAATAATAGTATGATCTTGATTTATATCCGAGTGTAGTTCCTGTAATATCAGGGTGCGCGCGGTTAAACAAGCGCGTACTTTCAGGCTCGCGCAGCTTTACCGCCGCCGCGTCGACAATGCCTTCACTGCCGCCGTTATTAGCGGTTGTCGGTTTAAAATTATTTTCCTTATCATATTTCGCAAATCTCAGAACATTATCCGTCCATGCGGTAATCAGATGGAACTCGACATTTTCAAAATTGTTCCAGTCCGCAATATCGTCACGATAAAAATATATTTCGCGATTATTTCTGGAATTCAAACCAAGCTCACATGTGCGTTTAAGATGATTATATGTGTTGCCTGAGTATGATATATTCCTTGAACGCAGCGCCTTTTCGCCGTTAATATATAATTGACGGGTATTAAAGCCCTCCGGAACAGAAGCGCAGTATATGTTCTTATCTGCATCATAAATGCTCCAGCCGGTAAGTTCAGTTACGCCGCTTATGACGGGGGTTTCGCTTTCATATCCCTTCCATGTAACCTTACGTCCGTTTTTACCTCCGTCCTCATATGTAAAGCACAGAGTATCTGATATGTTATATTCGCCTCCGCGCAGCACAACCGTAACGTCTTTAGAACCATCGGAATTTATTCGTGCGACTCTTTGTGCCGCAGCGAGCGTTTTCAGCGGACTATCCTTTGTGCCCGTGTTGCTGTCATCTCCGTTTGGAGAAACATAGATTGTATCCGTCATCAGTACATCTTGATTACCGGAATTTAATATAAGAGTATTATATGCCGCGTCAACCTCAGCCTGAGAAGCCAGTCCGTCAGATGCTGCCGCATGCGCCTTTTCAAGCAAAGACTTAAGTTCGGAGTTGCTTTCAAGCAGGGCCTCCGCTTCGGTTATTTTTCTCCACAAATGCTGCTTATTAATCGGCCATGACACGCCGGCTTCGGAAATTGAATATTTTTTATTCCATTCGGCAATCCACTTAGGACCATAATTTGCATCTTTCGCCAAAGAGCTATTAGAACTGATTTTTCCCGTGCTTAAATCAAGTCCCAGTGCTGATATGGAAGCAGCTTTGTGACGCTTAACGTCATATGTTTCAGCGTCTGATGGATTGACATTATTATAAAAACCGCCGAGATTCCACAAATCTTTAGTATTTACCGTAATGTTTCTGACTGTCGTCATATTCGCCTGCGCAGCAATGGAGTTCTGATCTGTCCATGTAGCGCTGCTGTTATCTCCTTCTGTAGGGAAATATTTTGCACCCAAATCAAAAGCATAAGCAGATTTTTTGCTGTACTCGTCAAGTTCATTATACAAAGTATTATAATGCTCAATCCACTTATTGATATTTTCCTGCGTGTTCCAGTAGCCTTTCGTGGCTTCCTTACTTTCGTCGCCCGCCGCAACAGCCTCATCATAAGTTCTCAGTATATCATAAAATCTGTATTTAAGCGACTTCTCGTTCGGCACCGGACGCGCCCAGCTGTGATACCCATTCGTCAAGTAACGATAGTACGGACCCGTTCCGTCTACAACAATGTTATCAACTACATAATGTCCGTAACCTTTGTTTGAATAAATAGCATTACCTCCGATTTTATTGAATATGTTGTGGTGAATGATAACACCTGATGCGTTATCGTCCATATAGATACCGAAATCAAAATCCGTAGATGTGGAATAGCGTACATTTTCTATGTAATTATAGGAAATTTCATTTCCCAACCATGTCCAATCGCGCCCAATGTATATAGGAGCCATGTCATTGGCATTATAACATGTGTTTATTATTTTGTTCCTTGTAACTAACATATCGTTTCCCATAATCTGAATAACCATGTGCGGCGCATCATGTATATAGTTTCCTGCGCTGTGTTTCCTACACCTTCCAGATATATTGCCGGAGTATAGGTTTCAAGACGTGAAACATTATAAAATTCACAGTTTTTCACCATGTTATTGCCGCGTTCAAGAGACTTTCTGTCCCCGCCTGCCATATATACGCCGCCATGACCCATATCATGAATAACGCAATTTGCAACAGTATTGTTATGTCCGCCGCCGAAGGTATCATAACCGGAATCTGCTGTAATCATTCCGTTGTTATCACCTATTTTGATTGCGTCCATACTTATATTGTACAGCTCACAGCCACTGATTGTACATAACTCGCAGTCAGTCATTGTTATTCCGCTGTTAGTGGTTCCCGTAAAGCGGATACCGCTTATTTGAATTCCCGCGGCATTCTCCATTGTCACAAGCGGTTTGTCAAATGCGTTGAGTGTAATAGACTGATTATCAATTACTCCATTTTGCGGATAGTAATACAAAACGTTATTGTCGTTATAGCGGTCAATATAGTATTCTCCTGTGCTATCAAGTTCGCAGAGCAGGTTGATTGCACTTACTTTCAGACTATTTGCGCTTACTCCATACAACGAAGGGTATTTGCAGTAAATATAATATTTGCCGTCCGTATGCAGTCTTACCGAATACATCTGAACATTGTCATTGCCATATTCGTTAGCAAAGTAACCGCTTAACCATCCGTCTGTTTCATATTTCGTGTTATCATTGAGTGGATTAACCGCTGGCATATCCCCGTTAACAGCACTGTAGACATTATCGTAATCATACGCTCCTGCCCAGATATGAGCTGAGTCAGGAAGATTTTTTATACAAAATACCGGACCATTCATTGCCAGCATTTCTTCATATGTTTTTGAGTAGTCGGTTTTATCGAAGAAGTAGTCTCTGGGAACGCCGCCTTTGTTTGGAATTTCAAGATGCGACTTTGTTATAGTACCATTATTCGGATATCGCGCCAGAATCTGAAGTTCGCCGTTTACAATAAACTCAGGCTGTGGCGGCTGTTTTGTCCAGTTAAATCCGTTTTTATAAACATCTCCTACTGGTATCCCCGCTGCGCCAAGGTCATATACATATACCTTATCAGCCACTCCGGACGGCAGTCTTGTCTGTGAGGAATACTTTTCTCCTGAAACCTCGCTTAATTTTTTGAATTTGCCGTTCTCAAGTGTCGCAGAACCTGTAATCTCAACCGATTCTCCTTTATATGCCGCATATGTAACATAAGAATCCTCACTTGTCAAAGAAATGCTGTTCGTAACATGATAAGTACCTTCACGCAAATAAATAATTCCCCTGCTATCTTTGCCAATATCTTTTGTCCTCAGATAATCTCTGGCAGCCTCAACTGTAGAAAACGGATCATCGATGGTTCCATCGGCGTTTTCTGCATTTCCATTCGGAGACACATATACAATATTCTCCAAAGGCACCGATAAATCCGAATTGTTTGCTGCTTTTACCGGCAAAGTAGCAATATGCATGTTTGACATAAAAACAACTCCTGTCAAAATTGTTGTAATTAATTTCTTTGACATGATACACCCTCCTTTTACGCATACAAAGACTTTTAATACTTATATTTTTTCAAAAACGGGTATAATCTCAAGCGGCGCAGGCATATTCATTGTCTGCAATCCGTCATATACCTTCCCCGTGTGAATATCTTTCCAATTACCGTGCGGCAGATATACTTTCCGTTCTGTCATGCCCTGATACATTACCGGCGCAACAAGATATTTTGAGCCGAACATATACTGGTCATCTATATCCCAGCACATTCCGTCCTCCGGGAATTCATAGAACATTGCGCGTATTACGGGCGAGCCGTTTTCGCTTGCTTCATCCATAACCGACTTAATGTAATCTTTCATACCAAGACGTATATCAAGGTACTTTTTCAGTATTTCATAAACATCCTCGCCGTAGCTCCACAGCTCATTAGGTCTGCCGGTTTCAGAAAAACCGCCGCCGTAATCGAGATCGGATAAGCGTGGAATATCATGCGGACCTCTGTCGCCGTGCATACGCAGTACAGGACAGAATGTTGAAAACTGAAACCAGCGTATAAGCAGCTCGTTAAAATGCTCGTCAAGGACGTTTCCGAAAAATCCGCCAGTATCTGATACCCACCATGGTATTCCCGCAATTCCTATGTTCAGTCCCGCGCTTAGCTGGTCTCTAAGAGCCGTAAAGTTTGATTTAATATCGCCCGACCATACGAGTGCGGCATATTTCTGACTGCCTACCCATGCGCAGCGAAGCAGATTTACTATATCCGTCTGCCCCTGAGTCTTCATTCCGTCATAAAATGCCTTTGCATGAGCCTTTGGATAGCTGTTGCCGACCTTTAAAGACGGATCTGTATAATGACGGTAATGCTCATAATCATACGCTGAATATTCCGGCTCTGCCTCGTCGAGCCAGAACATATCTATTCCGTATTTGTAATAATTTTCTTCCGCCTTGTTCCATATAAATTCCCGCGCCTCGGGATTAAGAGCATCATAAATCACAGTGTCACCCTGAAAATCAAAGCATTGTATCGAACCGCGCTCCGTTCTTATGAATAGTCCTCTATCAAACATCTCATTGAAATTCACGCTCTTTCTGTCCACCGTAGGCCATATTGAAACCATGCATCTTATGCCCATTTCCCTAAGCTCGTCCATCATTGCCTGAGGATTTGGCCAGTATTCAGGGTCAAAGCTCCAGTCGCCCTGTCGTATCCAGTGGAAGAAGTCTATAACTATAACATCAAGCGGAATACCGCGCCTTTTATACTCGCGCGCAACCTCCAGAACCTCGTCCTGCGTCCGATAGCGCAGCTTGCACTGCCATAAGCCGAGCGCGTTTTCGGGAAATTCCGGCGCGCGTCCGACAACCTCCGTGTAGTTTTCCATAATAGCTTTTGGGGTATCGTCAGCGGTTATCCAGTAATCAAGTTCTTCTGACAGCTTGCTGCGCCATTGAGTGTAATTTTTTCCGAACATTACCTCGCCTATTCCGGCATTATTCCATAAAAATCCGTAGCCTTTGTTTGAAAGATAAAACGGCACGCTGATTTGTGAATTCCGCTGCGCCAATTCCAGCACGCAGCCCTTTAAATCAAGCTCGGGCTGCTGATACTGACCCATGCCGAATATCTTTTCTCCATCCTGCGACTCAAATCTCGCTGTAATACTGTAGTCGTTTCCGCTCACCGCCTTAAATTCGCGCGCGTGGAATTTCATGCTCGGACTATGCTCATTGGCATTGCCAAAACCCCTGTAGTATTCTTTCAATATGGGCTTTTTGTCACTGTAAAATTCCAACCATCCGCTTTTTGCAATGACACAGCTGATTTTGCCGTTTCGGATACTTGCTTTGCTGTCGTCAATAGTTATTTGCGCTGACGATAAAACAGGCGACAGCGCCTTATCATCCTCCGTGAAATCAGCATTATGTGTCACTCTGACGCGAAGGGCATTATTCCCCCATGCCTCAATCAATATCCTTTCATTTTGCTTACGCGCGGTAAGCCGGTTGCTGTTTTTTTCAAAATACACAATAAAACCCTCTCATTACAATTGACTTTAAACTATTTATATAATATAATTATATTATTAAAATTACATATTTCATATAACTATTTTGATGATTATTAAAACAATATTGACGAGGTTACTGTTATGGAAAGAAAATTTTTAGAAGAACATCTCATACGCGGCACAGCCGACCTGCCTGTAGGGATATATTCAGTTGATGCAGCTAAAGAAGGTCATATTCCGCTGCATTACCACAGAGAATTTGAATTTCTCGTGGTGACTCATGGAAAAGCAAAAATACAGCTTGAGGGCAATGCTGTTTATCTTAATTCATCAGAGGGGATTTTTATAAATTCACAGACGCTGCACTCATCGGTTAATATTACGGAAAACGATGGCTTTTCCTTTATTGCGATAGTATTTTCTCCGGAGTTAATCGCTCCCGAATATGACAATTTATATAAAAGGTTTATACGCCCTATTATAAAGAACAAATTTGCACTGCCTGTTGTACTGCCTGATGAAATTGTTAATATAATAATGAAGACAAAAAAAATATCTGACAGAGCAGATTTTGGTTATGAGCTTGCTATAAAGGGAAATATTTTGCAGATGTTATCCATATACATTGTCAACGCTGAAAAACACCCGTATACAAAAAACACCATCCAATCTGAAATTGTAAAGAAAACGCTTGATTATATACATATGAATTATCCAAACGCGATAACTCTACGCGATTTAGCCTCTCACGCACATATAAGCAAGGAGCATTTATGCCGCATTTTCCGCGATATATCGGATACATCACCGATTGTCTATCTGAACAGATATAGAACTACCCAAAGCGCATATATGCTCCGCAATACAAATAAAAGCATTTCTGAAATATCCTTCCTGTGCGGCTTCAACAACGGCAGCTATTTTGGTAAGATGTTTATGAGATTTATGAAATGTACTCCATCCGAATACCGTCGTAAAGTTCAATAGAACAACCCAAATATCAGGATATTCACATTCAATCTGACAATCATAGAGTTTTTGTCAACATGCTCCTGAGCCCTCTGCGTGGCATAAATGCCTTTGAACGACTTTTAATATTTCATCTCGTCCGTTTCACCAATACCTTTTATCGCGCTTATTTCGGCTTTCAGAGCCTCCATATCGACATCGGATTTTTCCACGCTTTCCTTACCCATATTGTAGAACTCTTGAATAAGCAATTCTAATGTTTCACGGTTCATCCCTTTAAGCGCCCTGCATATTCGCTTTATGAATGGTGCTTGATATTCGCAAATCCTACACTTTTGTCCCGATAACTTCGACTGCTCCCTGATATACGTTTTTGAGCTTCTTCTTGATTACTCATGTCAAAATTATTTTTTCGGTAGGTATATGGAGTTTCTCCTATAATTTTTGTAAAATTACTAAAAAAATGTGTATACGAATTGTATCCGACATCATAACAGATTTTCGTTATATCCATATCGGTATCCTTTAAAAGATTACAGGCTTCATTTATTTTAAGTGAATTTATGTATTGAGTAATTGTCAGTCCGGTACCTTTTTTAAATATGCGGCAGATATATGATTTGCTCACAAAAAAACGTTCCGCAAGCTCTGTTACACTATTTATAGATTTGAAGTTAAGAATTATATATAACAGCACCGCGCCTAATATCCCTTCAATTTCATGCGGAGAAACGGATTTGACAGGCGGTGATGTTTTTAGGATTATCAGTAGCTCTGACAATAATAAAAATATTTTTGATGCATCCTTACCCTCCAGATACTCCTGCTGCAGCAAACGCCCATATGTCTGCATTCTTTTAAAATTTACCGATGAAGGCTGGATAACTTTAGCTGTAAATAATGAAAGATAAATATTTTGTGCTTCGTGTGTAAGATAGTTATTTAAAAATAACTTATCAAAATACAAAACTATTCTTTCGTGTTCAGTTTTGCTAAAATTCCCATGCGGTACAAGCGCGTTAATAACCGCAACACGGTCAGGCTCTATACACAGTATTTCATCCCCTATCATTAATGTGCTTTTTCCGCTCAGTGGTATATAAATCTCATATGCATCATGATAATGCGGCTCACTCATCGAATAATGCTTTGAACGTTTATTGGTTTCAATACTGAAGCCTTGATGCTGTTCATATATCATACATATACCCCCTTTCTATTTTCTATTATAGTTCAAAATACTTTATTTTTCAATAGTTTTGTTCAAAAAACATGATGAAAATAAACCAGAAAGATATTATAATTATTATATCAACAAGTTTAATGGTTTTAATTAATGAAAGGAGCGATTAAAAATGAAAACCAAAATTTCTTTACCAGTGGTGATAAGCTTAATTATGTCGTTTATAATCTTAAGCACATCATTTACCGGCGTTATGGCAGTAAATAAGACAACGACAGCCACTGTTATGAGCTATTCAGGAGCCACGTCAGGCTCAGGAATATTCGTGGGAACAAACCAGAACTCAGAAGCTGGAAACGAAAACGGCGCGCCATGCATAACAGGTGTTACGGTTTCTCAAACCGGCGGCAAAATATACAGCAACCGTATAGGTTATGTAGAATTTGCAATTGACCGCCCGACCTCAGAGATAACAAACGCAAAACTCATGCTGTATATTACATCCGTAAACGAAAATTTATCGGGATGGATGAAGCTTGCATGTTACAGAACTACTGGAGCACCTCAAAACGCGGTACTCGGCAAAGATTCCTCCGCAGCGGGATATCCGGCAGTAAATAATGATTATTCATACTCTGCCGCATATTGGTCTGATGAAATTCATCCTTCATCGGCAAATTCATGGAAAGAAATAAATATTACAAAAGCGGTAGAGGACGCTTGCAGCGAGCAGACAGATAGTGACAAAATTACATTGAAATTCCGACTTCAGGTACCGCAGGCAGGCGTGAACATATCGACCCAATCCCCATATCTGCCGAAAATAGTTATTTCGGATGGAACACCTGAGGAGGATAAGAATGAGTATACAAGAACAGGTTTGTTCACTCATAATATGCTCAGTGATAATCCCGGAGAAGTTGGCTATACGTCACGTTATGAACACGGTGACTTTATGACCGAAAGAGGATATGACGGTATGACCTTCTCACTTTTTGAGGCAGCGCAATACGGTCTGTTATGGGATCAATACGATAAAGACAGAGGCATTGCACTCACCGAGGAAGATTATCTAAAAAATCCTAATGACTCCTCAGTTTCGCAGATGAATGCAAAAAAGGTATTCCCCTACGGCAGCAAGGAAAGAAAATGGGTTGAGGAAAAACGTGCCGAAATCATAAAAATGTATTCCGATGCAAAAAAGAACGGACAAAAGATTTACTTCATGCAGGATGTTATAGTTCTGCCGACGAGCCTGAAAAACAGCAGATCAGATATTCAGTCAAGCGGAAAAATAGATATACGTAAAGCCGAAACACAGAAAGTTATGGATTACATGTATGATGAAATGTTTACAGACTTTTGTGATGAAAACGGAACGCCGCTTATTGACGGTATCTATGTAAGATACGGAGAAACATATACCGGAAGCAGCTGGGGAATTCCGTATCACACGGGTAATAACCCTATTATGGGTGATTCAACACAAACGCATCTTCTTCTGATGAATTACTTGAGAAATAAGATATGCGTAGGATATGACAAGGAGATCATCTACAGAACATGGGGCTTCGGTGCTTTCCAGTATGATCCCAACACATACCTTACTATCAGTAACCAACTTGAACCTCATAAAAATTTCTATTTTGCAATCAAGCATACCGCAGGTGACTTCCACAGAACCTTTACTTTTAACCAGACGCTGAACATAGGTCAGCACCAGCAGATCGTAGAGGTACAGGCTGCCCGTGAATATGAGGGTAAAGGAGCATATCCGAACTATATAGCAGGCGGGGTTATAAATGGCTTTGAGGAATATTCCTTCCTTATGAGCGATGACGAAACTCAGTCTTTAAGAGATGTTATAAATGTAGAAAATAGCATGGTAAAAGGTATCTGGACGTGGTCAAGAGGCGGCGGTTGGGCAGGCCCTTACATAAACGGTCTCGGATACCCAAATAATAACCCATCAGACCCGAACAAGGATAAATCAGATAAATCAATCCCTGTTATAAATGGTTCGGAAATGTGGTGCGACTTAAACAGCTATGTTATAAATAAGTGGGCAAAAGATACATCTGTAAGCGATGAAGATCTTGTTAAGGAATATGCAAGAGAAGAGCTTAAGATGAATGAGACAGATGCGCAGAGTTTTTACGATTTGTGCAAGAAATCGTCTATGGCAGTTCTGTTAGGCCTCGCAAGAAACACCGATAAATACGGAGTAGATGTGTGGTGGACACGCGATGACGGCATACAGATAACGGAATTCAATAAAAATATAAACAATGCCTATAAAAATTCGGCAGCAGATGTTATGCTTGCTGAAAAAGCTGAGTCGGTAAAGCTATGGAAGGAAATGATAGATATTGCATATAATCTTGATGACAGATTGTATGACGTAAAATTGGCTGATTCAGATACATCCGTAAAAGAATATATCATTATGACAACAGAATACGGATATTACTTATTTGATATATTCAATCAGATGCATATTGCCTCGGTTGAGCGGCTCAAGGCTCAGGCAATAGGAGAAAGCTCTACACCCGCAATGAATCGAGCTGTTTTGAAGTACGATCAGCTTTGGGCAGAATGGCAAAAAGAATATGATGAAAACAAATTAAAGGGCTATCCTACGCTTTATGCAAAGACGAAATCATCCTTTGCAGGCTATAATTCCCTTGTTTATTCCAAGCCTTTTGATGATATAATGGCCTCATTCCCAAGACTACCCGCTGGGAAAAAGTTTGAAGCTGATAATGCTACGGCGCAGGGTGCGGATAATCCTCAATACGCAGCTGATGGGGATATAAATACGGCATTTACGGCTGGATATCAATCTGAGTCGGAATATCCGAAAAAATATATCCGATTTGAGTTTGACCAATCCGAATCAATAGATACCATAGTAGTTAAAAAGCAGAAGATTACTTTATCAAGCAATACATCCTACTGGGCAGATCACGCCTACGCAGTAGGATGTGTTCTCGAGGGTAGCTTTGACGGAGAAAACTGGGAAACAATATACACCATGAATACAAAGCCCGACGGGACTGATTCTCAGAGTGAGGTTGTTATAAACCTTGCACGACCAAATAATTATAAATTTATCCAATATATCAGAAAGGAGAAAAACAGTTATATTGACTGGGCAGATGCCGGTGGTAATAAGCTTATTCTTGCAGATATAGAGTTCTATACCAATGAAGAAGACGAGCCTGAAGAAACACCGATTCCGACAGACACTCCGGCTCCGACAGATACTCCGGCTCCGACAGATACTCCGGCTCCGACAGACACTCCGGCTCCCGATGAAACACCTGTGCCGTCCGGTACACCGATATCTGTTATTGGTGCAACAGTGACGAAAACAGGAACCGATCAAGAATATATTTTTGATGTAGAGTTAGAGCAGCCACATGATAATTGTAATGTTTATGTGGCAATATATGACGAAAACCACTGTTTGATTGCTGTACGCATAGCGTCATTAGATACTACAAAAAAAGCGAGTGTCCCAATAGACAAATTGGAAAATGAACACATTGCTAAAATATTTATCTGGACGGATAAATTAGAACCGATCATTGATTCAGTAACAATAGAGCTTTGAAGCTATGAGAAAAGGGGCTTTTTTACAGCTCCTTCTCACGCACATATAAGCAAGGAGCATTTATGCTGCATTTTTCGCGATATATCGGATACATCACCGATTGTCTATCTGAACAGATATAGAACTACCCAAAGTGCATATATGCTCCGCAATACAAATAAAAGCATTTCTGAAATATCCTCCCTGTGCGGCTTCAACAACGGCAGCTATTTTGATAAGATGTTTATGAGATTTATGAAATGTACTCCATCCGAATACCGCAATAAAAAGTAAAACAAGCAGAGAACATTTATTTGTTCTCTGCTTGTTTAGATAGAATGTTTCTTTATTAGTTTAGTTGCTGTATTGCTAAGAATATATAGAAAACGCCAACACAAGTGTTGGCTTAAATGTATTGCTGAGTTTGGCAAATGCTCTTAGTGTATCTATGGACGAATTATGTTGCGATAATCTAAATTCTGCCGAAAACGTTTATATAAACTCTATTTCAGATGTTTTAAAGGATTGCTCGAATTATGAACTGAGGATTATTGAAAATGTTCTTAAAGAATTGATTTCGTCTTTAAAAGAATGTAAAAATATGCTCTAAGAACTGCTATATATAGCAAAATGCAGTTCTAATTGAACTGCATTTTCCCTAATCTTTTGTTTCAGCTATTGTCATTTCTTGCTGTTTCCACTGCTCATATTCTCGCCACCCCTTCTCTGTTGAAAAGTATTCTTGAATCTTAGGCAATAGCATTCTGGCAAGGCTATCAATCTCACTCTGAGGTATTTTAAATTTCTCATCACTCATATTATTGCACCCCCTTTCCGCCATTTGTGTAAATAAAAAAAGCAGCAAGCTGCTTTTTTTCGTATCTATTATCCTACTGTGTTCTCTGATGGGCATAAATACCTCTGAATGACTTTCAATATTTCATCTCGTCTTGTTTCACCAATACCTTTTATCGCACTTATTTCGGCTTTTAGAGCCTCCATATCGACTCTGGACGTTTCCGCGCTTTCCTTACCCATGTTGTAGAACTCTTGAATAAGCGATTCTAATGCTTCACGGTTCATCCCTTTAATTTTACGATATAATGCCCTGTCAAGAAACTCAGCCATTGCTCTGCCCTCCAACTTAATATTTTTTTAGATGGGATGATTGTATCACAGTTTTATATTTTTGTAAAGCAAACATTGTTTTATACTTTTAATCGTTTGTTTTTACTTTAAGGTGGGACAAAACCGCTATACTTTTAACCGATTATGTCTAAGGGGGTCGGGAGCAAATTAGCCTACTTGAAAACCCACTAAAATTAGGCTGAAATTTTTCTCCAAAAACGAAAAAAAGGCTTGAAATCAAGCCTTTTTCATTGTATCAACTTTATCGTTGATAGGTGGTAGCTTGGATTGGATTCGAATCTACAACATTTCAAAAATAAATATCCTCTATATATTATATAATACATTATCTTTAAAACCATCAATTTTTACCCCGCTCATTAGTAGTAAAACGGTAGTAATCCAGTCAACCGCCCACAACATTTTGCCCTCATTTGCCCGAGTGTTGGCAATCAAGAATACTTATGCCGTACTCCTGCCGTGGCAGATAAATAGTATCTTAATCATAATTTTTCCTTTCATAAAAAGCTGTAAAACGCCGTGTTTTGCCCGTATTTGCGGTGTCTGTAAAATGCTTTAAAAACATCGCTTGACAGAGTGTAATCTGCAAAACACGGTAAATAAGGGCAAATTGAGGACACCGTTAGTAGTAAGATAGTAGTAAAAATCCGAGTGTTTACTACTAAGGATTTTTAAGAATATTATTCGTTCCTAAATAGATCATATTTTCTTATCAAAAATTTTAATTCCCTATTAAAATTCGACCAAACTCTTATATATATTTTTTACATATGATAAAGAACAAATTTCTGCATTGTTTTATTTAGTTTTTTGACATCTATCATCCTCTTACTTATTTGCAAGTGTCCTTATCGCATAGTTAGCATCATTTTTTAAAATGTCAGTTATACGCTCTGAAACATACTTATCTTTTATTTCACCATTTATACACATGATTAGCAAATGTTTTCTAACATAATGAGAAGGGTCAATCGCACCATCATAAAGTTTACGTTCAACACGGTCTTTATAACTAGTAACCAACATTTTTGCCAAACAGTTGCAGGCAATTCGTCGAACCATCCAATACTCATCCTCAAAGCACTGAAAAATAATCGAAATAATCATAGCATCTATTTTAGTGGGATCATGTATATAACAGCGTATATATTGCTCCATACACTCTACAAGGGCCACCTTTGTAGAATTATCCTTCTTTGCAACATCAAAACACCATTCCAATATCTCATCTTTATCGACTGTACCTATGATAATCTTCAACATAAGTATTCGATAGAATAAGACACTTTTTGAATTGCCTATAAAAGATATTGTTTTAGAAACATCAATTTTTTCAATTGCTTCTACTAATTCTTGTGTTATAATTACACTTCCATTATTCGTATAAACCAAAGCATCACATAAACAATCTATACAGTCATTCTTTATATCAGCTGATGTTTGACTATTTAAAACCTCAACACACAACGGAATTAGTCTATCGTTAATAATCTCGATCATTTCAGTAGTGCAGTGTTTACGAATTGCATTTTTTATTGCCAAATATGGTTTATCTAAAAATCCACAATATGCACCTAGATTTTTATTAGCTTCAAACTGATATCTCGCTCTTTTAACTTGATCAGAAACCATCTGATTCCAGTCACCATTGCCAATGTTGATATCATAAAAAAGTTTTTCACTTCCGTTCAAACCATTATTAGGAACTAATGCCAGAACTTCAAACACTTCTTTATTCTTATTAACCAAAGCTGCAATAAATTGTGGATGACCACCATTACTAACAATAAATTCAACTTTTTCTTCAAGTACTTTACAAAGTTCCACTTGCACTTCATAAGAAACGTCTTCAACTTTTAAATACATCAAAATATCAGTCAGCTTCCTACCCAAATGAAAATGCTGTTCACGAATAATTTCTGTCAGCATTTCAGCCACACCAATTGGATTTAGGCGTTCAATATTTTGGTAAATACAGTCAAAAAAATCCTCTGATATATCCCAACGAACAAAATTGGCAGCATCTTTAAGATATGCCTCCACGTCTGCAAAACAAGCATCCGTCATATACATTCCAAGTTTTGTTATCACCGCACGCTTCATAGCCTCTTTAGAAGGATATATCGCTTCATTTGCCATTCGCCATAGTTTGTCAGCATTAGAAGTAATTGAAAGATACATATCATCCCATCTATGGTCTATAAAAGTTTTAAAAGTTTCTCCATCCCCATTTAAAACCAAAATTTTTACACAATTGAAAAGGAGCGGATCCTTACCCGTCAGCTCATCATACTGATACAATACTTTGACAAGCAAATCACGTGCTATCATCATATGCGAGTAAGAACCATACAACATAGCTACAAAAAAATAGTTTTCCACATCATTGATAACACTAACAATACTAGTTCCCATAAGTATTGTTCCAGGTTTAGCCATTTTGATTCTTTTTGTTTCATTTGCAAGGGTTTCAAAAATATTGCTCACATAACGATCAAGGACTGGTAGATATACGATTGTATTCAACTCATCTAATTCCTTCTGTCCTTTACCATTATAAAACGGTTTTCGCTCTATAGCAAAAATTTCGTTCTCAAAATTTCTACAATCAATCAATATATTTGCTATAATCCATGGAGGCATTTCCGCATTTTTTGCTAATGAGAGTGCTTGGTTCTCCGCTATCAACGCATCATTGATATCCCCAACTATTTTATGTCGAATTGCATCCCAACGTCGGTTCAGCCATTTAGTATCTGAATACAAATCAGAGACACAATTGATTAAATATAATATGTCTTTGTCAGAAACATCACCTTGTCCAGTAATCAACCAATCTAAAGCTGCCACACCAAATTCGTGAAGAAGCGACTGCTTAGGTGCATCTGCTCCCTTCAACTGAGGAAGCCCCAGCAAATCAAATATGTGGTTATAACAACTACTAAACAAGGCGATATCTGTTTTTGTTGGAATACTATTCTTAGATTGCTGAGCAATATTAGATAAGAACATTGTTTCCGTATCAGATTCTTGGTCATTTCCTTTTAAATTCATATTTTGAAAATACCTTATGACATTTTCGATGATATCTTTTCGGACAACTTTTTCAATATTATCAAAATCAGACATTAATCGATATGTACAATAATCGTTTTCTTTCACATTATTTTTAAGCGAAACTGCACTTAACTCTGGCATAGAGTTATCCTCAAGAAAATAGATTAACATAGGCTTTTTGTGTTTAATAGCCAAAGCGTACTCGGTAGCTGTACCATTTCTCACTTCACCTCTAACTAACAGGACAACAATATCTGCTCGAATCAACTGCATCTGATAAAATTGACTAGACGGCATAATTGATGCATGGTCCTCGATGATAAACGGATTAAGATACGGACATTCTTTTAGATAATCCTTAATCTTACATCTAACTTCACCCCATGCTAATCCCCCTTCATTACTCTGTGCTGAACTAATAAATACTCGTAGTTGCTCATCATTAGGGAAATCATTTTTACGCATAACAATATCTCCTTCTTCACAAAATCTATTGATAAATAAGTAATTTAAATAACTGCCTATTTTCTTCAAAATATTAACTAATTCATTTGAGAAATTCAATTTTTCTATTAAATAATTATACCACACACCATACATTATATCAATTTAGCACCCAAACCATAGCATGAGTGCCATCTGTGCAAAGTATATTCAAAGTATAAGCTTAGTGTCAATGTTATTATCTAAATTATATGGATGAGTGGAGTGGCCATCATCAATAATAATATCTATATCTTATACTCATATAATTCACTATTGTCTGAAAATAATCCAATAGCAAGCATACATTTCTTTTAACGTTAGTTTGCAAATGTTTTGATTCAGCTCGTTTTGTATGACTCAACTATATTGCAAATTACTACCGCAGCAGTAATAAGAATTGATGTTTTTTTACTCCAATTCATTTTCTTCAATTTTTAATGTGCATCTAAAGTGTTTATAACACTATTCTCTAATTTAATCTTATCTATATTAGGACAATTGTGCACGTATATGTCCATCGATCGTCGCATCTCCCTTCAATATATTGGATGCATCTTTTATTCTGAACCTTCCAACATTTGATGCCACATATTCTATAATTCTTGCCGCTTCAATATTAATCTCATCATTTTCATTTTTTCGACTTTTAATTATATCAATAGCCCAGTATGCTATAGCATCATAATCATTCCAAATATGAAAACCTTCTTGCAATACACCTGAAACTCTTCGTATTTCTCGCAATGCAACCTCAAATGATACATCAATTACACTAATGAATAGACCTAAAACGTCTTGTCTAAACTCAACTATTAAATGCCATATTAATTTGCCATCGGAATCACTATTCAAAAGGTCAATTAATCGAATCATATCTAATTGTCCATACTCTCTATATTTCGCAAGTAATTTTTCTGCTATTTCTTCCGGTGATTCATAATTTAGCCTGCCACGAATAGCAACTAAATCTTCATACATTTCGTTAATATTCTCGTATCTACTATCTGAGTTAGGTGCAGTAGCTTTATATACAACAGATGAATACTTATGTGGTGTCCCTGACATGTTTCCATCCATTATATAGTCTATCGTTTTTGCTAGTGAAAACATATCTGTTCTAAAATTTCCATCTTTCAAAGCAAATAGCTGAGTTGGATCGGTAAACCACGCACGTCCTACAGCTTGTGTAGTAGTTGTTTGATGGGAATATTTGCTAAAGACATCTTTCGCCAGTCCAAAATCCGTAACCATCCATTTTCCCGAACGTCCTAATAATATATTACCCGGATGAAAATCCCGATGTATTACTCCTTTATTATGCAGATATTTCATACATTCAGCACACCTCATCACAATTTCATCTTTTTCCTCATCAGATAATGTTTTCTTTTCAATATAACTTTCTAATGATATGCTCGCCTTTTCCATTGAATATATAAGAGCCTGCGGATCATAATCAAACACATTAAGTGTGTAACCGCTATTATTCTGTTCGCTCATAATCTCATATTCTCTCTTAAACCTATGTACTGAGCCTGCATCAGCTTTTTCTACAATATTAAGCACTTTGTAAACTCGAGATTCATCTGTAGGGCAACGATATACATTGCAAAACCCACCTTCCCCCATTTTGTCATATTCCTTAAATTCAACAAATTTCAAAGAAAGTTTACTGTTATCTATTCCAAATTCCTGATTTGAAATGCTCCATAATGCATTCAATGAATTAAGAATTTTATCTTTTAGTTGAAATATACTATATCCCGCTACAGTTAAATCAGCTACTCTATTTTCAATATATTTGTTAAAATAGTAATCAATAAAATCTGCCAAATTTTCTTCATCAGCTAGTTGACACAAAAAGTCGTAAAAAATTTCCACACAGTAATTATTATCATCCAAAATCGTCGTTTTCCATCCCATATCATAACAATATTCATACAGAGCTGTTTCATCAATTCTTATATTTTCCGGAAGATCGACGTTTCCTAGACCAGAAAACAGTATTGCTATATTCTTTAAATCGTCAATTTTATATTCCATCTTTTTAAATCCATTCTAAATAATATATGATAAAAATCAGAACTTCTTATTACTCTGATTAATAAGCATACTGTACCATTTCAATATCTTCTTCAAAAACAATTTGATCTTGTTCCTCAATCTTTATAGTCATATATTGCCTACTTCCCTGTAATCTGTGATTGACAACTACTAAATTTAGCGTCACATAATCAGAAATATTTTTTTGTATTTGACCATTAGTAATTTGAAAATACTTACAATTATTCTGAATAGCTTCATGGATTTTATTTCCTATTCCACAATCAGCTACTTTCTGACCAAAGATATCTATGGCTTCGCGGGTATATAATATACTGTATGGAATATTAAATTTGTTTGTGTGAGTATAGCAATAGTCTCTGGCTTCAATATAGTCATCTATGACTTTATTCAATCTTTTATTATTAATCAATATACCTATTATTTCTCTAATGTTTGCACATATTTGATTTCTGTTATTTTCTACAATATTACGAATTTCTTCATTTATCCGTCTATTATTTCTAATTTCTCTCATATGAAATGCAACTGGATTATGTAACGGACAGTTAACATAGTTTACCTCTGAATAGTTTGGTAATCCATCTACATTGTTTTTATAATGTCGACCGTGCAGGTTAGTCCTTCCAGTGTTTTCTTCCTGATACTGTACACCAAACAAATTTATAATTTGAATTGGATTATTGCAAGCAGGGCAAATCGCAAAATATGGAGTTTTATATCGTCTGGGATTTTGATAAAATGGAAACGCTTTATGTGTTTTTTCTATAAAATTTTCTCGAGTTAATTCATATTCTTTTCCATCTCCAACTGAAAATATATTCATCTTTTGACCTCACCTTTTTGTTATTCATAAAAATACTTCTTCAATCGATACTTATGTTCTCTCTTACTTCTATCATTTATCTACGCTACCTTCATTCAGAAAAAAATAATAGACTTTTATTATATATTATACCACACCTCATACATCATATCAATTCACAAATCCGACATTTTTTAACAAAAAGGCAAATAAAAAATAGGCACTCAAGCCGTAGCCTGAGTGCCGTCTGTGCAACATTATCATATAACTCTGAACATCTTCTGAGTTATTAAATTTCTTCTTGAATTTTTATCAAGTTCATTTCTTGCATTATTCAAATTCTCCATACGTTTTAGTTCGTCCTCGGCATCTTCAAGACCGAGATGTGTATAAGTGTTTAGTGTTACGCCTATGTCGCTATGCCCCATAAGGTACTGCAATGTCTTTGGGTTCATTCCTGATTTCGCCATGTTACTGCAATAGGTATGTCTGCAAACGTGTGGCGTAATATTCGGTATCTGTATACGGTAAATATCGTTGTATCGCTGGACCATATGGTTAAAACGATGTTCCCAATGCATTGCTACGAGCGGATTGTTATCTTTATCATAAAACAAAAATCCGGCATATCCGTCAATCATTTTTTCTCTTTGCTGCGGTTCTCTGTCCTCGATAATGGCTTGAAAACACTTTGCCACTTCCTCTGTAATTGGAAGTTTTCTTGTTCCGGCATTGGTTTTCGTTGATTCAATTACATATTGCATATCTGAGGTTCTCTGAAGCTGATGGTCAATATTTACAATTCGGTTCTTTAAATCAATATCTTTGAGTGTCAAACCGCAGAATTCCGATATTCTCATTCCTGTATGGAATAGGATATAAACCACCTCATAATACTTACAATAGCAGTTATCATCATGCACGAATTTCAAAAACTGTCGCATTTGCTCTCTTGTTATTGCAGTTCGTGTATGTGAATCATTCACCACAACTCCGGCAAGCTGAAATTCAAATGGATTCTTATTTAAAATATCATCATCAACAGCCATCTGAAATGCAGGTCTTAGAACTCCGCGTACCGACTTGACTGTACTGTAACCTTTGCCGTCACTCTGCATTTTAATAAGGAAAAGTTTTGCATCCGATGTTTGAACGTCTGCTATTTTCGCCTCGCTAAATTCCTCTTTTTTCAAGATATTCTTTACAAAGTTATAGTTTGCAACTGTACTGTGTTTTGCTCCTGTTTTTGTGGATAGGTATCGCTCTACAAGTTCGTTCACTGTTATATTTCTTTTCATCGGATCTAACTGCGATTCCAAGTCGAATCCTATCTGCTTTTCAAGTTCCCTCAGTGAAAGACACGGTTTCTTTCCTGCAGGTAATTTGTCCGTAGGTTCAAGTTTCCAACTGTACACAAAATGCGGTTTGCCTGCTATATGATACTTAAACTGATATTTTCCGTCTGCTCTCATTGACTCTCCCGCTCTCAAAACTCTATGTTTTGAATCGCGTCTTATTCTTCCTCTGATCCCCATTATCTGCACCTCCTAAGTTCCGGATGTTTTAAGATATACCTCTCAAATGCCGTTCTGATAATCAATCTTCGACTGCCATAGAAAACGATAAAATCATGAACCGTTTTTTCTCTGATAAGAGAATGAAACTTTCTTTGGCTGAGGTTGAAATATTCAATCGTTTCTGACAGATTTAATAAATCCTTTTTCTCTGCTGTTGCTCTCTGCATAAAATTTCTTCCTTTCTGTTCTTTAATTTTCACTTTTAGTTTGATTATAAGCTTTATTAAGCTTGCACTATATATCACTCTAAAAGCTCATAAAGTCAACTACTTACGGCAAATAAAATCAATTTATATCGTAGAAATTCGGCAGAGATGTTCCTCAAATTTAGGACGTATTATTAAATATCTGTTGCCACTGTAAATAGAGAATACTCCGAGATTATCTTCCGCCAGTCTGCTGATTTTTTTGACTCCGATATTGAAATATATACTTGCTTCTCTTATGGTAAGCATATATTTTTCTCCGAGTGTTATAGGTACATTTTTCTCTTCATTCATTGCAATCACCTCTGTTATTTATATATTGTGGTTCTCAAATAATAAAAATAATGCCCGTTAAGAAAATCAATCTCTAACGGGCATAAACTCAACTATTCACTTTTACCATCCCATCTGTTTTCATATACTCCTGCTCTGTCATTTATAACAAAGACTCTCAGAAGTTCATCGGTCAAGCTCAGACAGCCGTTTTCGTCACCTTTAAGAAATCCCTTATCCATCATTTTCTGAACGGTAGGTCTTGCCCATTCAGGCATATTGTCATCAACATAATTGTAAATCATTTTGCTGTTCAGTTTATTCACATCAGCCTGTAATTTTGCGATTTCTGCTTTCAACTCCGTATATTCCTTACTCATAATTTCTTCCTCGCTTTCTGCCGTTTCATAATCCGGTCTGCAGAACTTTGTTCCCGCAAGATTACTTATATAATATCCTTTTCTGCAGACACCGCCGCCGTTTGCAACAACCGCACTTCCGGCTGACGTGTTTCCCTCAACAGTAGTGAAATAATCACCGTCCACGCCGGTTACAATTCCCGTATGCGTAAATACCCCATTATGATTAAATATAACAATATCGCCCCTTTTCGGATTTGCGTACAATTTAAAAAGTCCCGACATTGTCGGACAATATACATACGGATAATGCTTCAATAATTGATGTGCCTTATCCACTCCGAAAACCTTGGTAAAGCACCATGTAACAAACACCGCACACCACGGCTGTCCTTGATATTCGTTTTTTATATCACGCCAATACTTAGTATAATTGTTCATACCGGCATTCGCTGTTTTATCATCAAGCTGTGAATTACTTGACTTCTCCAAATAGCCGACTTCATTATCGGCTGTCTGAATCAATTTATCTATTGCAGTCATCTCTTACTCCTTATCATCGTTAGGTGTATCGTATGTCAATGCACGTTTGCTGTCTGTAAATCCTGTTGTTGTAGGGTCTGTAATTGCGTTATATACACTGACAATTACAAGGCTCAAAATGTACGGGCTTGAAACCGCCTTTATAAGTACTTCCACCAATACCGACCACGAGTTCAAATCCTCGGCTGTAAGTCCGAGATATGCCAGTATCGGCATAATTACAGACAGCAATATCTGTGCCCAAAACATAGGATTTCTCATTCGTACTTTCCAGTTAATCATTTTACATATCCCCCTTCAGTTCATCAATTTGGTGCTGCTGAGATTTAAGTGTATTTTCCGCAATAGCCACTCGTTCAACAACACTGTTGTGTTTTTCTACTTTGCGTTCAAGCTGTTCAATTCTGTACAGTGTCTTATTGTTTGAAACAATACCTGCAATAATAGAACCGCCGAGCGTTCCTACAAGCGACAAAATCGCCACAACAACCGTACTTTCCATAGTCAGTACCCCCCTTATCAGTTATTTTCTAATTTTTCTACTCTTTCGAGCAGGTCTTTTATTGTATTAAATATATCACTCCTTCCTATACAAAACGGCTTTCCGTCTATATAGATATATTCCGCTATATCTCCGTCTTCTGCCACTATATATACGGTTCTTTCGTCATCACTTTCATTTCCCGATTTTGATGTTATGCTTATATTGTCAATTCCCATTTCAACGCTATTTACATAAGAATAAATCTCAAGTCCCGTAACCTTACTTGCGGACTTATCATAAAAATCGATCTCACCGCTTAATTTTGCTGATTCATTATTGTTTGTAATACAATATGATACCGTTTTTGACTCGTAGTTGACTTCTATTCGGCTATGAACCCAACAGTTAAAAAAGTTGTCTTTCCACGTCAAGTCACTGTTTATGTAATAATACTTTCCATCTTTTGTACCTTGCGTGAAAACAACTCCCGTGCTGTCATACGAACCTCTGCTTGATTCTCCCGGACGCTGTGCCAAATCAGACAGTCCTATATACCAGCGGTCGGTATTTATTTTCGTATCAAACTCAATTATCAGTTCTTTTGCATTAGCCGTATATTTTGAAAAGTCAAGATAAGCAAAAGCATACATATTCGCAGCATTTGAACCGGTTACAATTTTTTGATACTTGTTGCCGTCACTTTCTTCCGCAACGGATACAGTACATCTATTTATAGCATTGAATTTTGAAACACCGTCTGAAAAACCAAATTCAACAGACATTGATGGCAGTACGCCTACAACTTTTTTCTTCAGATACCCTTCTGTTTCAAGCATAGCCACATCAGCCTTGCCGTTCCAATTTTGCTTGTCACCGGCAGTAACGTGAGTTTCATCACTGCCGATATGGTTATTCACTATATCCTCAAGTGCATCTAAATCTTCGCCTTTTGCCAATCGTATATCTTCCGGCATACTTTATCACCCCACGCTATTCCTTTACAAAATGATCTTTAGGATTATAATAAATATAATTGTTATCCGTACTCCAATCATTCCAAGAAAGCTTACTCACAATGCCGCTGCTGATACTCCACAAATATCTATGGCGTCCATATACCGTTCCGTCCGGATAGATTACAGCCTGAACATTATATATTTCACTTTCGTCACCGGATTCGGCAGCCCACGACACTAAAAATACAGGTGCATTCGATTTATTCGGTAGTTGAGCGTTATTTCCGACCTGCACTATATCAGTCTTATATGTACCATTTTGATACTGACTGTATGTAATTCCGAAACTGTCAATATTACTGCAAGTGCTGATATTATCTTTATCAAACAACAGCATAGCATAAGTGCTGTCCAATGTTGAAGATACCAATTCGGAGATTTTTTTATCCACTGCTTGCACCAAGTTCTGCACAAATGCGGTTGTTGCTATTCTCGTTGAAATATCAGATGACGGCGGAGTCGGAGATTTCGGTGTACCCGTAAAACTTGGTGAATTTTTGTCCGCTTTGCCTGACAATGCCGTCTGTATGCCTTGTATCAGTCCCTGCACAAAAGCAGTAGTAGCAATCTGTGTAGAATTTGTACTGCTTGACGCAGTCGGTGCGGTTGGTGCACCCGTAAAACTCGGTGAATTTTTATCTGCCTTAGCAGACTCCAATGTTTTAATAAGTGCGTCGATATTTGTAAAATTCTCATTGAGCACCTCTACATCAATAGTGTCGGACGGTGCCGGCAGTTTAAAATTATGATTTGATGTGTATTTCATTTTTCACGCCTCCTTATAATAAATGTGCATACGGCTTATTATCTTTAAATACCACATATGCGTTTGCTCCATTTTCTCTTAAATATACCTCATTGTTTTCTACATACAGCCATGTTCTGCCGTCATAATCTTTAACACTTCCCCATGTAAATATTTTTGCATTGCCCCATGTCCCGAGTTTTTTCTGAACTTCGCTCCAAGTATTGCTTTGAAACTCATAATTCACTTGAAGATGTGCAGGCTTAACCTCATCCACCGCTGATTTTATCTGTTCAAAATTATACGGCACTCCTTTACGTCCGCTGAATTTAACAGCCACTGTGTAATTTTTATAATCCTCGATTATTGTACAGCCTGTCCTGTCATACATTAAAATAAGCTGTTCAAGTTCCGATTTTGTCAGAAGATTATTTCCTTGCAGTCTTGCAATTACTCTCGCCCTCTTAGTTTCATTATCTGCCGTAATTTCAGACAGTCCTATGTCTTTTTCATGCAGCAGAAAACTGTCAGTGACAGTAATAAACAGACGCTTATCTTCATCAGTAATATCTTCCGAAACTTTATCAAGTATTGTTTGAACGACATTGTAAAAGTCCTTTACCGTCTTTGATTTTCTATAATAATTCGGAAGTCTGTCAATCATTTCAACACCACGCTTTCAAGCACCGGTACCGCTCCGTCTGCTATTTTGATATTTTCTGTTCCGCTGTTGACCTTTAAGTCCGTATAATCCTCAACACCCGATATTGATAATATAAGGCTGCCGATTTTGGCATACGATATATATTCCTTTTTTATTGCCTCTCCCGACAAATAGTCTTTTAATACATTTTCAACTGTTGTCTGTATATCTGATGTATTATCAGCTGTCAGCCTAACTGATATATTTATCATAACAGGTGACGCACTGACCACTGTAACTTCTGCACCGATTGGTCTGTTTTCCTCAATGTGCTCTTTCACTTTTGAAATAAGTTCACTGTCTGCGGGACGGTTATCAGCATCTACAATTACTATTTTTACTGTCCCCGCTCCGTTCCAAAGCGGTATTACTTTTACATCTCCTACTCCGTTTACTTCTTTTGCCCATTCAATATAATGATATTTATTTCCGCTGACATTCGGACGTGACACTTTTTCAAGGTATCGTTCCAATAAGTCTGCATCACTCTCCGCATCATAACCGCCTGTAAAATCCGTTATATTCTGAACGGCTGTAATTCCGGGAAGCGTTATAGGGAATCGATTTATATCTCCTTTTTTCACATTGCCTGCACTTCCCGAAACAGTGCAAGTCGCACCGACTTCAACAGAACCGTTTTCAGCAATGCTCACTGTTTCATTTACTTCAAACAGGACATTATCCGCCGCAACCTTTGCACCTTTCAAAATCACTTCACCTCGGTTTCCGCTGATTAGCAGTGTACCTTTTGAATAAGTGGCTGTTTTACGAACTATATTCTGCTCGGCTGTCTTGCGGTCAAGGTATTCTCCCTCTGCCGTCACGGCAAATGTGTTTTCTGACAATCTGCTTATCCTTTTCTGCAAAAGATATATTTGTTCTGCCACGGGATAAAGAAGATCATAAAAAAACGAGCCGACCGAAATATCATATTCTTCCGGCACGCTCGACAGCATATATTCAATTATTTCATCAAGTGTCATATGGTGTACACCTCCGCATTTTCTCCATAAGCTGTGTTCAATGTAAAAGATATTTTAAGCATCGCTCCGACTTTCTTCGCAGAAAAACCGCTCATACTATAAATATCCTCATTCCGCAAAAGTGCTGTTTCTATTTCTCTGCGAAGTTCCGATTCTGCAAAATCAAAGTTATATGATTTTCCTATCACCAAATCTTCAATATTTGCACCGTATTGTTTGTCTTTGTATATGGAGTATCTGTAAAGCTGTGTCCGCATACATTTTTGTATCCATAGCTTAAGAGCATTAATGCCCGATAAAATGACGGGATTACTGTCTTTCATAACAAATTCACCGTTACTGAAATCAAAATCAAATGTTTTTTTCATTATTCGGTTACTCCTATCACAACAAACTTGTTGTCATTGTCATACGGCAATAAAACTACTTCTTTTCCGAGGTATTTGTATTCCGTATGATTGTCCCTCTCTTGTGTTTCATAAATATCAAAGACCGATTTTATATCACTGTCATCAAGTAAAATATTGTTTCCAAGCTGTATTACAAGTTTCGGCAGAGATATAATTCTGCCGAACATCGGTGTGTATGATGACGGATTGTCTCTTGCTTTTATGTGCCTCGCTAAATCTGTAACTCCACTCATATCATTGTTCCTTTCCACGAAAAAAAGCGACTACCTAAGTAATCGCTTTACATTTTAATTATATTATTTGTTTTCTTCATCAAATAATATTGATCTCATTACATCACTTGCTTCTTTATAATATCTTTCCATAAAATTTGTCATTCCAATATCACTATATCTATCTAGAAGATATGTACTAAATGGTTTTAGTTTCATATTGTTGTAGTATTCATTCAATATTTCAAAAATATCATGGCCTTGCTCCATCAAATACATTAGCATTTCATATTCTTCTATACTAAAATTAAAGAAATATTGTGCTGTCTTAGATTGTTTTTTATTCTTTATTTCTTTGTAAATATCCTCATAATAATTAGGAACTGCATTTATATTATCCATGGTTACAGACAATATGTAAGAACTTTTCACACCATCAAGCTGACTTTGTTCATGTTCTAACCTTGACAAACACAAATCAGCCTGTAATATTGGACTTATAAATAATTTTTTATTATTGTCTTCCACTCTTTCGTTTTTTGTCATACAATCCAATAGAACAGAAAATCCTTTTGCTTCTACAACTAAAAGTTTGTTATCTTTTCGTACATAAGCATCTGATGATTTCTTTGGTTCTTTTTTGTCCCCAAATTCAAATTCATCAATATATATGTATCTATCTTTTGTTGCATTTTGGGTAACATCTTGAATATACTTTTCAAATAATCTGCCAAAAAACGCCATTGGTCTCTTTTCTTCTGGGTAACAATCTCTTATTAGCCAAAATAATTTTTCAAAGAATGCATTTTGTAGCGTAATGTCACTCAATGAGATTATATTCCCTGTATAATCTTGAAAAAACGGAAACGCAAGAAAGCGACTAAAGTCCCACTCCCTATCTTCACTTTGTATAGCCCATTTCTTATATTCGATTATCGGACTTGATAATATTCCAATAACCTTTTCTGCTTTTTCGGCTATTAAATTATCTCCATAATCTTTTCTTATATTTTTCCAAAATGATTTGTATGTTAATCCATTTATTCCTGAATAATAATCTTTCAACTGCCAAAATAAAAGTGAACTATATTCGGTTGGGGTAAAACCATACTTTTTTGTAAAGTCTCCATAATAATCTTTATATTGTGTTGTTACATCCTTATCAAATTTTTTTCTATCTCTGCTAATCACTTCTAACATATAGTACATTCTCAAAAATTCATTCTCTATATTTCTTTGATAGTTCAAATGATAAGTTGAGTATAAAAAATGATTCATATCCACCTTATTCTTATTTTTATAACTTACTATCTCTGCCACAATTAATTGCAACTTAATAATTATTTTATAATCATCTTCAGTAATTTGATAATTGTCATCACTCAAAGTATTATAATCGCCATATACTATTATCTTTTTTAATAGCATAAACATCATTTGTACTGAAATGATATGCACATCTTTTTTCAACATATGATTGTGTAACATTTCCTTTGGTGACTTCGGTCTAATATCGCACATTTCCTTTTTTAGCACAAGTTCCAATGGGAATTTAAACTCAGTAAATGTTCCTTTTATTGGATCCAGATAAGCATCTCTAACACGAATTAATTCGCAAATAATAGATATTGCCTTATGCATATTCAATTTTTTTATCTCACTTATTAAATCTGGTTTTTCATCTTGATACACCTCTGAGTAAGTCAACAATATCTGGCTTCCTGTCAAATCTACGTAATACATAAATCCACCTCTCTTTATGGAACATTTTTTTCTTGTACTTTCCTTTTATTCAATAATAATCATTATATTTTAATCTTCTTTTTCTGAATCTTTAATTAAGTCCTCAGCTTTTTTGCATCCGCCTTCTACCCATTCTTCAAATTCAGTCTGTACTCGCACAGCCTGATTAATTTGTTCTTCCACCATTTACACCTGCTTTGCTTTTATTCAATAATAATCGGTAAATCATATAAGTGAAATTCTACTACATCACCATCACATAATTTCTTCTTATATCTTGTTATATATTGTTTTACCCTATTATTCTTATATCTTGTTATATACTGTTTTACCCTATTATTCTTGTCTCCTATTAAAATAATATTCTGCACAATCTTAGGCAATCTCCTCACAAAATTAATCTTTTTTAGATCATTATCCAATATCTTATCTATCCGCTTTAAATACTCAAAAAAGTCTTCATTTTTTTCAATCATAGGATATCCGTATATTGTATATTCCCCTTCATCATCTTTAAACACTATACTATATTTAATATTATTACACATGTGTTTCCTAAGCTTCACTATGTTATATTTATTTTCAATTTCTTTACTTGGTATAAACTTCTTTCTTTTTTCTAAATCACACTTTACTCTGGTCACTTTTGCTAAAATGTATTCACTTCCTACTAACATAGCTGTGAGTGTTCTATGATTACCGTCACCTGTCAAAAAATATTCATCATCACATTCATAGTATACCATTTTCACTGGTCTTGTTAACTTTTCGTATGATTTTTTCAACTCTTCCAACGGCATTTTTTCCAGATATTCAAAACAAGCTTCAAACCTTTCTTTTTTTCTTTCTACCTTTTTCATTTTTCTAACATTTTCATATACACTATCCCCTACAGTGCCTCTTGATACTCCTATGACCTTATTCAGTGGAACTAATTTTTTATATGTATTTTTATATGTATCTTCAAAATCATGATAATAATTTTTATGATCCATTAAAATCTTATTTTTCATTTTATCAATATGTTCAGCACTTACGCCAAATTGTAGCAAATACTCGGTTAAATCACCATCAAACTCCCACTCATCTTTTTCTTCATTAAAAAGATACATATCATGCACCACCTTCCATACAAATTTCTTTAACAATTAAAAACTATTATAACAGAAACAACAAATATTATCAATAGATATATCATTCAAGTTTACTCAACTCCAGTTTATCAAAATGCCAGCCGTCTTTATAACTGTGACTTGTGCTTTCGATTGCATACTTCACACCGTCTACCGATATAACTTCTCCGGCTCTGGTATAGCTGTCATATTTTTCTACTATTTCAAACGAAAAAGTTTCATTCACCTTTGCATTTTCGTTAAGTTCGCGTTTTGCAACTGTATCGGCATTTTCTTTTTCGGTATCTATCTTAACAATTTTCTGCAAAAAGCCATATTTATCAATAAGGTCACGATTCTGCAAAACCATCAATTCCTTATACACATTATCCTTTTCAGATGTGATTTTAATAAAGTTGTACATATCCTCAATAGATATGCTATGGCTTACATTGCCTCTATAATCAATCGAATATCCCTGTCTTACATTACTCGCCACCTGAAATTCGGGATAGGCTATCAAATCTTCGATTTTGTATATTCTCAATCCTTCCGGCACAAAATCAAAATTATAATTTCCGCCGCACTTTTCGAGAATATCTTTGAGTATATCCGATACGGTTTTATCAAAATATATCTGCTTTATATTTGCAGTCAATTCCGGCAGCATTACAATAGATATAGACAAGTCATTACAGATTTCTTTGATAGCATTGGCTGCCGAAATATTTTTAAACTGATATGTCTGACTTGTTTTATTAAGATACCACCCAAGGTCAGCAATCGTATATTTATTACTGTTCTTGTCACCGTCATCTGCCTTTGTTATTACTCCACGAAAAATCTCTGCATTTGTTACCATTCGGATAATATCGCCGACTTGCGGTGTGTACATCAAATCTTTCAGATATGATGCGTCAGTTTTCGCTATATCAAAAGACATTGTAGTTGCAAGTTCATATATACTGTTTTTCCACGACAGATTTCCTATCATTTCGGTTATATCGGTATCATTTGCATACATTCTCAGTTCATCAGTCGGCATAATAGGAGTAAGGTTCTGCATTGCAGGATGAATGTTTTCCTTAACTCTGTTATTCCATACAGCCGTAGGTTCTTTTTCTCCGCCGTATGAATTTTCCGAATACATATAGCTTTCCATACTCCCGGAAGATGATGTTCCGTTTGACTTATCGGAGTATTCCGGATTAAACACATAATCATAATTACCGCCTGCAAAGCTCCATGTATGACTTCCCACAGTTCTGCAGTTGCTTGTCCCTCCTGTATTACCTTCAACAGTAGTAAAACTGTTACCGCTTACAGAAACAATTATTCCGGTATGTCCCTCACGCAGAAATATATCTCCTGCGTGAGGTGTATATGTACCATTTGTAACTTGATGTTTCGAATGAAGTCTGCCGTTTTTTCGTGCCCAATCAATACAGTTAGGGCAATATGAGTAATTAGGAACTATACTTGTCGGAACACCGCACTGTCTTACAACATAGCTTACAAACGCCGTACACCACCAAAAGTTATATCCTATATTTTCAACATTGTCGGAATACCAATGAGTATATTTATTGTTATTTCCGCACTTGCCCCCTATTTCCTGCATTTCTTTTCTTGCACGTTCCGCAACATCAAATCCCGATGACATTATTCAAGCAGCCCCAATCTATCCAACCACACAATTACACGCAAATCATCATATTTTAAATTCCATCCTTCGTCCGTTCCGCTGAGTACACCCTTGTCAACAGCCTTTTGAACACTCTTTCGTGCCCATTCCGGCATATTTTCATCAATATAGTTATATATCATTGGATTTGCAAGGGTTTCAACAAGTCCTACAAGGTATGCAACTTGTTCTTTGAGTTTATTAAGTTCTTCCATATCAATTTCATCCTCCGTATTGTTTTGGTCCTCATAATTCAGAAGATTAAACTCCTCTAAATCAAGTGTGTACCAAAGGTCACCGTCTGTCTTTATTGTGTATTTAAAGTCCTTGACCGCAACAGCCATATTTATCGGTGTTTCTGTAATAATGAGGCGTATAGGAAGTTTCAAATCTATCCATGTATCAATTTTATATACATATTCCCACCCCTTCATTGACTTATCACGCAGATACGGATAATCTCTTATCGGGAAAAAGCTTGAAATAGAAATACTTTTTAATTTCGGACTTCCTATCAGCATAAGTTCGCCGTGCGATACCGTTTCAAATGTTTCAGTTGACTGTGGTTTGTTTATGGTAAACTGTGACGGCAAAACAGGAATTTTCAATATATCCGCTCTGTTATTTACGCTTAAATATATATCCAAATTCGCACCTCCAACCTAAAAACTGCAAAGAAAAAAGCCGTCAGAAGTTGACAGCCTCAAAATCACATATTCTCCAACACTTCAACAATTCTTTTTGCCACCTTGTTTGCCAAAGTATCATCATCCTCGCCGTTTGAATACACAGTAACATTTATCTGGTTTATTATGCTCGGTTTCTCATTTGCAGACACCGGTTTCATATAGTTCTGCAGTGTGTTCCAAAATCTGTCGAGCGGAAGAATTGCCTCTGCTCCGGATTCACCTCCGACCATAGGGAAACCGCCGTTCATACCGAACATTGTAGGACGTGTCATAATACCGCCTTTTGCATACCATTGTATGCCGAGTTTCGGTATCGGTGTATTGATACCGGCAATACTGATAGTTCCCGTCTGCACAATATGCGGAGTTTTAATAATACCTTTTATCCCGTTCCATACATTGCTTATTGTACTCTTTATTGAATTAAAGACGCCTGACACTGTGTTTTTGACTGAATTAAACACATTCTGAAATGTTGTTCTTATGCTGTCTATTACTGTTTTAATTCCTTCTATAACATTCGTTACAACCGTCTTTATATTGTCAAAAGCAAGTCCTGCGGATAATGTTATCGTATTCCAAATATTTATTATAACATTCTTCGCACCGTCAATTATTAATGTAATACCGCTTATCACATTCTGTACACCGTTTTTTATAGTTTCGGTATTTAATGTAAATATACCGACTATGACTTGGAACACACCGGATATTGTTGTTTTAATGCCTTCAAATATTCCTGACACTGCCGTTTTTATATTTTCAAAAACAGACTTTATGTTATCAAAGAACATTTGAAAATTCTGCTTTATTCCGCCTATAATATTCGATATTACCGTTTGTATATTTAAGACGGTATCGGATACTTGATTTTTAATGCCGTCAATAACTTTTCTGACAGTTGCTTTGATGTCATTTACAATCTCGGAAATTACATTCTTAACCGGAGCAAGTGCTGTACTTACCGAAGTTTTTATTTCTGCAAATTTTTCAGTAATTGCGGTTTTTATCGAAGTAAATTTCTCCGCAACTTTGTTCTTTATTCCGTTTGCGGCATCACCGATTGACGATAACTTTTCTCCGACAGCTTCTTTAATTCCGGTAAACTTCTCACTGATTTTTGTCTTTATACCGTTAAATGCACTTATGCATTTATCCACTATCGGTTTCAAAGCACCTTCATTATATGAATTTCTCACAAATTCAAAAGCTTTTGAAAAGGCACTGCCAAATACATCTTTTATGCCTGATAATTTTTCTTTGACAGTATTCAGCATAGGAGAAAGTTTTGTTTTTACACTCTCGACAACCTGTCCGAGTTTTCCGCCCGTGAGAGTGTTTATTGCATCATATCCGGTCTTGTAATATTCTTTTATTGCTGTCATAGTACCGGCGACTGCACCTTTTATTCCTCCGCCGTGTTCCTGATAGGAATTCTTGACGTTATTCAGTTTTGTTGATACCATATTTTTAATACCGTCCCAAACATTTGCTGCAGTTTCCTTGACTTTACCCCAAGCATTTGAAACTGTATCTTTTATCCCGTTGAACACATTCTTTATACCGTTCCAGAGATTTTTTGCTGTTTCCTTTACCTTGTCCCAATGTTTAAAGAGCAGAACACCCACCGCAATAACCGCACCGATAGCAATAACAACAAGACCTATCGGTGATGTGACAAACGTCATTATTGCACCGAACACTCCCGTCACCACATTAAGTGCCTGAGTTGCGGCAATTTGAGCGATAGTCGCAGTTGTAAGCGGTGCAAAAGCAGCCGCCTGCGTTCCTGTCATGACAGCAGAAAATGCAATTAGTCCGTTTCTTATCCCCTCGACTACATTTGCAGCCGCAACAGCAATTTTATATGCGGTTACCGCTCCGGCAATTCCGGCAATCACAGGTGAAAGTGTGCTTGCAGCGGATATTACACCCGAAGCAATATTCATCACTGCCGCAAGTGAATTGCACAAATTCGGTACTACTACATTTGCAAGTGTCTGAATTAATTCAGTACCGTTTCCGCTGAATGCGTTTACAATGCTGTTCCTGACATTATCAAACGCATTATGAAGTCGTTCTATTGCCGGCTGATTATTTTGAATTGCATTCTTTACAGCGTTAAATACCGTGCTTGCAGTATTATAAATTGTCTGAATTGCAGAAAATAATCCGTTTCCTATTGCAACAGTAACATAAGAAATAGCGGGAGTTAATGCACCGAGTCCGTCAGACATAGACTGAAGAACGCCTTTAAACTGCGATGAACCGAGTGCATCAAATATCGCAATTTTCACGCCCTCGAACTGCGACTTTAACAGTGTGAGTTTACCGCTTACCGTGTCATTCATAGTGTCAGCCATTTTTAAAGCCGCACCTTCCGAATTATTTATAGCGTCAGACAATGAGTAAAAATCATCAGGACTTGCATTCACGATTGACAGAAATCCCGACAGTGCATTTTTTCCGGCAATCATTGTTGCATACTGACCTTTTTGAGCATCGGTAAGTGTTGAGAAGCGTGTCTGAAGTTCGGGAATAAGCACAGATAAAGGTTTCATACTGCCGTCCGTATTTACTGCAGAAATCCCCAAAGCCGACATAGCCGCATCTACTTCTTTGGTAGGTTTCGCCAACCTTGTCATAACACCTCTCAGAGAAGTACCTGCGTCCGAACCTTTAACTCCGGCATTTGCCATCAGACCGAGTGCCGTGGTGGTATCTTTCATTGAATATCCCATTGCACCCGCAGTTGCCGCAACATTTTTAAAGGACTCGCCGAGCAAAGATACATTTGTATTTGACTTTGACGCTGCAACCGCCAAAACATCAGCGAACTCACCGCTGTCACTTGCTTTCAATCCGAAAGCGGTCAAGGCATCGGTTACAATATCAGATACACCGGCTAATTCCTCACCGCTCGCAGCGGCAAGGTTCATTATTCCCGCAATACCGTCAATCATCTGCGATGAATTCCAGCCTGCCATACCCATATATGACATAGCCTCTGACGCTTCTATTGCAGAAAATTTGGTTTTAGCACCCATTTCCTTTGCTTTCTCGGAAAGTGCGGTCAGTTCTGCACCTGTTGCCCCCGAGATTGCGGATACGTTTGCCATTCCCTGTTCAAACTCTCTGCCGGTATTCACTACATCTTTGCCGAAGTCAATCGCTTGACGTACACCGACAAACGCTCCTACGACTACTGCCGCCTTAGATGCCAACGAGGTTATAACCCCGCCTACTCCGGAAGACTGATTTCCGAAGTTTTTCATTCCCGATGTTGTACCGTTTAAACTGTTTCTAAGGTTATTGCTCGCATTGACAGCGGACTTCATATTGACGAAAAAATTACCGTTATTAAGGCTTAAAGTTGCACCTATATTACGAGCCAAATTTTACGTCACCCACTCCCCAATAACGCCTTATACTTCTCCGTCTCCTCTTCCACAGCAAGCTCCATACTCGCCTTTAAAAATATTTTTTCAGACAGTGATAACCTTGCAAGCCTGTCCCAATCAAATCCCTTTTGAAGATAGAAATGAATAAGCTGCAGATCACCGTCTGTCTGTATTAGTTTTTTACGGCTTCCACACCGCCCATATATCCGGCAAGCTTCATACACTCAATCGCAATCTGCGGTATTTCACCCGGTGCAAATATAATTTCAACAATATCCATAGGCACTGCACAGCCGAATGCGTCCTGTACTTCCTTCGACTTAAGGTCAGGTTCTTTAATGCATTCATAGCACATATATTTATCACCCTCACCTGCCTCCATATCATTTGCATCACGGCAAAGTGCTCCGTCCGGTTCTTCAATCGTTATAACCGAATCAATGGACTTAATATATAAATCCATTGTCTTTTTAATTTTCTTTGACGCAATCATCTGCTCCTTACGTCGTAAAAGTTCTGCTAATGTTAATTTTGTAGCCTTATTCATTTTAGTGTCCCTTTCTTTTTCCTTAATAAAAAAACAGCTGTATAGCCGTTAATTTTTTAGTGTCCCTACCATTAAAAATATAATCTTTTTATACACACGGGTCAGCGATTGTATCAAGATACTTGAATCCGACAAATCCGCCCGAAAATTCATCTTCGGTAATTTTTCCGTTTTCAAATGCCTGAAGTGTAAGTTCGTCAAGCCAGCATGACATAAGCTGTACTCTTTCTGTACCGCCGTTATCGGGGTCCTCTAATTTTGATATAAGCGACAATCGCTCATCAATACCCGCCGAAAGTTTCTCCGCATACGTTTTGCCTCTTGAATAAATCTTTTTTATTTTCGCTGTCCAAGTACCGGACACACCCATCAGTTTACTGTCGTCCCACATTTGCCCCGAAAAGTTTATCGTTTCACGGTTTGTTTTGATTTTTGCTTCAAATGAAGTTATTTCATAACAAATACTGTTGTTCCACCAAAAATAGCCGTGCGTACCGCTGATTACTTTTCCGACAGCGGGAAGCTTTCTTTCTCCTGCCATTGTTTACTGCCTCCCTTACTCCATATTTATAGAAAATTTCAAATCCTCTATTGAATCACAGAATGTTACATCCGCCGTTACAAAGACATAACTGCCCGTCTTTGCCTTACGAATCTGTTCATCACTGTACTCGGATATATCATATTTTTGTGCAAGCCAGTCACGCTGTGCATTAACATCTATATCCGCTGTATTTTCCGCATCGCCGTACAGTACGCCTTCTCTTACAAGCCCGTCAAAATACTGATTAATAGCAGCTACAAACATAACCTTATTGTCATAGCTGTTATTAATTCCGATATAGTTATTCTCAAATGCAGAACGAATATCGTCACGCATTAAGTCCATACCCTCAATAATTTTGATTTTCTTCATATCTTCGGTCTTATCACCGCTTAAGATATGCAGCGAATTTACACCTCGTGCGACTTTTACTTTTTCGCCGTCATTGATGAGTATAAACTTACCTTCGTCTATATCTTCATCGGGAGTAAGGCTCTCCGTTATAGAGTCAATTTCCGAAAGAACTTGATATGTCGCACTCTCCGTCATTGACAGTCCGGCAAGCAGGCCTGCAATTCTTGCACAATATTCATATGCCGAATATGTCTTTGCTCCGACTTTGATACCGCTCGATGAAAAGTTAACAATGCCTTCATTATTTGCGGCAGAACAAGGTAAAACCGCTTTGAATGTCTTTTTTGCCGCTCTCTGTGCAATAATCCAATTCTGCAGTTCTTCCGTCAAGTCTTTATGCGGTTCCAACCCCGGAAACGTCAGCCAGTTCCACGACTTATTTCTAAGGCGTGCCAAGGCGGCGTTATATGACTTTTTGAAGTCCTCGCCTGTTTCCGCTCTTTCCACAAGCACTCGTTTCGGTTTGCCGAGAAATATTTTATTCAAGTAGTCAAGATTTGTAGCTGTCCAGTCCGATTTCACAATATCGGCTTCATAGTTATATGTATAACTTAAATTTTCATCTCCGACTTTGGTTGAATCTTCAAGAATAACCGCTACAATTCCGTTCTGACTTCGTGTTACCGCAGTCTGTGCCTTCGTCTTAAATTCAATTAAAATTTCAGGTAACCCCATTTTTATCCCCCCGTATCACAAGTTCATTCATTTCATCATACTTTTCTGTTTTATCCACAGCCTGAATGAAATTTATATCAAAATACACATACATTGCACCCTTTTCAATTTCAAAATTCATTTCATGAATAGTCAGATGTCTGTCCATAATATCGAAAGTCGGGTACAAAAAAAGCTCTTTAATCCTGCTGTAAGCACCTATACAGTCCTCCACAGTTTCAAGAGCCGATATATATTTTAATTCTACCGAAACAGTAAGTTCCTCAAGTGCACCGCCACAGCACTGAGGCTGTACATCTGAAGGATACGCAGAAACAAACACTGCCGGTTTAAAAAATCCCTCATCTACTTCTGAGGCAACCACGTTAAATCCGGCATTCGCAAGGATTTCCGCAGTTCGTGTCTGTATATCTTTTTCTGTAATCATCTGTCCTCCTACATTTGTATATCTTTTGTTATCTTATCAAGCAGTTTTTCTGCACCCGAGTTGAATTTTGCCTGTGCCTCCGACATTGATTTTTCAAGCATAAAATCACCTTGTACATATCCGCCGGATTTAATGCCTCTTGCAGAACGCTGTACACGATTAAGTTTTCTGCCTCTTTCCCGAGTTCTGCCGCCGCTTACAATCTTGTGACCGAGTTCTATAAGATGTGCATGAGGTGCTGTTGACTGAACTCTCACTACTCTCACTTTACCGTCCTTATACAGTTTTACTTTTTTCGTTCTCCATGAGTTTAGGAGTTTCTTTGTCCTTACCGGTGTAAGTGATTTTGTTCTCTTATTTACGGCACGTCCTTCTGCCATAAGGAATGCGTCTGCCTGACTCGGATAATTCTTCTCGCATTGCTTCATAGCTTTTTCAAGTTCGTCAAATCCGAATACATCAATATTCCTTGCCATTTCGGTCTTTCTCCTTTGCAACAATCTGCAATTCCGTATTGTTTTCGCCTATGTTAAGAACAGAAACAATATCAAGAACCTTTAGCCCGAACATAATTTTCATATCCTCGGTTATATTCGGAAAATACCTTGTTGTAATTTTGTATGTGGTTTCTGCACGCAGTTTTTGTGACTCCTCATACTCACGTCCCGACATCGGAGAAACATTTGCCCATACGGCATACTCATTCAAAGAAAGTTGATGTGAATACAGCTGTCCGCCGCCTGCCGATTTCCATACTGCGTTGCCTTTGTTATCTGTCAGCACATACACAGAAGTTTCAGCGGCATTAATGTCACTGCTTAATTTAGGTTTGAACGGAATCCACACAGGCACATTTTCATTCATTGAATTTAATCTTTTATCAAGTGGTTTCAAAAATATAACCCGATGACGCAGTTTTGAAAAGTCCATTAAAATGCCGCCTTTCTGTATGGTCTCAGCAATGTATAAAATATACTCGGCACGCCGTTTTTAGTTCCGTCACGCTGTTCAAAGAAATATCCTATACACACAAGCATAGCTTGTTTATAGCTTTCCGGCAGTTTGTCAGGCATTGCAAGACGTGTATAATTTTCGCACATTTCTTCTGCTAAGAGAATGAGTATTCGGAGATAGTCGTCCTCTGCGTCGGAATCCAAATGCAGATACTGTTTAACCTCTTCAATCGTCAGCATTTTCTTCTTCCTCCGTTTTAGACTGCACTGTTTTAGATTTAGTGTCCCTTCTTGTTGTTTTTGTGTCCCTTACTTCTTCCGCAAATCCGCACTGAACCAAATCTTCGCCTATTTTCTTTTCAACATCAACAGTCTGACCTTCAGAAAAACTGAAAGTCAAACCCGAGCATGAAGTTGTTATCTTTATTTTCATTTTACCCTCCTATTATTTCATCTGAACAGTCTTAACCGATTCAGGCAATATCAGCTTTCCGTCTAATCTTTGGAATACACGGAAACCGACTTGTCCGTTCTTTGCAAAAAGTTCATTCAATCTTTGGAACGAACGTCCCTGTCTGTCAGCCACCCAATAATATGATAAATCACCAAACAGCAATATCTTATTGCCGGACTCTATCTCAGGCATATATGCAGAAGTATGTATCGGACGGTTAAGAATTGTATCCGGCTGTCCCGCCTGCAGACCCGGTTGCCATAAATACTGACCGTTACTGTCTTTAAGTTTTCTTATAGCCTTTATTGTACTGTCGCTTGACATAAATACGGCATTCTTTCGATACGGTGTTCTAAGACTGTGATATAGGTCAATTATTTCATCTGTCGTAATTGCATTTGACGCAGCAGACGTAACCCCTACTTCAGCCGTATTTAACACACCTGTCGGTTTTCCTGTACCGTTGCCGTTTATAAATGCCAATTCCTCTGCCGCACCCATTCTTCTTGCAAATTCCGATGATATGTATGTTTCAAGATTGAATGCGGAGTCATTGAGCAGTTCTTCCGATACTTTTATAATCGTACTTAGCTTATGAGCTCCAAGAGATACCGTTCCGAACTCATCATCGCTTTCAGTGTATTCCGAGCCTTCATCTGTCCACACAGCCTCACCGTGAGATGCAACTACCGGAATCTTTTTATCACCGTTTGCACTTGTTATGATTGTAGTTAATCCTCGCATAATGTTTTCATCGGCAAGTTTGTCAATAAGAACTGTCTCGTATTCGTCCGGAACAAGATATCCGCCGTCACTGTCAGTACCAATCTGCAATGTATCATGTACCGAATATGACAGCTGATTATTCTTCATAAGCTTCCAAAATGCCTGCTTATATTCGTCACTTGCTCTGCCCGTTTTTGCATTACCGTTCGTTTTAGGTGTTTCAAGAACGGGTGTATTAACCGGAGAATTCAGTCTTTTTTCCATCTCTGCCTGACGTTCTAAAATGTCTATCTCCTTGCCGAGAGCAACAATTTCACTCTCCATTTTTTCATATGTTTCTACGTCCTCTGCCGAAAGCATATCGTTTTCTCGTTTTGCATTATCAAGAAATTTCTTTGTTTTTTCCCATAACGCTGCTCTTTTTTGTCTTAAATCAGTTATTGACGCCATTTATATTACCCCCATTATTTCAATAAATTTAATCTTGTTTCAAACTGTTCTGACGGAATACAATACTTTGAATCTTCCGGCTTAACTATCGGCTTAAGTTTCTTACGCATTGCGGCAATGGTATTGGTCACCATTGTTGTTTTGTCAAAAATCATATCTTGATTATCAGTGCTGTCATCATTGCCGTATAGGATTTTGTCGCAGAACCCCATATCATGTGCCGAATGTGCATTCATCCATGTTTCTCCGTCCATCAAATGTGACAGTTTGCTTCGTGACAGTCCGGTCTTTATCTGATAAGCATTTATGATTGATTCCTTTACTTCGTTAAGAAAATCAATACCTTGTTCAAGTTCAGATGCCTGTCCGTAAAGCATCATCGAAGGATTATGTATCATAATCATTGATGTCGGAGACATCTCAACCATATCCCCAGCCATTGCAATTACAGATGCCGCACTTGCCGCAATGCCGTTTATTTTAACGGTAATTTTGCCGTTATGTTCTTTCAGCGCCGTATATATTTCACTTGCCGCAAAACAGTCACCGCCCGGACTGTTTATCCATACCGTAATATCACCGTCGTACCGATTAAGTTCATCACGGAACATTTTCGGTGTTACATCATCGCTGTACCAGCTTTCTTCCGCAATTACGCCATTTAAAAAAAGCACATTTTCTGTGCTTTCATTTTCTTCGTCTATTTTGTTTTTAACAGTCTTGAACCTCCAAAATTTACTCATTTTCACTTTCACCCCCGCTGTTGTAATTTCCGGCATTATTTATATCAACCATATTGCCGTTACACAAATATCTGTCACCGCCAAGCTCTTTAGGTATTTTATTCATATCCTCCAATTCCCTTATATCGTTTGCACTGTACCATCCATTCTGTCTGCCGATAGCATATCCGCTCATACGGCTTTTAAAATCCCCTCGCAGCAGTCCGTCAACATTGAATTTTACGAAGTATTTTTTCTGTTCTTCTTCTGTCAGAAGCTGCTGAAATATTGTCTGCTCAATCCTCACAAGCCACGGTCGGATTGTATTTGTCACAAAATCAAGCGACTGCTGTTCTATATTGTTAAAACTTGATTTTTCCAAATCGGCAATCATATGCGGAGGAACACGAAATATTCTGCATATTTCATTCACTTGAAATTTTCTTGTTTCGAGAAACTGTGCCTCATGAGGATTTATCGAAATTGGATTGAATTTCATTCCTTCTTCCAACACTGCAACCTTGTGTGCATTTGAACTTCCGCCGTATGCGTCATTCCATGCGTCACGAACTTTTTCAGGCTCTTTCAAAACTCCCGGATGTTCCAAAACTCCGCTTGGTGTACCGCTGTTTGAGAAAAAACTTGAGCCGTATTCTTCGGCAGCAATAGAAAGTCCTATCGCATTCTTAGCCATAGCAATCGGTGAGTATCCTACCAGTCCGTCAAATCCCAGTCCGACTATATGCAGAATTTCATCTTTGCGAAATACAAATGTCCCCTGCTTATCACTGTTATATGTGTAATATATTTTTGTGTCCGCACCTCTGTCTATACGCATCTTTTCCGGCATAAGCGGATACAGCGCCGTAACCTCACCTTTACCGTTTCGGATAATCTGTGAATACGAATTCCCCCACAAAAGCAGATGTGACATCATAACCTCACGCATTATGAAACTGTTCATTTCGGGATTGGGTATATCGTGCAGAAGTCTGTACAGCGGATGCGTAAAGGCTCGCTCTTTTCCGCTGTCCGTGTATTCATAAAGATGAATCGGCAGACTTGCTACCGTTTCCGATATGATACGAACACACGCATATACTGCCGTTGTCTGCATAGCCGACCGTTCCGTCACAGATTTTCCCGACCACGTTCGCCCGAAAGGAAATGAACGTCCTCCGCCGATACTGTCTCCCGTATGATTTTTAGGCTTGTCTCTTGGTTTGAATATTGATTTTATTATGTTCATAAATTTTCTCCTTTTTCTTGACATTTGATAGCTTTTATGCTATCATTATATTGTAAATATAATCTACATATCGGAGTATAATAATAATGTACACTATCGAATTTTACGAAAATGCACACGGCAAATCTGAACTATGGGATTTTTTAGAGTTATTGCGTACAAAAATCAAAACAAGTAAAGACGCCCGTATTCAATACAATCAAATAGTACTCTATATACAGCTATTACAAGATAACGGTACTCGTTTACCCAAAGATGTCACAAAGCATATTGAGGACGGTATATGGGAATTACGTCCCGGAAATAACCGCATATTTTATTTCTTTTTTGAAAACAATACCTTTGTTCTGCTTCATCAGTTCCGTAAAAAAACACAAAAAACACCACACAGAGAAATTGAAAAAGCAAAATCTGAACGCAGTGATTATCTATCCAGAAAGGAGCGTGCTTAATATGAGAACATGGAATGATTATAAAGAACACGTAAGAGAAGTTGATCCGATTGCCGCTAACGATATTAATGAAATTGAGAATATCGCATCTATTGTCGGTGCACTGATAGAACAGCGGATCGCTCTCGGTATAAGTCAGCGTGAGCTTGCTTCGCTTTGCGGAATCCCGCAATCATCAGTTGCACGTATTGAATCGTATAAATCAACTCCAAATCTTGATACTTTGCTTAAAATAATGCAGCCGCTTGGTCTTAAGCTTACTGTATCACCAACTAAATAATCATTTCCTTAAGCACATCAATAAATATTGGTGTGCTTTTATGTTGTCTAAAATACAATAATACCCCTACGGTCATAAACACTTCCCTGTTGTCCGCCGTTACGAACTGCTCTGTCGAGTGCCATTACCGCTGCAACCGCACCGTCTATTCGTTCGGTACTGTGTTTCTTAGAAAGTTTAATATTTTCTGCCGAGTCTGTTTCTACGCATACATTATCAAAATTCCATCTGAGTACAGGATGATTGTTATGTATAATCTTTTCTTTCAGAACAAGCGAGTAAAGTTCCTTTGTCGGCGGTGACATATCCTTAAAGCCTTGTCCGAAAGGTATCATCGTCAATCCTTCATCCTGCAAATTAAGAATTATCTGTGTTGCATTATATCTGTCATATGCTATTTCACGCACAATGTACTTGCTTGCAATATCCTTTATGTCAGCTTCAATTCTTCGGTAGTCAACTACATTTCCCTCTGTTGTTCGTATAAATCCGTTTGCTTTCCATACATCATACGGAACATGGTCACGTCGGACACGCTGACGAAGATTTTCTTCCGGTATCCAAAAATACGGAACAATTATATATTTTTCTGTATCGTTTCTCGGAGGGAACACCAAAACAAATGCCGTAAGGTCAAGTGTTGTTGAAAGGTCAAGACCTGCATAGCATTCCCTTCCGATAAGTGTATCAAGATTTATTACTTCATCACACGCATCCCATTTCTCCATCTGCATCCATCTTGTTGACTGCTTAACCCACTGATTAAGTCGGAGCTGTCTGAACAGATTTTCCTCAGCCGGATTTTCCTTTGCCGACAAAAATGCGGCACGAACTTTTTCAATGTCAACTGTATGTCCGAGCGAGGGATTTGCTTTATACCAATTACGTTCATCTGTCCAGTCATCTGTATCTTCTATTCCGTATATAACAGGATAAAATGTCGGATCGATTTTTCTGCCTTCCAAAATGTCAACTGCCTTTTGGTGCTGTTCAAAACATATGCTGTTTCGGTCTGTTCCGGCAGTAGTTATAAGAAAGAACAGTGGCTGTGTTCGTGCATCACCTGAACCTTTTGTCATTACATCAAACAATTCACGGTTCGGCTGTGAATGCAGTTCATCAAATATTACGCCGTGAACATTAAGACCGTGTTTTGTAAAAGCCTCACTCGACAGCACTTGATAATATGAATTAGTCGGTTTATACACAAGTCTTTTTACTGACATAACAGGCTTAATTCTCTTTTTCAAAGCAGGACATTGTTCGACCATATCCACCGCCACATCAAACACAATACTTGCCTGCTGACGGTCACTTGCACAGCCGTATACTTCTGCACCCCATTCACCGTCACCGCATGTAAGATACAGCGCCACTCCTGCTGCAAGTTCTGACTTACCCATCTTCTTCGGTATTTCAACATATGCTGTGTTGTATTGTCTGTATCCGTTCTCCTTTACCGTACCGAATACATCATTTATTATTTTATCCTGCCACGGCAGCAATTCAAAAGGCACACCCCGCCATTTGCCTTTTGTATGTTTAAGTGCATTTATAAATGTAACTGCACGTTTTGCTTTATTTTCATCATACATTACTTTTTCTCTCCGCCTAATGAAAGAAGCTGTTCCATAGCGTCATCACTGCTGTCATTGCCTTTGTCTGTTACAATTCTTGACCTTGACGCAGGAGTAAGACCGAACTGTTCACAGAACTTGCTCATCTGTTTCATATACTGCTGAGCAATAGATACCTGCGGCACTTGCTGCCAATATCCGCTCGGAGTTTTGACAATAGCACCGTGTCTTGATATAAATTCTTCTGCTTCTTTCCAACGTGCATAAGCTTGGCAATATCCCGCAAAAGCCGCCATATCAACTTCTGTTAGAATACCGAGCTGTTCCATCTGTTTCGCAAGACGTCTCCATTCCTTTTTCGCATCATCTTCAAGCCATTTCGGACAAGACGGTGCACGAGCCGCAGGTTTCGGCTCATTTGCGTTTAACTGTCTCTTGCCCGGATTACCCTCAAGCTGTTTTACTGCCGTTGGTTTCGGCTTTCTGCCCCTCTGTGCCAAGCGTATCACCTCCATTCGTATAAATTTCTTGTCATTAAAAATTTTCATACAAAAAACCGCCATTTAAGGCGGTTTAAAAATTGTATTTTCTTATTTTTCTGTAATCATAATCTCATATTCATAGCTGTTTAGTTCAAAAAGGTCAACTACTTTCCATAAATCATATTGGTCAGGAATATCTTTAACTGTTCCGCAGAAATAAACGTCTGTATGTTTTTCATTAACCAATTTTATTGTTGCGTTTCGGTTGATAAGGCTGTAAAGTTTCTTTAATTTTAGCATTTTGTTTTCCTCCGTTTTCTCGGTCTGTTTATCTTTTTGTTGTACACATATTACCGTTATATGAGGACTTTATCAATACCATTACTATAACAAAAAGTACAGCCTTTATTTGTGTATATACTACCCTCGTATTCCCTTAAAGTTATAGTTTCCCTTACGAATTTCCGCAATGTCGGCATCTTGTGCCTTTTTGTATTCCGAATCGGTACATTCTTTTTTCTTGCAGTCCATACAGATACATTCGCTGTTAAACATACTTTGAATTCGACCGTCTTTTAAAGACTTTCCGCATCGGTCACAGTTTTTCTGTGTAAAAAAATTATCCATCTCAATTCACCTCCGCCATACAGCGTTCAAATGCCGTCTTTAATTCCTCCACGGGCATACCGTTAGATTTATACCCGCGTTCTATTCCTCCGTAATAATACTCTGTCGGTGTCTGCATTTTTTGACAGTATTTATCGTCCATAACATAGAACATCGCTTCAATCGTATCTTCGCCGTTATCAATTTCCACCGAAATATTCTGCTTGATATAAAAGCTCGGATAACCCTCATAATGGTCAAGTGTCTTTTCGCACTGTTCTGTAATAACCCAAAGCAGAACAGGCACTCGGTCTCCTTCAGATTTTTCAATGTTGGCAAAGCCTCCGCTCCTGAATGTGAGCCGATAGCCGTTTATGTACCCCACCTTGTACACTTCAGCATGCGGACATCTATACGCCATCTGTTCCAAATTAATGTTTGAGCCGTATGCTCCGTAGATTTTTGTTTTCATAATATTTCGTCCTTTCTGAGCGGTTGATTTTTGTAATACCGCTTCTACTGCCATAAGGACGGCTTAAACCGTCCGTTGGCTGTAACTGTTTCAGAATTATTTGTCTTTCTATCTCATACTGCGGTGTATAATTTCAAGTATTTCATTCTGCTCCTCTTTACCTACACCGATATTTTCAAGAGCCTCATGTATTCCGCAGTCAGGACAAATCATTGTTTTGTTATCTGCTCTTGATAATGCTGGTCTGCCCGTGTATTCCTGTCCGCATTTAGGACATATGGCTGTTTTTATATCTTCATACTTCTTCATATCATTGTCTCCTTTTTGCTTTCGTCAATAGCGTGTAACAACTGTTTTGAATCAAATCCGAAGTTTCTGTATCCCCAAAGACAAGTCATAACATAACTCATTGACGGAACACCGCTCGGTCTGTTTTCGTCCAATATATATGCAAATGCTGTGCGTTCACGTTTTTTGCCCGTCTTAATTCCTGTTACCGTTACTTGAAATTCCTTTTTATAATAATATTTCGGATACCCCTCGTAGCGGTCAAGCGACCGTTCGTCCTCTGTTGTCAACTGCCACACGGCAACGGGAACTTCCGCACCTTGTTTCGGTTCAACTGTCAGATAAGAGCCCGTTTTGCTTTTCTTGAACATCAACTTGTAATTCTCTATAACCGCAATTCCCATAAGCCGTGCCGACGGACAGCGATACCGCATTTGCGGTATGTAAAGGTTACTGCCGTAAGTTAAGTAATGTCGTTTCATTATTATCATATCCTTTCCGAAGGAAACACCCTTCTACCACCTTAAGACCGCCTAATGCGGTCGCAGTTTTAAGGTTTTAGGAGGCTGTTTTCTTCGGTTATGCCATTCTGCCGTTTCTGAATGATGCATCTCCGTCAAGGTGTTTTGTAAGGATTTCTCTCGCCGTTGCAAATTCTTCACCGATAAATCCAAGTCTTAAAAGCCATGTTCTCATTGCGTATTTAGGATTTTCAGTCTGCTGTGGTTTCGGACTTGCTGACTTTAGTGTTTTTGCCATCTGACTGAGTGCAAGGCAAAGCTGAATGTAGCTTTTTAACTGTCCTGCGTGTAAGCCGTTTTGTTTTCCGTTGGACGGTGCATCGAATTGAAAAAGTCTGAATTCAACCGTTCCTTTTGTAAAAGTTGCGTGTAGGTTCAGCATATGGTATCTGCTGTCGTTGTAATGCTGTGTTCTGCCGTAGTTTGCACCGTTTGATGTGTACCAAATATCCGCTAATTCCGACATTGTTCTTGGCTTTCTTCTGTTAAGGTTATCAAGGAATTTCGGACTTACCATTCTGCAGTAATTGTTTATTCTGCTCTGTGAAATATTTAATGCACTTGCTATGAGGCTTTCGTGGCTTGCCATTATGTTTGCAAGATTTCTGAGTGTCTGTGCTGTGTGTCCGTTAGCACCGATATGAATATGTACACCGCATCCTCGTGTTGCATCGCTTTTGGCTTTCGCTTTTCTAAGTCTTCTTATAAGTTCCTGCAAAAGCGGAATATCTTCGTATTTAAGAATCGGCGTTACCAATTCGCATTTCTCACTGTCAACCCCTGCAATGCTTACATCCCTTTGGAATTTCCACTCTCTGCCCTCTGTGTCCCAAGCTGACCAAGTGTAATAACCGTTTCTGTCTGCTGTATATTTGTATCTGCCTGTTCCGAAATAGTCTGCGGCTATTCTCGCAGCATTTTCTCTTGTAATGTTGTTCATTTCAACCTCAACACCGATGGTCTGTCTTTTCATTTCCTCAATCTGAATTCTTGTTTTCTCGTTCATTGTATTTCCTCCGTTTTTAGGCTTTCTGCCCTTTTCTTGTAACACATATTACCGTCATACGGAGATTATATCAATACGATTAGTACACAATAATATACACTGTAATTTGTGTACATTACGGCTGTGGATTGAGTTCGTGTTTATTTTTCTTACTTACATCGCTCAGGTCTGCCGTAGCGAAATGCACCGTCACCGCTGAGATTTCTCATCAGTTCTTTACGGAGCGGTTTATATTCAATACCTGATAAACCGATACGGTTTAAGAATGTACGCATTGCAAATTTTTCGTTGTCAACCGGCTTATCCTTTGTATTCACTCTTACAGCTTTTTCCGCCATTTGGTAAAGGGCTTTGAAAAGTGATATATACAGTCCAAGCTTTTCATTTGGAATTACGCTGTCAAACCAGTCAAACCATATTTCATCCTTGTTCCATTCAACTTTCAGTTTCTTATCCGTACCGACTGCCTTTTGAAACAAGGTCATTTTGCCCGCAATAATCGCTTTGAGATTTGCAATTATTTTATCGCTACAAGGTTTATCAGATAATTTTGCAATCGGCAGTCCGATTGAACAGCCTATTGTTTCACTTTCAAAATCTTTATTTGTGTCTGCAATATCAATATTTTCATCATTCTCGGTTTCATATCCGCACTCATACAGCTTTTCAAGTAAATGCTCAACTTTATCATTGTCGGTGTCGTTTGAAATTTTAAGTGTTCCGTCACTCGTAACTGTGCAGTAGTCTCCAATTTGATAAGCAAACGACGGTGCTCCAAGATATTTAGACTTTTTTCCAATTATATTGCTAACTGCTTTCACAAGAGCCTTTCTGTCCGTTCCTGTCAGATTATATTTAATCTCCATTACGGCAATCCTCCTTTATTTTTTTGTTAAGCACATATTACCGTCATGCAGAAAATATATCAAGGTGTATAGTACACAATATTATATTACAGAATTTGTAAGTTCAGCATAGTGAGCAATTCCGTTCAATACATAGAACACGCACGGAAGTGCAACACCATTTCCCCACATCGTATATTCCGCACTGTCGGAATGAGGATTTTTAAGCCACTTTATAATCTGATTTCTTGTTTTCGGTTTTGTACTTTTACAAAGTGCTTTTCTGTGATTTTCAAAAATATCCGACCATTTCTGAATTTCTTCTTCCGTAGGATTTTCTGTTTCCAAACCGTCACACCACCATACAGGGAACCCTTGCAGCAGAGCACATTCTTTAGGTGTCAGACGTCTTACTATATATTCCGTACCGTTTGTATCATTTACAAGCGGAGGGTCTTTGTAATCGCTTGCAACAAGTGTATTTGCACATTCTTTTTCGGCACTTGTAAAGAATGATGCCTTGCTTGCCGAATATGCAGGTTCGGCTACCGCTCCCGGACCTTTTGCCACCATTGTCGGCTGTTTCTCTTTTTCTATTGCAAAATCATATAACGCATTTTGTCCTTGATTAAATGCAGCACGGTCAATTCCGTATGCAACCGCATGTCGGTCAACTGTATTTAATGTAAATGATGTATCCTGATTAAATCCGCTGCCGTTCGGTCCGTTTTTCTCCTTACGTCCAATCATTGAACCCTGTAATGCAACAACAGCCATACCTCCTTGATTAGATGACGGATTTACACCTCCGCAGTCAATGGTGCGAGAAGTATCTGCCGCATATATTCCGCTGTTCGGATTGTCAGACTTCATCGAATTGCTATCGTTTGAACATATCCCGTACACTTTCGGTTCAAATAAGGTCTGGTCATTATTACAGCTTAATGTTGCCGACTTATTTTCTTGTATCAATGCACCTTTACCGCCGCCGTCACATCCGCATCTGATTTTTAAAGTTTTTGGTGTATGCACGACAAACGGCTGATTATTACCGCCCGTTCCGAAAGTTGCAAGCACTGTCTGTGATACTTCCAACAGACCTATATATCTTATATCTTGAGAGTGATTTTCAAACATTACACACGTCGGATGATGTGCCTGAGCTCTCAAAGTAGTTGTTTTGTCTTGCGTCACATCTATACGTTCTCCGCCTTGATCGTTTAAACATATTGTGCCTGTTTCTCCAATGCCCGTTTCAGCAGTTCCGGCAGTTCCTTGCCGCGAACAGATGCTCTTCTTAAAATTCCCGAACACGCTCTCTGACTCAAATAATACTTTTCCGGCACATTCTCCTGCAAAATCTGCGACAAGAAAGATTCTTCTGCGTCTTTGAGGGACTCCGAAGTATTGCGCATCGAGTATTCGATAGGCAACGGAATAATCATTTCCCACAATTTCTCCGGCTGTTGTCCATTTCTTTTCAGGCATAGGAATATGTACGGTTTCATCTTTGATTTTGCAGATTTCTTCAAGGACTGTCCTAAAATCCTGTCCTTTTGAGCTTGACATTGCTCCCGGCACATTCTCCCACACAATCCATCTCGGATATTCTCCATTTGTATTCTCCCTCATTTCCTTTATAACCCGAATCGCCTCAAAAAACATTGATGATTTTTCACCGTTTAACCCTTCACGTTTTCCCGCCAAAGACAAGTTTTGACAAGGGCTCCCGAATGTAATTATATCAACAGGCTCAATCTTTCCGCCGTTCATTTTTGAAATATCCCCGTAGTGTTTCATATGCGGAATACGCTTGGTAGTAACCCGAATAGGAAATGGTTCGATTTCACTCGCCCATATAGGCGTAATTCCAGCCATCATTCCGGCAAGAGAAAAACCCCCGCTGCCGTCAAATAACGAGCCAAGTGTTAAATTACTCATTCGTCAATACCTCACTGTACGGAATTTTTTCACCGTTACGCAATAAAAAAACGTCATCTGAATTTTCTTTAAAATCCACATAACGTCTTACAATTACATCTACAAACTTCTCATCAATCTCAATCGCATAACATATACGGTCAGTCTGTTCGCACGCAATCAATGTACTTCCGCTGCCGCCGAACGGTTCAAGAATAACTGAATTGACTACACTTGAATTTTGTATCGGATATGCCACAAGCGGTATTGGTTTTGTTGTCGGATGAAGTTCTGATTTCTTCGGCTTGTCAAAATTCCATACCGTTCTTTGTTTTCTGTCAGAGTACCACTTATGTCCGGCAGTAGGTTTCCATCCGACAAGTATAGGCTCATGACAATACTGATAATCACATCTGCCGAGCACTGGTGTATTTTTCACCCATATACACGTTTGATGACAGAAAAATCCCGCATCACGAAATGCCGTTCTGAAATTTATACTTTCCTTATCAGCATGAAAAACATAAATGCTTGCACCGTCTGCACAAACATCATACATACACTTAAAAGCCGAAAACAGAAATTCATAGAACTTTCCGTCCTCCATGCTGTCATTTTGAATAGTACCTGCTGTACCCTTGTATGCAACATTATACGGCGGGTCTGTTACAACAAGATTTGCTTTTTTGCCGTTCATCAAGTTTTCATATGTTTCCGCTTTTGTACTGTCACCGCATATTAATCTGTGTTTTCCCAAAAGCCATATATCACCTTGTTCAGACACCGGATTTTCCGGAGGTGTCAAATCTGCATCATCTTCTTTAACTTCACCCTCTTGCGATTTGGCGAGAAGTTCATTAAGTGCTTCTTCCGTAAATGCAGACATCTCAAGTTCAATATCACCGCTGTCCTTTATATCTTGTAAAATATCAGCAGACATTTTCATATCAAGTTCTGAAAACTCCTGTATTTTATTATCTGCCATAAGGTCGGCATATTCCGAAGCTTCACTTTCATAATCCTGAAAATCAACGGGAACTTGCTTTGCTCCGATTTCTTTTGCGGCAAGAAGTCTTCCGTGACCTTTTACCACGAATCCGGAGCGGTTTGACACTACAATCGGATGCCGCCAGCCTTGACGTTTTATGATTTTAGCCAATGCGGTTATCTGTTCCTTCGGGTGCTTGTTCGGATTTCTCGGATTGCCCACCAAGCTGTCCGTATCGACAATTTTATCGTGAGCACAATACACTGCAACTCCGTCTGCTGTTGCTTTCGGTTCTATATGTTCAATCATACTTTTCCTCCGTTATGTAGATTCCAATATTGTTTTCTGCATTTGTCCGAGCAAAAAACTTTTCTTTTTTTGCCTGCGGTATGCTTAAGTCTTTTTCCGCAGTTCCGGCAGATAAGTCCAAGCTGTACAGATACATCGTTGTTCATTGCCACCACTGGTCCTACGCCTACAAGTCCGTTCCGTTTACAATATGATTTCACTGTACTCAGCGGCAGAATAAGTGTACTTGCAATATGCTTATATCCGTTACCGTCAAGCCGCATTCTGCGAATTTTAATTTTCTGTTCTTCGGTCATAAACTGTTCTCCTCTATCAGTAAAATTCAATAAACAACAGCCGAATAATTGAAATCTTCATAATGTTGTGATATAATATTTATGAGTCATCTATTAAGCTCCTCTATGACTCACCAGACCAAGTGTGGTTCAGAGCAAACGAAAAGAATCGCGTTTTAGGAGGAGGAATGCTTATGAAGATTTTACTGTTTTTATATTATTTTATTGTCAGTGTTCAATTTACTTTTGTAATACCAAATAGCTTCATTGAATTTTCGTTTGCAGCCCTGATAATAATCGGTTCACATTTTTGTGAACCTTTTTTTATATTAAAAAGCAATAAAAAATGCACACTTGAGGACGATTTCAAGTATGCAATAATGCAAGTGTATATTTAGTTATGCGATAATTTTAATGTGACCGTTTTTAGGTCCCCTTGCTTAATTTTGCGAAAATTTGCGTAAATGGGGGCAACGGTCTACGCTCACCCATTTTTTTAAGATTATATAGCCACTTGGGGAGAGTGTACCCATAAAATGCCCGATTATTTGTTCATTCGGGATTGTAAACCTTTAACCGATTATATATTTTTTATTTGCTTCGCTGACTATGAGATTTTTATTATAATTGCATATAATATTTATATATTAAACTGCTGATTGCGTTTTATTAGCTTGATATTAGCAGTCTAATATGTTATAATAATACTACAATCAACGGAAGGAGTGATTTTACATGGCTAACATATCAAATGTAAGTTTTCGCATTGACAGCGACTTGAAAGCTCAAGCCGATACACTGTTTTCTCAACTTGGTATGAATATGACCACAGCGTTTAACATTTTTCTGCGTCAGTCAGTACGCGAAGGACGTATTCCGTTCGACATAACTATAAACACACCCAACTCAGAAACAGTGGCGGCAATGCTTGAAACCGAGCGTATGCTGCGCGATCCCAATTTAAAGGCATATGATGTTGAAGACGCTCTAAAGGAGTTGAAGTCATGAATCTAAAAGTCATCTGGACTTCCAGATTTAAAAAAGACTACAAACTCGCAATCAAGCGCAACCTAAACATTGAGCTTCTTGACGATGTAATTCGTATGCTTGCCGCAGGACAGACATTGCCGGAAGAATACAATGACCATCAGTTAACGGGCAATCTCAAGGATTACCGTGAATGTCATATTCAACCGGATTGGCTGTTGATGTATCGCATTGAAAAAAGCATTCTTGTTCTTACACTGCAAAGAACCGGAACGCACAGCGATTTGTTCGACAAATAAATATCGGGACGGTTTCAGTAACTGTATGTAGCTTTACTGTCAAACCGTCCCGTTTTTTTATCATGACAGCTCTTACAAAGGCTCTGCCAGTTGCTTTTATCCCAAAACAATTTATTATCACCTCTGTGCGGTTTGATATGGTCAACCACCGTAGCTTGAACGTATTTCCCGTTCCTCTTACAAATCTCGCACAGAGGATGTTCTCTAAGATATGCCTTGCTTGATGTTCTCCATTTACTTCCGTATCCACGCTTTGTGGCTGAGCGAGTAACTTCAGGGTGACATGATATATGTTCCTCACAATATCTTCCGTCAGTTAAATTTGCACAGCCCGGATGTCTGCATGGTTTCTTTGGTCTGTATGGCATATTCTTTCCTTCAACGAAAAAAGGACGCTCCGTATAGGAAACATCCTTCTTTGTATAACTTTTCACTTTCAAGTCTTAAATATTTATTTCTAATCTTCCCTGCAATACCGTATTATCGGAATAATACAACCTCAATTATTGGAACAATACACAAAGCCGACTGTTACATATCATCTCTCTGTTTATTCTTCTCTCGCAATTATAGCATAACACACTTTTTTACGATGTTCAAGAGTGAACTGAAGTGAACTTGCGTGAACTATAGTGTCCAATTTTCTTTTTATATGATTTTATCAAGTTCAGCCAAAGCTTTCAAGTGCATTTTATGAATATACCGTATTGTAAAATTAAGTTCCAACGCAATATATCTCCACGTTTTACGGTCGGCATACCTAAGCCACAAAATCCGTTTATATCTTTCATCTGCGATTTTATCAAGCTTTTCCCATACTTCTACTTTAAAATCGACAAGTTCATCAATATCTCTGTCAATATCACGGTCAATATCGATTATCTTTGTCATTATATTTTCAAGCGGATTTTTATTCCGTGTATGCTGAACTGTTTCTCCGCTGTAATTCGGAGTGGTATTCATTGCAACATCACGAAGTGTCATAAGACGCTGTTGTTTTCTGTTTATCGCATTATCCATTGTTATAAGCTGACTTAAATATTCCTTTGCCGTCATTTATATATTCCCTCCATCCTTGCTTTTATAGCCTCCATCAAAGAAGCCTGTCCCATGTCTTTATCATTTAAAGCCGTCATCACATCTTCATCAACCGTACCTTTGGTCACAATATGATGAACAACTACCGTGTTTTTCTGTCCCTGCCTATAAAGTCTTGCATTCGCCTGCTGATACAGTTCCAAACTCCACGTCAGTCCGAACCATATAATCGTGCTTCCGCCTCTCTGCAAATTCAACCCGTGTCCGCAGCTTGCCGGATGTGCCAACGCAATTTGTATTTTACCGTTATTCCAATCGCATATATCCCGTTCCGTTTTTATCTCACGGATATTAAATTTTTCTGCTATTCTGTCCTTATCGTGCTTATAGCTGTAATAAACAAGTATGCTCTTTCCGTTTGACGCCTCAATTAAATCCTCCAAAGCTTCAAGTTTACGATTATGTATTTTCTTCACATTTTGGTTTTCATCATAAACAGCACCATTTGCAAGCTGCAGCAGTTTATTGCTGAGACTCGCCGCATTCACTGCATCAATATCACCGTCGGCAAACGGCAGAAACATTTCCTTTTCAAGTTTCCGATAAAGTTTCATCTCTTTATCGTTCATCTCAACTTCGTAAATGTTGTCTATTCTTTCAGGCATTTTGATATAATCCACAGCTTTCATCGAAATACATATATCCGATATTTTCTCATATATCCTTTTTTCTGCATTAACCAACGGCTTGTATGAATACACAATCGCACCGTTTCGTTTATCCGGTTTGAAATATTCATCACGAAAACCCGTTATATATCTTCCGAGCCTTTCTCCCATATCCAGCAGATTTATCTCAGCCCACAAATCAATCAAACCGTTAGGTGCAGGTGTTCCGGTCAGACCTACAATTCTGTCAAACTTAGGTCTGACCTTACGCAGTGCTTTAAACCGTTTACTTTGATGGGATTTAAACGAACTGAGTTCGTCTATCACAACCATATCAAAATCAATGTGACCGCTATTTACAAGCCACTCTACATTTTCACGGTTTATGATATAAATGTCGGCATCCGCTTTTAAGGCTTTTTCCCTTTCGTCCGCACTACCGATTGCTATTGAACATCTCAGGTATTTTAGCTGTTCCCATTTGTCACACTCCTGTTTCCATACCGACAGTCCAACTCTGAGCGGAGCTATTATAAGGACTTTTGAAATCTCAAAATAATCATACATAAGGTCACTTACAGCGGTGAGTGTTGTTATCGTCTTACCCAGACCGCATTCAAGCATAAGTGCCGAAATCGGATTGTTTATTATAAAATCAACACCGTACTTTTGATACTCATGCAAATTATCTCTGCTCAATTTCATCAAGCACACCTCCGATTTGTTCCGTACCGTCAATGCAATACACCGAAAAACCTAATGATTCTAATTGCCTTTTTCGCTTTATCTGTATGCTCCTCATTTTCCGTCCGGGTGCTTTCATCTCTGCAAATGCAATTTTTCCGAAAGGTAGCAAAATCAATCTGTCGGGCATACCGTTAAAGTTCGGCGATACAAATTTCAGTGCAAGACCTCCGTGTATTTTCACTGCATTCACAAGCATTTTTTCTATCTCTTTCTCACGCATTTTACCTCCCATACAAGTTCCGAAGTTCCTTCCGTTCCCTATATCCTACGCGCGTATATATATGTGCGTAATTTTTAATATAATAATATATAATCTATATAACTTTTTAGGTAGCATCGGAACATTACCTTTAATTTATATAGGTTTTATGCCGTTTTTTAGTGTTCCGAACCAAGCTTTTTTACGGAACTTTTCGGATACATCGGAACACAAAACAGATATAGAAGTCTATACCTCTGTCCTTTCGTAACCTGCTGCCGCTCCATAAATTCCGAAACGGCTCTTTTTGCTCATCTTCTGCCAGCCCTCTATTTTTGCCATAATGGCAGATATGGCATTTGCGTCAATCCTTTTCAAATCCGCTTTCGCCTTACCGAAACATTCACACCATATTTCCATATTGCATACCTTCTGACGCTTTATTTCCCCTTTAATATTCACCTCTCCGAATTCACTTCCGTCAAGAAAATTCCGACGTTCATACAAGGACATTTCATTCCAATTTACAGGCAGCAATGTTTCAAGGTATTCACGCACCATACCCTCACGTTCGTCTGTTTCCATAGCCTCACGCTGAAGTTTCTTAGCAAGTTTCTCCGTCTGCTCATCAAGAATAAGCGGTTCGCCCCGCTTGTAATACACAAGCACCTCCGCCCAAATTTGATCTATATCACTCTGTGATAACTGCCACGGCTTTTTCTTTGAATTACCTGACACCTTAACAGGGAAAAAACGGCGATTTCCCGTAGTATCACGCAGATACCCATGTTCGGCATTTGTAGTTCCGATAAAAATACACTGCCTTAAATGCGGTGTTGCACGTCTTCCGAATGAGGCACGAAACACATCATTCTGCCTTGATATAAAGCCTCTAAGTGTTTCAATTTCCGTTTTCTTAAGCCCTGCAAGCTCGCCTATTTCAAGTATCCAAAATCCCTGCAGTTTTTCAGCCGCCGTTTTATCCTTTGTATCCGACAGCAATAGAGAATCATTAAACCACTCACCGCAAAGCTTGGATATAATCGTGCTTTTTCCAATCCCCTGCGGTCCTGACAGTACAAGCATAGTGTCAAACTTTATTCCCGGCACCATTACTCTTGCTACCGCTCCGCATAGTGTTTTACGGATAACCGCACGAGTGTATGGATTGTCCTCTGCACCAAGGTAATCCGTTAAAAGCGTATCTACACGTTTCTGCTTATCCCACTTCGGCAGACCGTCAAGATACTGCCGTATCGGATGGAACGAACGGTCATCAACAACTTTTGCAAGTGCCACATCATAATTCACTCTTGTGAATTTACCGTAGCTGTATGTAAGATATGTAAGCAGCTGTGCGTCATCAGCGTCCCGCCAATACTTAGACGGGTGCTGCCATGGTACATCACCGTTAATTTCTATACAGTCCGACAGTTCGTTAAAAACTATTCCCTTTAGTTTCGGATCGTTCTGAAGTATTATCGTAAGATTTTGTATGCTGTTTTCTACGTCACCGTGCTTATTCACAGACAAATACTTATGCCACGATGTATTGTCATTGTCATTAATCACAGAAAACTCCTCATACACAGCCTTTTCTTTATCCGTCAGTGTCTGTTCTTTAACTCTGCCGTCCTGCATTGCAAAGTCTGTCATTGCTTTAAATGAGGCTGATTTCTCACTGTCGGTTTCATCTTTGTCAAGATATGAAAACTTATGTATCCGCACCAAATCAAAGCTGTTGCACAGCTTACCGCAGGCAGGGTCTGTTGCGTGATGAGAGTATGCAAACTTGTCATTATACACTATTACTCCGGCTACGGAATCGGCGGGGATATAATCATAACGACCGTCCAGACTGCTTGGTTCATATACATCTGAAAGTAATGTGCTTATTGCGTCCTGTATCGTATATGCACGGCAAAATGCACCTACTATTCCCTGCTTTGTCAGAGGGTCTGCCTGTTTCTTCAATGCGTGTGATACAATTTTTTTCTGTCTTGACGAAACAGGATATTCAGAAGTATCATGCCAGTCTTTATAACGTGCAAGCACTGCGTCCGCATCTATTTCTTCACCGTCACGGTGCTGAAATACAAACTCACCGTCAGAAGATGTTGACGGCCAATACATAAGTCTATGCGGCTGATACGTTGTATCGTCAAACTGTTCTATGCCTATATCTGCCGCTATTCTGCGTGCAACCGCCGTATATTCATCTGCCGTAACAGGACGTGACAGAGGGATAATAAGCCTAAATCTCGGTGTTTGTGCAGTATGCTTGTGTGTAGAATATATCAGGCATTTGAAATTAAAGAACAGTTCAATCTGCTCCCAAAAGTCCTCGTCTGCGTAATCCGCATCAAGAGTGAGCAGACATCGGTTAATCACAGTATCTTTTCTCCTTAGACCGCTGCGAAGTTCACCTCCGACAAATCCGCCCACATCTTTGATATTATCCTGCTGACCTTTGGGAAGTTTACGATATTCCTGCACCGTTTCAGCCGTTCGTATTGTCTGAGAACACTTCTGAACAAATTTCTCCCACGAAAATTCTTTAATCTTCCACGCTCTTGATGTACGGCTGTTCCCGACAGATATTTTCATTGTCCCCTCCCGTTATACATGTCTATTAATCCCGTTTTTCCCTTTCGTTTTAATTGTTTCTCAACTTTTTTGCGTTCTGTCGCAGCTTTCGTCTTTGTCTTATAAAACGAACATCTTCTTCCTCCGAAATCATTATTCGTTAAGCAAATACAATAACCGTCTGCATTAGCAAAGCAGTCTTTTTTATCCAAACATCTTATTTTCATAATCGTACCCCTTTAAATTTATTTTCTTTTGCATTTTTGTTATTCCTTTTTATAATACTCACATTCAAAACCGTCAGCATTAAGCGGAAGTCCGTCCGCCCATTCGGGTTTTATACACATCAACTTGCACAGTTCGTCAACCGAACCGTAACCGTTCGGAACTTCACATATAATTTCATCATGAACGTGAAAAACAGTATCATATCCCGCATTTGCCGCATTTATCAGTGCATTTGCAAGCAAATCTCTTGCAGTCCCTTGTACGATATTCTCTGTCAGCTTACCGCCGAAAGTTTCAAGTCTGTCCCACTTCTTTGCGGAGTTTATCCCCATATATGTAATGCTGTCACCGCCGAACCTATTTGTACCGATTCGAGGTTTTATATATGACAGCCGTCTTCCGCTTGGCAGACGTATGAATAATATCCCCCGTTCATACGCAAACACAAGTTTTCCTAACGGAACGGTTGTTTTTTCTTTTATTGCTTTCATTGCCGCATTGCCGACTTCGTACCAAAAACGTACAATATGCGGATTGGCATTTCTCCAATCGTTAATTAAGCCCTGAAGTTCATTCTCCTGCACTCCCATCTCAACAGCACCCATATTCTTTAACGCACCGACTGAGCCGCCGTAACCGCAGTTGTGGACGAGTTTTCCCGATACGGTAAAACGATGATGTCTTCCGGCATTTCGTATGTCATAAACTCTAACCTTGCCTGAATTAACCGCCAATTTTTTCGTTTCTCGAATACTGCCGTTTCCGCATCTTGTATAATCTCTTTGCGACTTAATCCGTCTGATAACTTCCGAATTACCACACTTCTTACATAAGGCCAATATTTCTGTGAAAAACGACTTAATACGGTACACCGTTTGTTTGAATTGTTTTCCGTATGTGTTACAAACCGAATATTGTCTCGTGCATAACTTCCATTGTTGTCTATACGGTCTATTTCCAACTCCCGCTTCGGCAGACCATATTTTTTGATTAAATACAATCCTGCCTCTGTAACACTTGAAAATTCGAATTTTATTCCTCTTGCGCCATAATTGTGATAACCCTTGTCCTGTGGATTTTCGCACCGTTGCTTTGCTGCCGTTAGTCTCTTCTCCAGCCACAACGGAATTTGCCGTGGCTGAGAACAGCTTTGACAACCTTTTGATTTTCCCCTTTGCAGATTTGATAAAAGCTGCCACTGAATTGCACCACATCCTATACATTGCGTTAATACATAACAATGGTTCCATGACGCATTCCATCTTTTTTCTGCTGAGATTACTTTCACCCAGCCGAATTGCTGACCTATCATTTCCGGTTTGAATGATATATGCACCGCAGGAGGCAGCGACTCCAAACTGTATCGGCTTCTGTTCCCCTTTAACCCAAACAAGGTGTTCTTTGGTAGCTGTAAGTCCATCATATGTAATCACCTCTTGCTCACCTTTATATATAACTCCATCATGTGATACCCACTCTTCACCATCCCACAGTTTATGTTCAAGTGTAATTTTTTCTATTGGTATAAGTCCCGCATCCGTCAGCACAAGTTGACCTTCTGCTATGCAAGCAAGTTCTGATATTTTCCCCTTTTGACGCAGTTCGCCGTTTACTCCGTGTTTCTCCACCGGCACTTTAAACATCTTACTTGCGGACGCACAGTAAATATCACCGCCGTTTTTGAATGTATCTATTCGCCACTGCTCTCCTGCTATCCAAGCAAGCACACGAGCCTCAATAGCCGAAAAGTCTGCGACAATAAATCTATGGTTTGGTTTTGGAATGAGAACGGTTCTTATAAGTTCCGATAGGACATTCGGTACGTTTCCGAACATCATGTCAAGCATCTCAAAATCTCCGTCCTTTACAATATCCCTTGCAAGTGTTAAGTCCGGCAGATGGTTCTGAGGCAGGTTTTGCGGCTGCAGAATGTTACCGGACCATCTTCCCGTTCTGTTTGCACCGCAGAAACGCATCATTCCGTGTACACGGTTATCGCTGCACACACTGCGTATTACAGCCTCATATTTCTTGACGGACGTTTTCGCCATAAGCAGACGGAGTTTCAGCATTTCACTGACATCTCCGTCTGTTTCATCTGCCAGACTTTTAACAGACTTTTTTGACAGACTTTCAATTTCCACACCCTTTTCCTTGAGCCACTGTTTTAACTGCGTTACTGAATTAGGATTTTCAAGTCCCGTTATCATATATGCCTGTTCAACCGCCACAGCCATCTGTATTGAATTAAGCTTTACCGCCTGCTCAGCCAATTCACTGTCAACTAATACCCCTCTGTCGTTTATTATTTGGTCGAGAACATATAGTCGATGTTCCTCATCACTTATAGGATACATTTTAAGTTTATCGGCAATCTGACGTTCAACGTCTACATCACGCATACAGTATTTTTTGAATGTTTCCCACTTGTTTATATCGTGACACGGTCTGTTTCGGGTACGGTTTCCGTTTGATTTTGTCGGCTTGCACGGTACACAGAAATACTTAATTAACTCCTTGCCCTCCGTCATCTTCTGCCTCTCTAATCCGAGTACACTTCCGACATCGGCAAGCGACAAAGGCAGTGCCAGTTCCGCAGCCTGCACAGCTGTGCAGTACCAAGACTGAGGATTAAGATATTCTCCCTCGGGAAGCTTAAGATACCTTGACAGACACACACGTTCAAATTGTGCGTTATATGCCGTTTTCACAACGGTATCTGATTTTATAGCCTGTATTATTTCCTCCGGAAGTTCTTCACCGCCTGCAATGTCAATTATATGAACATCACCGTCATCAACAGCATATGCAAACAGTAACATCTCAAAATTAGGAGAGTCCGCATACTTATATACTCCGCACCTTATAAGGTCTACGTCAGAAAAGGTTTCAATATCACAGCTTAATTTTTTCATAGTTCTCACCATTTGCCATTAAATTTTAGGTTGACTTTATCCTAAAATAAGAATATAATATTTATATAAAAGAAATGGAGGTATGCAATATGAATGTTAATACCAAAACAATGGTTTCTATTTCCGAAGCCAATCAAAACTTTTCTAAAGTAGCAAGACTTGTTGACCAGTACGGTTCTGCTGTAATTCTAAAAAACAACTCACCTCGCTATCTAATTTTAGAATTCAATCAAGCTGATGAACAATTATCAGCACAAACTGATGATGTATTAGCTATATCAGAAAAATTAATTACTCGTAATAAGGCCGTATATGAGGAACTTGCAAAATGAAAATCCTTACTAAAGAACAAATTTTATTATTACATTCACAGCTTGTGAAAGAATTCGGAGGTTCACTTGATATACGCGATGATTCTCTTTTAGAATCAGCTATCAATACACCATTCCAAACATACGGTGGAGAGGAACTGTATCCGACTTTATTGGATAAAGTCTCTCGCCTATGTTTTGGACTTGTAAAAAATCATCCGTTTGTAGATGGTAATAAGCGAATCGGTACTCACGCAATGCTTGTATTTCTTGCAATAAACGACATTGATTTAAAGTACACTGATACCGAATTGATTGAACTTATTTTATCAGTTGCGTCAGGAACTCAGTCTGATTCTGATATTCTTCAATGGCTTCAACAGCATATTATTTAAGAACATCTTACGAGGTGTTCTTTTTTTGCATACATCTCCAATTCACCTTAATTTAAGAAATCATCTTCTTCATCATATGCTTCAAAATCGTCCTCTGCTCTGGTACGTCCGCCAAGCGGTTCTCCGTCTGCAATCTTCTGTATATTGCCCAGTCCGCACGCAATTCCTTTATTTCCGTTTGTATTAAACGGATAAAGAGATATTGACACTCTTGCATAACATCCGCTGTAAACCTCATTTCTGTCTAAAATAGGCTGTACATTCTTATCCACAATCTGCGGTTTATCTTTTGAATTGCAGTTTATGAAATAGCAGTCTTTATATGCCTCATCATCAGGACGTTCAATATCACCGTCACGAAGAGGCAGTTTCAAATTCGCAGGTATTCTTCCTCCGAACTTTGCTTTGCCGTCCTGCTTTGCCTGTTCGACTGCGTTTTGAATATCTTTTACCGTCTTTGTATCAGACTTTGGTATAATCAAAGAAACACTGTACTTTTCATCACTGTCGTTAATAGATGCAGGCTCCCATATATGTTCATATGACAATCTGACCTTACCCGTTACTAAATGTGCCATATTAAAATTCCTTTCTAAACTCACCCAATGTATGTACTTCTTCTCTCTTATCAGTTTCCGGTACAAGTGTCAGTCTGCCTTTCGGTTTTATGATATAGTCACCGAGCAGTTCTTTAAAAATTTTTCTGCCCATAAGCTTTTCCATATCAGTTATACCTATAAGCGTGCTTTTATATATCTGTGACATGGTATAACCGTTATTTCGGCAAACCTCTGCAATCTTGTTTTCGCCCGCATACTGTCGTTTGGAACGTCCCTCGACTATTTTAAATCCGCTCCAGCTTTTCCCCTCATTTATAGCTTTCGCCTGTGCATAAGAATATACATCTTCTGCCCATTTTGACAGGTCGTCCGCTATCGTCAGTATGTGCAATATTTCATCATCATTAAGTTCCGCGGGGTCTTTAAACTCATATTCCGCTGTTTCAAGCATAAGTTCTGCACGTTTTCTGCATACAGCTCTTAATTTGCAGAATCGGCAATGATTTCCCGCTTTAAATTCGCCCTCGCCTTTTGCGGCAAGTTCGGCTATCGGTTTCAGTGTATTCTCCGCCCATTCCAGAAGTTCATCAACAGAAATCTCCCATTCAGAAATATTATCAAGTCTTGGCTGAACAATGGCTGTTTTCACTGTCTTGATATCATACAGATAATCGTAAAGATTAAGTGCACCCAATGCATACAACATCATCTGCGGATTGTGCTCTGCCGATACCGTTACGCCTTTGCCGTACTTAAAATCTATAACCTGCATTACATCATCTGCAACTATAACAAGGTCACCCGTACCGAAGCCGTCCTTAACATAATTTGAAAAGTCAAGTCTTTGTTCTACCATAACTATTGCGTCGGGACATATTTTTCTTATTGTTTCGATTTTATCTGTCGCATAATACGCATAGCTGTCTGTATATCTGTCGATTTCTTCTGCATGGAAGTTTCCGATATTCGGAGGTGCAAGGTCCTTTTCACCTAAATGCCACCTGATTTTATATTCCGCCATCTCATGAGCTGCCGAACCTTCCTGTGCATATATTGTTGTTTCGTCCGGAATATCTGCTGTTGCCAGTGCCGACGGCGGACATTCCAGCCAACGATATGCCGATGACGCAGAAAGTACAGCATGATTTAACGGTGGCATATCAAGATACCTCCATCTGCTGTAAATCTGCATAAAATGAATCAAGGTCTGATTCTGCAACAGCAGTAATATTCTTTACTCCGTATTTTTCAATAAGCTGTTTTATTTCCTCACGCTTACCGTTTCGTGACAATTTAACCGCAAGTTCACGCAGCATTTCATGTGTAACGCTCGGCTTATCCGCTTGTTTTTCCTTTGATACGCCGTCATTGCCTGCCACGGCATTTGCCATGGTTTCCAAACTGTCCGCAAGCGAACGCATATCGCTTACAACGTCAAGCAAAAGTTTCGTTCTGCTCATCTTCTCCCCTCCTTGTTCACTTCACATATCGAAAGTTTCTCTACACTGTCACCCGGAACAAGTATTGTCATCTTACACGGTATGCCAAACAAAAGACGGAGAAATCTCTCCCTTATTGATATACTGCGGAAATTCACAATACTGTCCGCTCTCGGTTTCTTTGAAACACTGATTGTTAATGTATGTTTCATAGTTAAACGTCCTTTCCGAAAGGCTAATTTTTTTATACCCTTCACTATACGGACACAAAAACACTGAAATATAAGGTTTTTTATAAAAACTTTTTCAGCTTTTTATAAATTGTTTTTAACTGCTGTGATACTGCCGACTGACTTATCCCCATATGTTTCGCATAATCACTTACAGACATTCCGTCAAAATATACAGCCTTTATAAGTGACTTCTGCTTGTCCGAAAGATATTTTATCGCTTCTGTTAATCTCCCGAACTTACTGTCTGTTTCAAAAATTGCCGTAAGATTTTTGTCCTCCGATGCATAAACAATTCCTTCATATACACACGAATCAAGTGAATAGTGCCTGCGTCTTTCCTTCTTATCATTATTCCTCTCCAGTCTGTCCAGTTCCACCAGAATACTCGCCCATTCATTAGGAACATCAACTTCCACATCTCCGTCCGCAAACTCATATTTAATTTTCATAAAAAGTGCCGCCTTTCCGCAAGAAAAACGGCACTCTAACAAGCCGAAAAAACTCGCATTTTTTTATGCAAGCCATTCGGCTCTGAATTAAGTTTTCATATAAAATACTCCTTTTTATTGATAATAAAAAAAGGCTTGGTAAACATTTCAGAAAAGAACTGTTTACCAAGCATTATGTTTTTTTATTATTTTATAAGCTCCAAAAGCCATGGCGCTGACGGTTTGGCTATTGCCCGAGCATTGAGATATGCCATTTCAAGGGTCAGACAAGTGTTTCCTAAATAGTATCCGTCCATAACTGTCAGTGTCATTGCCAAATCCGGCTTATTCATTTTAGTAAGATATATCGGAAGTAAATATTGCACTCTCCCCATATATCCCTGTGCAGAAATAAGTCCCGGTTCTATAACTGCTTTTCGCCTTGCAAGTTCCACCGCAGTTTCCAACAGCAACGGCAAATTTTTAGCCTTTCTTATTTTTGCGGGAATTCTATTTAGATTTTCTTCATCACCCAAAATATGCTCAACATTTACCCTTATTGACCATTCGGGATTAAAATTCAAACCTTGCTGTGCCATATGATACACCGGCCGTTCAGGCAACGGCTCTATATATTTAAGCCACGGTGACATTTCATCACAAAAGCCTTTAAAATACCATTCAAGCATAGAATCCTGCTTTTTATTTCTGAAAAAGCAACCGTATATGCCTTTATAGCTCGGGGTGTATAATCCTGTATGAAAGCAGGCACATTCATTCTCAATGTAAAAATATTTTAATGCTTTATTATATTCTTGTTCTGAGTTGAATTCAATAGCCTGTTTACGAAAAATTGTATGTATATATCGTTCCAATATCGGTGTTTCTGCATTCTTTGTTTCAACTGCCGGTTTCTTGAACTGCCACGCCTCCGGCAATGCCATACATTTTAAATCATGAAGATGCCTGTACCAATCGGGTACATAAGCAAACTCAAATAAGTCACTTTGTATTGTTATCATTTTTTATCACCTTACATTTCAAAAGTTCTTCAAGATACCTCATCTGTATCTCTGCTTTAAAATCTTCGTCTACATATCTTATCAAATTTCCAAACCTATCTTTTTTAGTAACCATTGAAACTTTATTTATATATCTCTCATAGCGTTTCAACATTAATATCTGTGCATCACAATCCCCGTTGATAGCTTTTTCTGCAGTTCGATTCTTAAGGTCCACGAATATCACACTCCAATCTCCTTTCTTTATAATTTTTTATTAGCTTAAAAGCTTTGTTTTTCCAATTTGTAATAGTTTTCTCTGAAACGTTTAATATCTTTGCAATATCTCTTCTTGATAATAAATACCAATATTTTAATATCAACACTTCTTTTAATTTATCATCAAGAAATAACATAGCTTCATACAACCATTCATTCTTAACATTGCAACAATGTCCGCTGTTATCAGAAATAACATATTCACTTGGATATATATCTTGTTCTCCTACTAAATCTGTATCAAACTCAACAAAATCAAAACTTCTTTTCTTTGCGCTCATTCTGCGACGTATATCAACTGATGCAGTATATATAACATTCATACTATACTTATCAATCATATCCCATTGTTCTATTTCACCATCATATGAGGAATTAAGCATAACTTTTCCACCCCTCTATATGTAATTTTGAAAATGAACTTTTTTGCTCCTCATTAATAATAAATCGCAAAAAGCAGTGAAAAAAGGAACCTAATTCACAAAAAAATCTTTTTTTGTCTAAATATCACAATATATATATATATTGTTTATACAATTATTTAAATATTAATAAAAAACAAACTGGATTTATCATCAAATATTTTGATGAACCCAGCTTATTTATTTTATGGCAATAAATGATTATCTGAATATAACTATTTTATCATAAGCAAATGTTCTTGAAAATAGCTATCATAATATTCTGACAAGATTCTGATTCACTATTTATACACTCAATCCTCAACATTTAAACTAAGCTTTCATAAAATACAATGAATTTTATAATATACTTTTTTCTTTCTTCTTACGTGAAAAATTAATATAACACATCGTATATTTAACAAAAAGTATTATAACAGTTTACATTTATATATTTCTATCTATCTATAATTATTAGATATACATATAACAAATAATTTACATATAAAAGATAAAACATTCTATATGCAAAAAAATATTGTTTTTAGGAGGTGAACTATAGAATTATATGTATTCAATCTATTGTCTTATATAGATAATAAGATATTTTTTTAAGATTATAAAAATATTATATGCGAGAGGAGTAAATATGAAAATTATAGACAGTACAATTATTGTAGCTTTAATTTCAATGGCTGGAACAATCATTGGTTCTATGATAGGTGTTATGAAATCAAATGACAAAACACTATACAGAATTGAACAATTAGAAAAGAAAGTTGAAGCTCACAATAATCTTGTTGAACGGATGACAATTGTTGAACAAGAAGAAAAATCCAACGAACAACGAATCCAAAGATTGGAGTGTGAAAAATATGATTAATTGGAAAATAAGATTTAAAAATCCTGTGTTCTATATTCAGCTAATAGTTTCAATAATCTCATCTATTTTTGCCTATATGGGAATAACAGCCTCTGAAATAACGTCATGGTATAAACTATTTGAGATTATTCGTCAAGCTTTTTCAAACCCATATATAATTTTTATTATGGTTATAAGTATTTATAATTTTTTAATTGATCCTACAACAAAAGGTATAAGTGACAGCAAAAAAGCTATGACATATGATGAACCTAACATATAAAAAGGAGAATTGAGGATGAACGTTTTATTAATTGCAGGTCACGGAAATGGTGACAGCGGTGCTATCGGCAATGGTTATGAAGAAGCTGAGTTGACTAGAGAATTTGTTGTATTGCTAAAAGAAAATTTAAAATCTTTTTGCAATGTAACATTGGCAGATACTAATCGTAATTGGTTTGAATTCTTAGGTTCTAATAATTATGATTTTTCAAAATATAACTACGTTTTGGAAATTCATTTTAATTCAGGAGGTGGCTCTGGAAGTGAAATATTTGTTACTACAGCTGAAAGTGGAATAACTGTTGAAAACGAAATTCTAAAAAACTTATGTAATTGCGTTAAATATCACAACAGAGGTGTCAAAAGAAAAGATTTCCGTGTTATTTCAAAAATAAAATCTCAGGGAGTTTGTTCGGCATTGCTCGAGGTATGTTTCATAGATAACAGCAATGATATTGAAATATATCAAAAAAACAAAAATAAGCTTGCTACTGCAGTTGCAAAAGGAATTGCAACTGGATTCAATTTAAAATATATTTCGGATAAAAATAGCCCCCATAGTACAGATGTTTCTGAAAAAGCAAAAGATGCTATAGATTGGTGCTCTAAATACAATATATTGCCTCCAGATATTATATCAGACATGGATGATCAAAAAATATTATTATGCATTGGTCTATATAACACAGTTAAATTTTTAGCAGAACATATTTAATTTTATGTTCTGCAATTTAACAAAAAATATCTTAAATTATATATTATACAAAATTAAAGGGAGAATTTATTATGATAAATAAAAATGATCTTATTTCTATTATAGTAAAACCTACTAATGCCTGTAATCTACGTTGCAAACACTGTTATCACGCTGGAACAGGTTATGATAATGAACAAATGTCAGACAAAATGCTAGAGAAATTAATTTCTTCAAGCGTGCCACATTTTTCAGGTATACACTATATCTGGCATGGTGGTGAACCTTTAAGTATGCCTCTGACATTTTATAAACGCGCTCTAGAATTAGAACAAAAATATAAACATAACCCTAACCAAAATATTAAAAATAGCATGCAGTCTAACGGAACTTATGTCACTGAAGATGTTGCAAAATTTATTGCAGATAATAACATTTTAATTGGATTTTCATTTGAAGGTCCATACAATGACTTTTTGCGAAGTCATACAAATATGACCTTAAAAGGATATGAAAATTTAAAAAAATATAACATTATCCCTGGTACTATAGTTGTTGTAGGTAAGCATAATATTAATAACTTAATTGATGTTTATGAATATTTCCGCAATAAGAATCAGCCTTTAAAACTTAATACAATATTTGCATCTGGATCTGCTAAAGAAAACGAGGATATTTTATTAACAGATCCAGAATATTATGCAGAAAAAATATGTGAATTATTTGATTTATGGCTATTTGATACTACTACCGGAATCAGTATAAGTCCCTTCTATAGTTATGCACAATCTGTTATATCTGGCAAGCCAAAATACTGTACACACAGTAGTTGTCTAAAACATTGGTTAAGTGTACATTCAAACGGTGACATATATCCCTGCGGAAGATATTATCCTGAAGAGTATCGTCTTGGAAATATAATGGACTTTAATGATCTACATGATGTTTTTGAAACAAAAATTTATAAAAATATTATAAATAAAAGTGCCATACGCAAGCAGAAATGTAGAGAACAATGTAACGTATATCATCTTTGTAATGGCGGATGTTTAAATGAATCTATTCTTGCTGGCGGAATAGAAAATATTCCTGAATTTTCTTGTACAGCTTTTAGTATAATCATCAGTCATATCAAAACACGAATGCAGGAAGCAATATCCAGAGGAATAGAATTTGAAAATATATATAACAAATATATAAGAAATATTATAAAAAAAAGATTGGAGATGAATGAAAATGTCAAATAATTTTAACGAATATAATTGTTGGGACGAATGGGATGAAGTGGACTATGGTGATACATGGGACGAATACGATAACTATACGGAATGGGACGAAGATGACAGTCCTGATCATAGTGACTGTTATGGATACGGAGTATATTCTGAATGCAGGGTAGAAGACAGCTATGATGATTCTGATATTCCCCCTTATGTTCCAGGCAAGCAACGCCTTCTTGATATTGCCACAAGTCATTTTCAAGTTGATAATTATATATTTACATATGTTATTTTTGACAAGTCAACTAATGTTATGATTGCTGTTACTAATCAGGAAGAAGCTTTTGCTAAAGTAACCCCTGTCTCAGCTGTAGAAGAAATTAACGGTGAATATTACGTCGATTCTGCTGCAAGTGTAACTTTCACAGAAATGGAAAGAAGTATTGATCGCCTAAGAAAAAAATACTCTGCTGCGGCCGAAGAAGATATACAGTTTATCTCGGCAAACAAAGGTACAAGAGTTATATACAAAGGGGTTTATTCATTTACTTATGCTAATCAAGTTATATGTAATTCTATGGCATATGCACCTTTAGGAGCTACTGAATATCGTCATGACTATATCAAAGTTCAGGATTTAATTGAAGAAGAAACCGGAGCTGGATATACAGTTGACTATAACCCACAAACAAAAGAGACCTTTGCTCGTTCAAAACAAGGTGATTTATATTATGTTTCTGTTGCACAGGATGCTGTTTTCTGCGATGATGAACGATATGTATACTCATCATTTGATGTTCAAATTCAGAAACTTTGCACTGTATCAGAGTGGATTATGATTCACTATAATGTCGCTCAGGCAGATATTTCTGTTTATAGTGACAGAATAGTCTTTACCGAAGAAGGCGGTAAAACATACAAAATTCTAGTAAATGATTTGCCTGATTATATCGTTTATGATTATGATAATTATATACCTGCAGATGCAACTATTGAAGCTGTTCTTGATTATAAAGATGTACAAGGTGTACCTAAAAACTACTATAGGGTAATTGCACAAATCAAAAGTCTGACAGGCTTAGACGCCACACAGGATGAAAATAATTTCATTATTCTCTGTGGAAAAAGTTTTTATATACCAAATGCTGTTCGCTTTAATGGTTGGATATATGCAGAACGAAAAGATGTTATTTCAGCACTTGAATCTAATTTTGTAGATATAGATAACTATTTCCGCAGTTGTGGATTCTACTATGGAACTGATGATAATGGACACTCATATTCAGCTTCACAGTATAAAGCAAAATCTATGTGGCTTCTAAGTAAACAACTTAATATAACTAACAGAATCCGCGTAAATGATACTTCAGGCGGTAATTATTTTAACCTTACAACTAGTACAAAAAATATTGAAGAAGCAGTCGAATCAGTTTTTGGAAAATCAGCCAGCTATCTCGGAGCAATAGCAATCGAAAGCAATACTGTAAAATCATATATCGAAGACAAGCTATATATCCGAAAAGAACGCCTGTCATCAAACAGCACAAATCTTTTTATAAACGGCAAACCCTATGCCATTTCAACACTGCAGACAAGCTTTAATTCTAGTACTTATTATGATAAGACTAAATTATTATCCGCAGTAAAAAATCTTACACCTACAATATCAATCACAAAAGTTGAAACTATACTTAACAACGGAGAAAATTATGCTTACATTGCAGGAAACCAAGCAAAAATTACATTTACTACGTCCTGCCTTGACCATGTTGCTATTGGAGTTCAGACAGATTCAGAAACAAAGTGGTTTCATAATACTGCGCCGTCAAGTTCTATGAGTATGACTGTAAATCTTTACAAGGAAGGAAAATGTACATTAAAAGTACGTGGCAGAACCACAATAGATCCGGCTGATGTAGGACTGACGTCTATTCCTCATTCTAAGGACTGTGAGCAAACCCAAGTTATCACCGTTCTTCATTCAATACCTAATAATATGGTATATATTATACCATACGCACAGAAGCAAGGATGTACGGTGACTGATAACAATTCCAATGTTGTTGTAAAATATCAACACAGATTTTATTCTGGTCCTGAAACTTGTACATACTATAAATCTCTATCTGGAGAGCAAGCATATAAAAGACAGGTATCGTATACTGCTTCTGGTCTTTATATGAACAAAGAAACATTCCGCATGGATATGGATTTGGACATTATTAATGATTCTCACAATGACCGTGACTGGTATCTTGAAAAACGTATATGGCGTCTATGGTCACAAGGGAAAGTAGCAAGTTTCAGCAGAGAACAAATAGATGCTAACGGGAAAAAATACTTTAATGTAACTATGAACGGTATAACACGCACTATATATAAAGAACCTGCTGACAATGCTTTTTATGCACCACTATACAAAAATACCACTCGTTCCACAATAAGATTAGTAAATAACCACCTTGTTATGCCTGAAAGTCTTATGTATATTTTATTCTCAGATTTAAGTGATATTGAAACATATATATTAAATCACTACAAAATAACTAATCCGTCAAAAAATTTAAAAGGTCAATTAAATGCAATGACTTTGTATGATAAAAAACTTAATATTGATTGTATTACTCTTGACAAAAAAGGAGATGAAGTACAATTGATGGCAACTGAAGATAATACATCATACATAAACCATGCAACTGTCAATGATATCAATTCTGGAATGATTGAATATCGCAATCGCGAGCTTAAGAATGTATTCGATAACCTCAGTAAAAAACGTCAGGAATTATTCCACTATAATCCTGTTACAAATACAGTTGATTTTGATGGATTTGAAGTAGATATACCATCATTAACTTTATACACTAAGGAAAACAATCTGACACAAGACGATTACAAATCATATTTATTTGCCAGTGAATCTGATATCAAAAAAATCGATACATATAGAAGAATTGTAGTTTATGGTGCAGGAATGGGCGGTGTATGTGCAGCATATAAAGCCGCACAATATGCATGGTCACTCGAAGGATTTGATAATTTTGAAATTATGCTTATCAATCCTGTACCTGTACCAAAACTGGGAGGTATCAGCACTGTTGGAGGACAAAATTTCTGGGATACTCGCAAATGGGATGCTAAGCGAAAATTTCCCTACAAAGGTAGTCTTGTTGATGTTATGGGCTTTGATAATTCTACAGAAGAAATTAAAGAAGATAGATATAATGTAGATAAAAAAGCCGAGTTTCTGAAAAGTCTTTTGACTAAATATAACGTAAAAATCTATGAACAACATGATATATCCGGTCCTATTAAACAAGATACAGGTGGTAATATATTGTCAATCAGAATAAGAAAGATTGAACGTGCTACAAATAATATTGTTCAATATGTCGGCGAGTCTATTACGATATCTGGAGATATATTTATAGATGCTTCTGAAGATGGAAAATTAACTAAATTAACAGCACATGATGCTAATGGAAAAGTCGCATATACAAAAGGACGTTATGATTACCCTGCTGATACATTGAATAGACTTCCAAAAGACAAACCTGATTATGGCGATTTTGATGAAGGCACAGAAGAAGGTGCGCGTATGCCTGCAGTCACTTTAATGTTCAAACTTAAATGTACAGACACTGTTCCGATTGAAGCATTATCGATGGTCGATGTTGGAAATGGTGTTTATGACTGCGGTAATACATTATTCAATGATTCTAATTATAAAATGTATCAGTTTAATAAAAAATATGAAAAGACAAGAATTATGTTAAAACCCATAAATTCTGCATGGAATGGCGGAATTCCTGATTCAGACGGAAAAACGGAATGGTGGTTAAATACATTACTTATATTTGGTGTAGATGGTTCCCTGCATAACAGAGATGACCATAACTATACACCAGTACCTGACGATGAATTATTATCCGATAAAATTCTTAATGATGAAAATAGACTTTTATCGTCAGATGATGCTTGGAAATTGGGTCGAGCTTTTCTTGCAGCTCATGCTTCTGAGATTCTTGAAGTATATGAAGAACTTGGATATACCAATGCAGAGTTTGTTACTGATAATGATGATGCGATTGTTACAGGTGATATACTTTATGTCCGTGAAACTATTCATGCAGTAAAAGATGCAAATTTAATAGCCAATGGCACTGAAAACGATAACTACGAAGTTTCAGCGCGACATTGCCATTATTCATATCTCGACGATGAACAAGATAGTACAACTAATCCTGAATCTATTGGATTAATTTATTATTGGTCAGACATTCATCCATATATGAAATCAGAATATAAGAATGACGACGGTGACTACATACATGGTACCGAAAGTTATAAAAACATCAGACGTGATATGGTTGAAGAATTAAAAGATGATTCTCCAATAGAGCCAACATATATACCATACTCAGCACTCACCACACAATATGTTCCTAATATGTTGATACCTGGCTATGCCGTTAATGCATCCTCATTTGCTTGGTCAGAAATGAGAGTATTTCCTAATCTATGTGTTCTTGGTGATGCTGCTGGTATAGCTGCTGTCACATGTCTGTTAAGTGGAGATTCTGCATATGGATTAAAAGATATTTCAGGCGTACGAGAAATTCTGAAACGATATAATGCTATTATAGACAAAAAAGATATATAATTTTTATATTAAATTTTATAAAAAGCGGTTCTCTATGAACCGCTTTTTATATCAACTCTTCTACTTCATATAGTTCGTTACATCTTTTATACGTTCAGGCACTTCTACAAGTTCACCTGTTTTAAGATCATACACATCAATATAAAATTGATCGTGTCCTCCTGATGCTGTTTCTACCCACTCCTGCTTTGTGATTGTATAACAAGGGTTTCCATCATATGAAATCAGATAAATTTTTCTATCCGATTCTGCTATAACTTCACCATCTGGATTATATAAATAATACTTACACTCATTAGGACCTAAATACATATACACCGGTGTATATCCGTTAAATTCTCCACTTTTCCAAAAATCATATTTTGTGTATGGATAAGAGTATAATGTATTATATCCCTTAACCCTATAATTGCCTTTTGGTGAAACACAGTCACTTTCTATATTTTTTTGAAGATATTCATACATATACTTATATACTGTATCATATTCATTTGTATCCCATTCTATTGAACCAACAAACTCTTTTGTTTTGGGATTATAAATCTGTACAGAATTGTCGTGATTTTCACCAATACATATGCTATCATCATATATCAGTGTAAATAACTCTTTATCACTTTTGTATATTATATCCCCTTTCTCATTAAAAACAGCATAATTATTTCCTTCTGAATCAGGCAATGACAGCTTAACAGGTGTATATCCTTTTACTGCATTTGTCTTACTATACAAAATACGCTCAATATCATTTCCATATCCACTATACTTGTACGGATATTTATCTAATAAAATTTCACCTGGAACAAAATATTTGTCTGACGGTGACTCTGCCTTTTCAAAATCTACTCTTATCTGTCTGTTATTACACGGATATTCATCCTTATCAAGAAAATCGCCACCTAAGTATGAGCTGTAATGAGAAGAAGCAAGCTTTTCGCCTTCATAGCTATAAAGCTCCATATTAGTTATATAAGAAACAGGTTCAGCTCCGGCGGAACCGTATGTTGTTACCATATAATAATCATCTGCAAAGTCAATATGGTCTGTTCTTCCTTGATTGTTATTTAGTGTATCAACCATCAGTGTATAGTCCATATTTCCTGTTTCGGCATTGTATATACCTGTACATTTATTATTCTTGCTGTAATTTTCACTTTTGTTGTTATGAATATAAAAATACCATTTCCCGCTTTTTTCAAAGAACACAAACGACCTCTCATCATCAGCAATATCTTCCTCAGGACCGTCATATGTAAATATTATTTTACCGTCATTTTTTATCCATTGCTTATCCTCACCGCTAAAAAGTGATAAATCACCGTTAATTT
>ERZ773169.132-NODE-132-length-104263-cov-11.390181_pt1 | contig 104263 bp, 92 predicted proteins | sample MGYA00580536_ERZ773169 | MGnify/ENA primary metagenome ERZ773169 (study PRJEB29015, sample SAMEA2737814) | human gut metagenome | biome: human gut; feature: human-associated habitat; material: faeces | place: China | collected 2012 ... | reverse complement strand
TCGAAACTTTAGATTTTAAGCCATTTCTGCCGCACATGTCGTCAGAAATGATTTTGACTTGAGGTTGTACCTCAAACTCCCACAAATAAAGTAGGCAAAACCGCAGCGGTTTTGCCTACAATCTTATAAATTAGGAGATGGTTTAAATGACTTTACAAGAGATAATTGATTCAAGTGACAATATTGTATTTTTCGGCGGTGCAGGTGTGTCAACCGAAAGCGGTATACCCGATTTCAGAAGTGTTGACGGACTTTATAATATGAAGTATGATTATCCGCCGGAAACTATTTTAAGTCATACGTTTTTTATGAATAATACGGAGGAATTTTACAAATTTTATCGTGACAAACTGATTGTAAAAGGTGTTAAGCCGAACAAGGCACATATCGCGCTTGCAAAACTTGAAGAAAAGGGAAAGTTAAAGGCGGTTATAACACAAAACATAGACGGACTTCATCAAATGGCAGGCAGTAAAAACGTGCTTGAACTTCATGGTTCGACTCTTAGAAACTACTGTATGGATTGCGGAAAATCGTACGATATTGATTATATTGAAAACAGCAAGGGTGTGCCGAAATGCGAATGTGGGGGTATAATCAAGCCTGATGTTGTGCTGTACGAAGAAATGTTAAATGACGATACAATCACAAAATCGGTGCAGTATATCAGTAATGCGGATGTACTTATAATCGGAGGTACATCGCTTAACGTATATCCTGCGGCAGGGTTTATAAATTACTTCAAAGGCAGTAAACTTGTTATTATCAATAAAGCCGCCACTTCTGCCGATAAAAATGCCGACCTTGTTATAAGCGAGCCGATAGGCGAAGTTTTGGGAAGTCTGAAAATATGAAAGTATATTATATGAACGTCAAAAGCATAAATGCCGATGATGAAAAATGGTTTAAGTATTTGTCGCAAAAACGAATTGAAAAAGTCAATAGGTTAAAAAAGACAAATAAAAAATCACAGTCAATAGGTGCGGAGCTGTTGCTCAATTATGCGGTAAACGGTGATATAAAAAAAACGGTAGAGTGGGACACAGAAAACGGCGGAAAACTTTACTTAACGAAAAACAGGGATTTGTATGTAAATCTATCACATTCCGGCGGATATGCGGTATGTGCCGTACATAACAAAAATGTTGGCATTGACATACAGCACTTGCGAGAATGTGATATGAATTTGGCAAAACGATTTTTTACGGCGGAAGAAACCGAATATATAAATTGTTCAGCCGACAAAAATAATGCGTTTTTTGAGGTGTGGACAAAGAAAGAAAGCTTTGTCAAGGCAATCGGTACCGGACTTACAATTCCGTTAAACAGCTTTTCGGTGCTTTCCGATACAATCGGATATGACGGTAAAACGTATTGCTTTAAAGAGTATTCGGTTGGAGAAGACGACTATAAAATGTTTGTCTGCTATTTGTCGTAGTTGTAGATATTTGCACTTTCGGGTGAGTAGTTTATGATTTCGTCATAAGCGTCAAGCTGATCCTCACTGTTCGGTGCCCACGGGATAAGCCCGGTACAGTCAGTTGCGGATATGGCATTGCATACGTCAAAGTCAAAATTACTGTTACGGAAAATAACGTGATTCGGATATTTTCTTTTCATAACATCATAACCTTTCTGCTCAAATTTGGTTTGGAGCAGTATTAGTATTATAAAAATCCCGATGAATTATGTCATCGGGATTTTTGTTATTTTATCATATTTATGAAATATTTGTGAAAATCAAGATTTTTTGTTAGTTCGGGGTGGAATGAAGTTACAAGCATATTGTTTTCTCTTGCGGCAACTATATGACCGTTCAGCTTACACAAAATTTTTACGTTATCGCCGACACTGTCAATCCACGGTGCACGGATAAATACAAGCGGAAATGGTTTATCCGATACTTCGGGGATAACGACTTCTTCGGAAAAACTGTCTATTTGCTTGCCGTATGCGTTACGTCTTACAGTAATATCCATAGTGCCTATGTGCGCCTGTTCGCCCTCAATATTTTTCGCAAGAACGATAAGTCCGGCGCAAGTACCGAAAACAGGCATACCGTTTTCAATCATATTTTTAATCGGCTCATATAAATCGAGCTTGTGAAGAAGTTTGCCGATTACCGTACTTTCTCCGCCCGGGATAATAAGACCGTCAAACGGTTTTTCGATGTCTTTTTTTTGACGTATTTCAAATGATTCCACACCAAGTGCGTCAAGCGAATGCTTGTGTTCAATAAATGCACCTTGAAGTGCAAGTATACCGATTTTCATTATTTACCACGCTCCGCCATAAGTAGTGCAATTTCGTTTTCGTTTATGCCGACCATTGCTTCGCCAAGGTCTTCAGAAAGCTCTGCAAGAAGTTTGTCGTCAGTGTAATTTGTAACGGCTTGAACAATGGCAGACGCTCTTTTTGCAGGGTTGCCTGACTTGAATATACCCGAGCCTACGAATACACCCTCTGCACCGAGGTGCATCATAAGTGCGGCATCGGCAGGTGTTGCAACACCGCCTGCGGCAAAGTTTACAACAGGCAATTTACCGTTTTCGTGAACATATTCAACAAGGTTGTAAGGCACTTGAAGTTGCTTTGCAGCCTCATAAAGTTCGTCTTCCGACATATTTTGAATACGTCTGATTTCAGACATCATCATTCTCATATGACGTACTGCCTGAACAACGTCACCTGTACCCGGTTCACCCTTTGTTCTTATCATAGCCGCACCTTCGTTTATACGTCTTAGCGCCTCACCCAAATCCTTTGCACCGCATACGAAAGGTACTTTAAAATCGTTCTTGTTGATGTGGTACTTGTCGTCGGCAGGTGAAAGCACTTCGCTTTCGTCTATGTAGTCAATTTTGATTGCTTGCAAAATTCTTGCCTCTGCGAAGTGACCGATACGGCACTTCGCCATAACAGGGATTGAAACTGCGTCTTGAATACCCTTAATCATTTTAGGGTCGCTCATTCTCGACACACCGCCTGCGGCACGAATATCGGCAGGGATACGTTCAAGAGCCATTACAGCACAAGCGCCTGCATCTTCGGCAATTTTAGCTTGTTCAGGTGTTGTTACGTCCATAATTACTCCGCCCTTTAGCATTTGGGCAAGGTTTCTGTTTAGTTCCATTTGTGTTGACATAGTTATTAACATTCCTTTCTGCTCGGCTTAAATAAATCAGCCGTCTGTTGACTTTTTCCCTGGGATTGGTTATAATTATACCACCGATTGACACTATTAAAAGTGCCAAAATACAAGTTTTTTATGGGGTCAGATTATGTTTAACTTTATTTTTACAGCCGATAAAGCGTCAAAAAAACCGCTTTACGAACAACTTTATTCGTATGTCGCAGATGAAATAAAAAATAAGAATATTAAAGAAAATGAGCGTATGCCGTCAAAAAAAGCACTGGCAAAATATCTCGGAATAAGCGTAAATACCGTTGAAACAGCATATTCGATTTTGGTACAGGAGGGGTATTTAAGAGCAGTTGCAAGGAGTGGTTTTTATGTTTGCAAGGTTGATATTCCTGTTGGTGACAGAAACTTTGAATATGAAGAAGAACAAGATAGTGTAACGGCATATAAGGCGGATTTTAAGACAAATAAAGTCGATATAAATTCGTTTCCGTATTCGACTTGGATAAAGCTTTCAAAGGAGGTTATGTACTCAACACCGGAGTACCTTAATTCCGGAAATGTAAAGGGCGATTATGAATTGCGAGAGAGTATTGCGAAATACTTGCACGAATTTCGCGGAGTAAAATGTTCGCCTATGCAGATTGTGGTCGGTGCGGGTATTGAGTATTTGACAATGCTCCTTACAGAACTTTTTGACAGAGATAAAGTGTTTGCCGTTGAAAATCCCGGTTATAAAAAAATATTGGCAATACTCAGAAACAACAACAGAAAAATAAATTATATAGACGTAGATGAAAACGGACTTTGTACGGATTGTTTAAAACAAACAGATTCGGATATAGTGTACGTAACACCGTCACACCAATTTCCGACAGGTGCTGTTATGCCTGTATGGCGTAGAATGGAACTTCTTTCGTGGGCGGAAGAAGGGAAGGACAGATATATAATTGAGGACGATTATAACAGCGAGTTTAATTTTTCGATTAAGCCTGTTCCCGCAATGCAGGGACTTGCAAACAGTGACAGAGTTGTGTATTTAAGCACATTTTCAAGAGTTCTTGCACCGTCAATCAGAATTGCATATATGGTACTTCCGAAAAAATTGCTTGAAAAATTCGACAAGCATTTCGGTACATATTCGTCAACCGTTCCGCGTTTTGAACAGCATACGTTAAATAAATTTATTTCGGGAGGGTACTATTCAAGACATTTGAGCAGAGTGAAAAATATCTATAAAAAAAGACGCGATAAGATTATCCAGTCGCTCGGTAACGCAGATATAAGCGGTGAAAGAGTCGGACTTCATATAGTCGTTAAAACGGATAAGGCAAAGGAAATAATAGAGTATGCTCTAAAATGTGACGTGAAACTTTACGATATGGACGATTATTATATGACAGAAAATAAAAAAAGCAATTCAATCATCATAGGCTATGCCGGTGCGGAAGATGATGATATTGAATTACTGAAAAGTATATTTGATAAATTTATATAAATTAAAATATAAAAATAATATTTTGCACGTTCCGGACAATTTATCGACAAACTGAAAAAAGCTCCGATAAAATCGGAGCTTTTAAATGGAGCGGAAGACGAGATTCGAACTCGCGACGTTCACCTTGGCAAGGTGACGCTCTACCACTGAGCCACTCCCGCATTTCTTGACTGCTTTGTTATTATAGCACGGGAAATACGGTTTGTCAACTGTTTTTTGAAACTTTTTTCGATATTTTTTTTGAAACTGTTTTAAACAGCATATAAATCAGCACGGTTAAGCCGAAATCGAACGATATGTTAAACAGAAAAAGCTGTTTTGAAATATCAGCCGCACCGTTGCCGATATACGGCATAGGGAACTGAATAAGTCCCATAAGTATCACGAAAATAAACGGAACGGCATATCTGTTTTTCTTTTTCAACATCACAATACCAATCAGTAAAAATACCGCATAACTCGGTATTATAAAGAACAATGTTTTCGGCAAATGCTCACGGATATTTTCCCATAAATCAAAACGATATGAGGACGTATTCGGTACATAGCCGTATTTTTTCTCAAATGTACCGAGGTTTATTTTGTTTGTAAAAGCATTTTGTGCGGTTGTTTCCATAACAGATACAAGACGCAGGGGATGAGTGATGTAGAATTTTATAAGTTTTCCGTTACTCATTTTTGAATGAAACTTTTCATTCATAATATCACTTCGCGGCGGATATTTGTATTCTGATTTATCAAGGTATGCGTGCTTACAGCTGTCAGCCGCCATATCTTCGTCAAGTCCCATATCGATTAAATCCTGTTTCGGATTGGGACTGTCTTTTAAAATACCGTAAAACACACTGTTATACTGTGTATCCAAATTAAGCTGACCGCCGTTTATAACGTATCCGCCGACTCCGTGCCAAAGTAAAACGATTGAACACACAATGCACAAATTTCGCTTGTTGCTTTTAAAACCGATATACAATACAGCGATAATAAGGAACGGTGTAAATACGGCACACTGCAATTTTGAACCGAGTAACAGGCAAGACGAAACAGTGAAAAATATTATTACACTGTTTTTAGCATCGTGTACATTTTCAAACATATACAATCCGAAAAGCACGACAGTTGCAAACGATACAAGCATAACGCTTTGACCGTACAGACTGTTTAAAATCGTCAAATTAACTCCGTTAAAAAATACAACGATAAAAAACAACAGAAAAATACAATGCAAAAACTTATTTTCAATTTTAAATTTGCGTTGTATAAAAAAGCATACTGTTGCATACCACAAAAACATAATACCCGCCAAAATCCGCATATCAAAAGCACCGAACGGCAGACATATAAGCCTTGCTGTTGCGGTAGGGAATATAAACGTCGTAGTCGGCACTAAAAATAAAAGTCTTGGCACATATAACAACAAGTCGACCGACGTAAATTTCATATTAAAAAATCTTACGGCATAATCGTAAAAAGAGTAGTCGGACGGAAAATCAAGTCCGCACGGACGTATAACTCTTTCAAAATCGCCCTGGTCGGCAACCGAATGGACAGGCGGTACAAATACCGCGTATACAAACACAGCAATGACCGATATTATAAATATTATATCGTATGCGGAAAAAATTTTTTTCTTCAAGTAAAATCACTCCAAAATCAGTAATGTAAATTTATTATACAAAATAACGGAAGCATTTGCAATAAAAATTGTACGCGCAATCACAAAATCTTGTGCAATTAATGTTGATAAATCTTTTATTTTGTGATAGAATGAATATATATTGAGTTTAGTTTTAATATAAAGGAGTTAAATCATGGAAAACGTAAGAAGAATTTATGTTGAAAAGAAAAACGGATTTGACGTTGAGGCAAAGGGTGTACTTGCCGATCTTAAAGAAAACCTTTCTTTAAAAGGTCTTAAAGACGTCAGAATTATTAACAGATATGATGTTTCGGGCGTAAGCGATGAGGAATATCAAAAGGCGAGAAATCTTATTTTCTCAGAACCTCCTGTTGATAATGCTTATGATGAAGAAATTGAAATCAGTGAGGGCAAAGTGTTTGCGGTTGAATTTTTACCGGGACAGTTTGACCAGAGAGCCGCGTCGGCTGAAGAATGTATTTCAATTCTTACGGAAAAGGAGCGTCCGACTGTAAGAAGTGCAAAGGTATATGTTCTTATCGGCGATATTTCAGATGAAGAAACAGAGGCTGTTAAAAATTACGTTATAAACCCTGTTGAGGCAAGAGAGGCGAGCCTTGAAAAGCCGACTTCGCTTGTTATGGAAACAGTTGTTCCCGATAACGTTGCGACAGTTGACGGCTTTACCGAAATGGACGAGAGCAAAATGGAAGAATTTCTTTCAAAGATGGGCTTTGCAATGGATATGGACGACCTTGCATTCTGTCAGAAGTATTTTAAGGATACGGAAAAGCGTAATCCTACAATTACAGAACTTCGTATGATTGATACATATTGGTCTGACCACTGCCGTCATACTACGTTTTCCACTAAGATAAATGATGTTAAGATAAATAACGGCAAATATGCCGATGTCATTAAGGCTGCATATGATGAATATAAGGCTGCAAAAGCTGATTTGTATGCACCTGACAGAGATACTTGCCTTATGAATATGGCAACAATCATAGTTAAGCAGCTTAAAAAGCAAGGTCTTTTAAAAGAAATTGATGAATCGGAAGAAATCAATGCTTGTTCAATCGTTGTTGATGTTGACGTAAACGGCAAGGACGAGCCATGGCTAATTATGTTTAAAAACGAAACTCATAACCACCCGACAGAAATCGAGCCTTTTGGTGGTGCGGCAACTTGTCTTGGCGGTGCTATTCGTGACCCGCTTTCAGGAAGAAGTTATGTATATCAAGCTATGCGTGTAACCGGTAGTGGTGATCCGAGAGTATCACTAAAGGATACACATGCCGGAAAGCTTATGCAGAGAAAGATTACAACAGGTGCGTCGGCAGGTTACAGCTCATACGGTAACCAAATCGGTCTTGCAACAGGACAGGTTCAGGAAATATATGATGAAGGCTACGTTGCAAAGAGAATGGAAATCGGTGCGGTTATAGGTGCGGCACCAAAGAAGAATGTTATTCGAGAAGTACCGTCAAAGGGCGATGTTATTATTCTTCTCGGCGGAAGAACAGGTCGTGACGGTATCGGCGGTGCAACAGGTTCTTCAAAGGCACATAATGAAGAAAGCGTTGTTACTTGCGGAAGTGAAGTACAAAAAGGTAATCCGCCTGTTGAAAGAAAAATTCAAAGACTTTTCAGAGATGAAAAGGTTACTACACTTATAAAGAGATGTAACGACTTCGGTGCAGGCGGTGTATCGGTTGCTATCGGTGAGCTTGCGGACGGACTTGTTATTGACCTTGATAAAGTTCCTAAAAAGTATGAGGGACTTGACGGAACCGAACTTGCAATCAGCGAATCGCAGGAAAGAATGGCTGTTGTTGTAAGAGCGGAGGACTCAGATAAGTTTATAGAATATTCAAATAACGAAAATCTTGAGGCAACAAAGGTTGCATATGTCACAGACGAAAACAGACTTGTTATGAACTGGAGAGGTAAGACAATCTGCGATATTTCAAGAGATTTTCTTAACACAAACGGTGCAACAAAGAATACGGATATTGAAGTTGTACTTCCTGATACTGAAAACAGTTTCTTTAAGCAAGAAGTTGTTACTGACGTAAAGGCAAAGTGGCTTGAAACACTTTCAGATCTAAATGTATGCTCACAAAAGGGACTATGTGAAAAGTTTGACTCAACAATCGGTGCAAACAGTGTACTTATGCCGTTCGGAGGTAAGTATCAGCTTACTCCGTCAGACGGTATGGCTGCAAAAGTTCCTGTACTTGGCGGCGAAACAAATACGGCAACTGTTATGACATTCGGCTATAATCCGAAACTTTCAAGCTGGAGCCAATATCACGGTTCAACATATGCAATCGTTGAATCTGTTTCAAAAGCGGTTGCGTTGGGTGCTGATTATAAGAAGATTTATCTTACATTCCAAGAGTACTTTGAAAGACTTGGAACTGATCCTAAGCGTTGGGGCAAGCCTTTTGCTTCATTGCTTGGCGCATATAAGACACAGCTTGCATTAGGTATTGCGGCAATCGGCGGTAAGGACTCAATGAGCGGTTCGTTCAACGACCTTGACGTACCTCCGACACTTACATCATTCGCCGTTGCACCTGTAAAGGCTGATAAGGTTATTTCACAGGAAATCAAGAAAGCAGGCTCAAGGCTTGTTATGTTCACAGTTAAACGTGACGAAAACGATTTACCTAAGTTTGACGAATTGAAGAAAATGTATGACACGGTTCATCAGCTTATTCTTGACGGCAAAGTATTGTCGGCAAGCGTTGTTAAGGGATTCGGTCTTGTTGAAACTGTTTCAAAAATGGCATTCGGTAATATGATCGGTGTTGAATTTGACAAGAACCTTACAAATGATATGCTATTCTATGCACCGCTTGGCTCAATCGTACTTGAAGTTGAAGAAGAAATTGACGGTGCCGTAACAGTCGGTACAACAGGCTCTGACGCATTTACGGTAGGCGGAGTAAATATTCCGCTTAGCGAGGCTGCTGAAGTATGGAAAAAACCGCTTGAAAAGGTATTCCCTACAAAAGCAGGTCACTTTACAAGTGAGCCTGAAACATTCAGCTATGATAAGAGAAATATAACTGTTGCAACAGAAAAATTTGCAAAACCGAGAGTATTTATTCCTGTATTCCCGGGTACAAACTGCGAATACGATACTGCAAGAGCATTTGAAAACGCAGGTGCGGTAGCAGATGTATTTGTTGTAAGAAATCTTACGGGTGACGACGTTGTTTACTCAATGAAAGAAATGCAAAAGAGAATAAACAATTCTCAAATCGTAATGATTCCGGGCGGTTTCTCAGGTGGTGACGAACCTGAAGGCAGCGGTAAATTTATCGCAACCGCATTCAGAAATCCGCTTGTAAAAGACGCGGTTATGAATATGCTTAAAAACCGTGACGGTCTAATGCTTGGTATCTGTAACGGTTTCCAGGCACTTATAAAGCTTGGTCTTGTACCTTACGGAGAAATTCGTGACCTTGACAGTAATTCACCGACACTTACATTTAACACAATCGGCAGACACGTTTCTTGTATGGCAAGAACAAGAATTGCGTCAAACAAGTCACCATGGCTTGCAAATGTGAATACAGGCGATGTTCATACAATTGCACTTTCACACGGTGAGGGTAGATTTATCGCGTCGGAAGAACAGGTTAAGGAACTTGCGGCAAACGGACAGATTGCAACTCAATATGTAAACCTTGAAGATAAGGCAACATATGATATTGACTGGAATCCAAACGGTTCGGTATATGCTATTGAGGGTATAACAAGTCCTGACGGCAGAGTGCTTGGTAAAATGGGACACAGTGAACGTATCGGTAAGAACGTATCATTTAATGTTCCCGGTAACAAAGACCAAAAGCTGTTTGAGGCAGGCGTTAAATATTTTAAATAATACAAAAAGGCTGTCGGCAAATGTCGGCAGCCTGTTTTATCACGAGGAGAAAGATGTTATATGAAACCGAAAATTGGTGTTGTGTTTCCAAAGATAACGGATAAAGATATAGCCGATTTGGAAATAGAAAAAATAAGAGTTTCAAAAAACAGAAGAAAAATAGGTATTTTGCTTGGCTCTGACACGTCCGCTTATCAGCAGGCGAAGGTCGAAAGTGAAGTGAAAAAGGCCTGTAATCTTACGGAAGTAATCGTTAGGGTTGATAACAGAATCAAACAGCAAGATAAAAATGTAATGATTTACGAAGTCGAACCCGGTCATGAGGGGACTATGCAGTCTGCATCATCAGGCCCGAAAATCAAAGGTAAAGCCAATGTTTCGGATATGCTTTACGGCAGACCAATTAATGATGATATTATATCAATTCATTCGATTAACGACAATTCCGGCAGAGTTGTATTTTCGGGTAAGGTATTTTTTGTTGAAGACAGAGATATTAAATCTAAAAAAACAGGCAAGGAATTTCACCTTATAACAATGGATATTACCGATAACGAGGACTCAATATCGGCGAAAATGTTCGTTACAAAAACGGAAGATGACGAGCCGTTTAACAAGCTTTTTTCAAAATTGAAAAAGGGAGTCAAGGGCGGCGGTATATATATCGTTGCACGCGGTAAGGCACAGTTCGACCAATACGCAGGTGAAACGATTGTGATGATTAACGACATTGCGGAAATTGAAAAACCGCCTGTTCGTATGGACGAGGCATCGGAAAAACGTGTGGAACTTCACTTGCATACACAGATGTCGGCGATGGATGCGGTTTCCTCCGTAAACGACCTTATCAACAGAGCGATTTATTGGGGACATAAAGCGATTGCCGTTACCGACCACGGAGTTGTGCAGTCGTTCCCGGACGCAATGAAAGCGTCTAACTTTAATGAAAAAATTAAAATTCTTTACGGTGTTGAGGGATATTTGATTGACGACAGCAAGAAGATTGTCTATAATGCGGAAAATCAGAATATCGACTCACCGTTTGTTGTGTTCGATATAGAAACAACCGGACTTCACAACGACAAAAACAATATTACCGAAATCGGTGCGGTAAAGGTTGTAAACGGTCAGATTGTCGATAAGTGGTCTACGTTCGTTAATCCGTGTCAGCCGATACCCGAAAATATTGTGGAACTTACGGGTATTACGGACAGTATGGTGGCTGACGCACCGAAAATCGAAGAAATACTCGGTGAGTTTTTTGAGTTTTGTAAGGATTGCATACTTGTTGCACATAACGCGGCGTTCGATATAGGATTTATAAAAAAGGCGGCAGAACGTCATAATTTTGAATTTAATTTCTGCTACCTTGATACGCTTATGCTTGCAAGATGTATGTATCCCGAACTTCCGAATTTTAAACTTGATACACTTACAAAACATCTTCACGTTATTCTTGAAAATCATCACCGTGCCGTGGACGACGCAAAGGCTACGGCTGATGTTTTCGTTAAGATGATAGAAAAACTTCGTGAAGAAGATAAGACGGAGCTTAAAACATTCAATGATATTTTTGATTTAAGAAGTGCGTCAAAGAAAAATAAAGCGTATCACATTATCATACTTGCAAAAAATCAAATCGGTTTAAGACATATTTATGAAATGATTTCGGAATCGCATTTGAAATATTTCTTCAGAACACCGAGAATACCGCGAAGTTTGCTTGAAGAAAAACGCGAGGGACTTATACTTGGTTCGGCTTGTGAGGCTGGCGAACTTTTCAGAGCGATGATAGACGGTGACAGTGACGAGGAATTAAAGGAAATAGTTGATTTTTACGACTATCTTGAAATTCAGCCGATAGGCAATAATGCGTATATGAAAACCGATCCGAAACACCCTATGGTAAATACGGACGAAGATTTGCAAAATTTAAACAGACGTATTGTTGCACTTGGCGAAAAGTATAATAAACCTGTTGTCGCAACGTGTGATGTGCATTTTATGGATATGGAGGGCGCGGATTACAGAAAAATTCTTATGAATTACAAAGGATTTTCGGACGCTGACAATCAAGCACCGCTGTATTTCAGAACAACGGAAGAAATGCTTAAAGAATTTGAGTATTTAGGCAAGGAAAAGGCGTATGAGGTTGTTGTAAAAAACACAAACCTTGTAGCCGATATGATAGAGGACGTCAGACCGATTCCTGCGAAAAAGTGTCCGCCTGTAATTGAGGGTGCGAAAGAGGGAATCATAAACGACTCGACAACGAGAGCAAAGGAAATATACGGCGATCCGCTTCCTGAAATTGTGCAGAAACGTCTTGATAAGGAACTTCATTCGATTACGACTTACGGTTTTTCGGTTATGTACAGAATTGCACAGGAGCTTGTACGTCATTCACTTGCAGACGGATATTTGGTTGGCTCACGTGGTTCTGTCGGCTCGTCGCTTGTTGCGTATTTGTCGGATATAACGGAGGTTAATTCACTTCAAGGTCACTATATTTGCCCGAATTGCAAAAACGTAGAGTTTATTGAGTCCGAAATCGGTTTGTCGGGGTGTGACTTGCCCGATAAGGTGTGTCCGAAGTGCGGAACGAAGTACAGAAAAGACGGCCACGATATTCCGTTTGAAACATTCCTTGGATTTAAGGGCGATAAAGAGCCTGATATAGACCTTAACTTTTCGGGTGTGTATCAGCCGGTAATCCATAAATACACCGAAACATTCTTCGGCAAGGGTAAGGTTTTTAAAGCCGGAACAATCGGTACTGTCGCGGAAAAAACCGCATTCGGTTATGTAAAGAAGTATTGCGAGGAGAGAAATCTTGTAATGCGTAATGCGGAGATGAAACGACTTGCAAAAGGCTGTGAGGGCGTAAAACGTACGTCGGGACAGCACCCCGGCGGAATTATTGTTGTACCGTTTGAAAATGATATACATGAATTTTGCCCTGTTCAGCACCCTGCGGACGATCCTAATTCGGATATTATTACGACTCACTTCGATTACCATAAAATCGACCAAAACCTTTTAAAACTTGACGAGCTTGGACACGATGATCCGACGGTTATAAGAATGCTTGAGGATATAACGGGACTGCACGCACGGGATATTCCGATAGGTGACCCCGAAACAATGAGTTTGTTTACGTCAAATAAAGCGTTGAAATTACTTCCGGGTAAGGATATAGGTACAAATTTGGGTACATACGGAATACCTGAGTTCGGTACAAAGTTTGTACGTCAAATGCTTGAAGATACAAAGCCGACAACATTCTCTGAACTTGTAAGAATTTCGGGACTTTCGCACGGTACGGACGTGTGGCTCGGTAATGCACAGGAATTAATCAGAGAGGGCAAGTGTGACCTATCACACTCAATATGTGCCCGTGACGATATTATGATTTATCTTATTTCGTGCGGTGTTGAAGAAGAACATTCGTTCAAGATAATGGAAATGGTGCGTAAAGGTAAAGGCCTGACGCCTGAATATGAACAGGAAATGCGTGATAATAATGTGCCTGATTGGTATATTGAATCGTGTAAAAAAATCAAGTATATGTTCCCTAAGGCACACGCTGCCGCTTACGTTATGTCGGCATTCAGAATTGCGTATTTTAAAGTACATTATCCGGAGGCATTTTATATCGCATATTATACGGTGCGTGCGGACGATTTTGACGCGTCGGTAATGGCGAGGGGAGAAGAACGCGTTCGTGAAGAAATGCGTTCAATCAACGCAAAGAAAAAGGACGGAACGGTTACTCCGAAAGAAGAAAACCTTATACCGATACTTGAAATTTGTATTGAAATGTACGCAAGAGGAATTAATTTCGTGCCTGTCGATTTGTACGAATCCCACGCAACAGATTTCAGACAGGTTGAGGGAGGTATTCTTCCTCCGCTTTCCGCACTTCCCGGACTTAGCGAAAACGACGCGATATGCATTACGGAAGAAAGAAAGAACGGCGAATTTAGAAACGTCGAAGATTTAAGAATTCGTACCGGTATTGGTAAGAACCCGCTTAATATCCTTGAAGAAAACGGCTGTTTCGATGATTTGCCCGATACCGATCAAGTGTCACTGTTTGACTAATCAAACTGTTAATATATTGACTTTTTATATTTTCGGAGGTATAATAGAGAAAAAGAATGTCAATATTTCATGAAAAATGGGAGGTACAATATATGACTAAAGAAGAATTTATTAATCATCTGCTTGAAGTAAAAGCTGTTTTGGAAAAACTGGCAAAAAAACAAGAAGTATATGATGAAATAGAACGTAGACTGTATGAAGAATACGGAAAAGAAGAAAGTATAAGAAATGAAAAACAGAAAATGAAAACTCGGATATGTGCAGTTATTATGCTTATAGTGATTGCAGTATGTTTTTTTACAGGTATAATAAAATCTGTGTATGGTAGTATAATACCGTTAATATTGGTAATGGTGGCAATGATTGTTGCACGTTACAAAGGTAAAAACGGTCGTATAAATGAAGAATATTATAATCAAAAGATTTTACCTATTAAGAAAGAATTAAATCAACAAGAAAAGGTAATATTAGCTTTTATGAACAGTGATGAAATGAAAAATTTAAGTGATGTTATTCCTCAAAAATATTTGAATTTAAAGGCGGTATTGTTCTTGTTGGAAGTTTTGCAAACAGGAAGAGCAGACAGTGCAAAAGAGGCATATAATCTATATGAAGAAGAACTTCATCGTGAAAAAATACAGGAAATGCAAGAAGAACAGTTGGATTATGCAAGAGAAACTTTGCGAGAACAACAAAATCAAACTAAAGTTCAAAAGCGTATATCACGTCAGGTTAGTTATGGAAATTATATAAATACCAAAAATTATTATCATAATCGATGGGGAAGAAAGTAATCAGAATAACAAAAAAAGCACCGAAAGGTGCTTTTTTTATGTTACTTTTCTATTTTAACAGTTTCTCTGACTTCTGTTTTCTTTGGCATAACAGAGTCGTACATTTCGTCTTTTTTCATATTTTCAAAAGCGACTGCAAGCATAAGTTTAATACGGTTAAGCTGATTAACTTCACTTGCACCTGGGTCGTAGTCAACCGCAACGATATTGGCTTGCGGGTACTGTCTGCGAAGTTCCTTAATCATACCCTTACCTGTAACGTGGTTAGGCAAGCAAGCAAACGGCTGAACACAAGCGATATTCGGAACACCCGAATTTATAAGCTCAATCATTTCGCCTGTCAGGAACCAACCCTCACCTGTGCAGTGACCAAGCTGTAAAACGTGCTTTGCACCCTCAGCAATATCCGCGATATGTTTCGGTGAACGCATACGGAACTTAGGATTGTTATTCATAACCTTTGCCATATGCTTTCTGAAACTTTCAATACCCCAAATTGCAAGATTGCAAAGTGCGGCGGTTGAACGCTTAGAGCCAAGATTATCACGCTTGAAGTTGTTGTTATACAAGCAATAAAGCATAAAGTCCGCAAGTCCCGGCATAACTGCCTCACCGCCCTCCGACTCAATAACATCAATAATATTGTTATTTGCGTCAGGGTGGAACTTAACAAGAATTTCACCGACCACGCCGACTTTTGGCTTTTTGACTGTTTCATCAATTTCGATTGCGTCAAAGTCTGCGATTATTTCATCAATAACCTTTTTAAGTTTAAGCTGTTTACGGTTATTATTAATAATATCGCTGTACAAACGCTTTTGCCACTTTTCGTGTACCGCATTTGTTTCGCCCTCGTTTACCTCGTAAGGACGGATACGAAGTGTAACGGCAAGCAATAAGTCACCCCAAGTACAAGCCTTTAAAAGACCGTCAACAAGTTTTGGAGTAATCTTAAATCCGGGATTGCCCTCAAGACCAGAAACGTTAAGCGAAATTACGGGAACATTCGGATAGCCTGCCTCTTTAAGTGCCTTACGAAGAAAGGCGATATAGTTAGTCGCACGACAGCCGCCGCCTGTTTGTGTAATCATAACGGAAGTGTTGTTCGGGTCACATTTGCCGCTTGTAAACGCATTGACAAGCTGACCTGTTACCATAATTGACGGATAACAAGCGTCGTTATTAACGCTCTTTAAACCGGCCTCAACGTCCTCTGCCGTTGCGTGTTCAAGCACAAGTGCATTGTAACCGTTTGCACGCATAACCGCCTCGAAAAGTCCGAAGTGGGTAGGACTCATTTGAGGGAAGATTATAGTATGCTTTTTGCGTTCTTCCTCTGTAAACTTAACTCTGTTAATTGTGTAATCATCAATTTTATGCGGAATAAAGTCGTTATCATCACGTTCCTTGACTGCCGCTTTAAGCGAACGAACTCTTATTCTTGCAGTACCGAGATTTGAAACCTCATCTATTTTCAATGTCGTATAAATCTTTTCGTGTGACTGCAAAATTTCCTGTACTTGGTCGGTCGTAACTGCGTCAAGACCGCAGCCGAACGAATTAAGCTGAATTAGCTCAAGACGCGGATTTTTGATAACCTGTGCCGCTGATTCGTAAAGTCTTGTATGGTATGCCCATTGGTCAACAACTCTGATATCACGTTCAAGATGACCGAGATGTGCAACACTGTCCTCTGTAAGAACGGCAAAGCCGAGTGATGTAATCATATCCGGAATACCGTGATTGATTTCAGGGTCGATATGATACGGTCTGCCGGCAAGTACGATAGCACGTTCATCGTGTTCGTCAAGCCACTTTAAAACTTCTTCACCCTTATTTCTGATGTCTTGCTTGTAATGCTGAAGTTCGGCAAAAGCCTTTTCAGAAGCATTGTCAATTTCTGTTTTTGTAAAGCCGTAATCGTGCAACGCTTTCATCATTTGACGTTTAAACGACGGCTTGTCGGCAAGATTGATAAAAGGATACAAGAAGTTAATATCGCTTTGACGTACAACGTCCATATTGTTGTAGATAACTTCCGGATAAGATGTTACCATAGGACAGTTGAAGTGATTGCCTGCGTCCGAATATTCTATCTGTTCATACGGAATACAAGGGTAAAAAATCGTTTTTATGCCCTTGTCGATAAGGTCTTGAATATGACCGTGTACAAGTTTTGCAGGGTAGCAAGCACTTTCACTCGGTATCGAGTCGATACCTTTTTCGTAAAGGTCGTGCGTACTTCTGCCGGAAATTCTTACGGAGAAACCAAGCTCAGTAAAGAATGTAAACCATAGCGGATAGTTTTCATATATATTAAGCACACGCGGTATACCGATAACACCGTTCGGTGCATTCTCTGCCTTTAACGGCTTGTATGCAAATGCACGTTTGTATTTATAATCATAAAGATTAGGCATTTGCTTTTTGGCTTTTTCAAGTCCGGCACCGCGTTCACAACGGTTACCGGATACAAACTGACTTCCGTCAGAAAATTTTGTTATTGTAAGCTGACAGTGGTTGTTACACTTTTGACAACGTGTAAGTGAAGTATCGAATGTGAACGAATCAAGTTCGTCAACACGAAGAATATCACATTCACCGCCGTTCCAACGTTCTTTTGCAATAAGCGCCGAGCCGAACGCACCCATAATGCCTGCAATATCGGGACGGACAACATTTTTGCCTGTCAAAAGTTCAAAACAACGAAGTATAGCGTTGTTGTTGAAAGTACCGCCTTGAACAACTATATTAGTACCCATTTGTTCGGGGTCACGAAGTTTTATAACCTTGTAAAGAGCGTTTCTGACAACGGAATAGGAAAGACCTGCACTGATGTCACCTACAGTCGCACCCTCTTTTTGGGCTTGTTTAACACGCGAATTCATAAACACCGTACAACGCGTACCAAGGTCAACGGGATTGTCTGCCACAAGTGCCTCTTGTGAGAATGATATTGTATCAAGTCCCAAACTTTCCGCAAATGTCTGAATGAATGAACCGCAGCCCGATGAACAGGCCTCATTAAGCATAATACTGTCGATTACGCCGTTTCTGATTTTCATACATTTCATATCCTGACCGCCGATATCGATGATAAAATCAACACCCGGTGAGAAATAATTTGCGGCTTTGTAGTGGGCGATAGTTTCGATTTCGCCTTCTTCAATTCTGAAAGCAGTCTTTAACAAAAGTTCGCCGTAACCTGTTGTACAGGCATTTGCGATATAAGCCGATTTCGGCAATTTTGAATACAATTCACGAAGTATTTTTATACCGCAGGTAATAGGACTGCCTTCGTTTTTGCCGTAATAATCATAAAGAATATCGCCGTCCTCGTTAATAAGTGCGGCTTTTATAGTCGTTGAACCAACGTCAAGACCAAGGAATACAGGACCGTTTGCGGTTGAAATATCCTTACGTCTTGCAACGTCTTTGCCGTGTCTGTCGAAAAATTCCTTTCGTTCTTCCTCTGTTTCAAACAGCTTACGCATACGCGTGATTTCTGCGTCAACCGATTTTGCGTTTGCAAGCTGTGAAATAAGTGTGTCTATGTCGGAAGTCTTGTCTTCGTACATAAGTGCCGCACCGATTGCCACGAACAGCTGTGCGTTTTCGGGAGTTTTGAACGACTTCGCATTGTCCTTTAAAGTTTCCTCAAACTGACGTCTTAGCTGAGGTAAGAAGTGCAAAGGACCTCCAAGAAATACGATATTGCCCTTTATAGGTCTGCCTTGTGCAAGACCGCTGATTGTCTGAGTTACAACGGCTTGAAGAATTGACGCGGCAATATCTTCACGTGCTGCACCCTCGTTTAAAAGTGGCTGAACGTCCGATTTTGCGAAAACACCGCAACGGGCGGCGATAGGGTAAATAATAGTGTGCTTTTCGGCAAGTGCATTAAGACCGTCTGCATCTGTTTTTAAAAGTATAGACATTTGGTCAATAAAAGAACCTGTACCGCCGGCACAAGTGCCGTTCATTCTTTGCTCAAGTCCACCCGAAAGATAAAGGATTTTTGCATCCTCACCGCCAAGTTCGATAACAACATCTGTTTCAGGCATAAATGTTTTTATAGCTGTTTTGTTTGCTATAACCTCCTGTACGAAAGGCAAATCAAGCATTTTCGAAAGTAAAAGACCGCCCGAACCTGTTATAACAACAGTGAACTGTTCGTTTTTGACAACCTCCTTGACTTCTGCAAAAAGGCCTTTAACGGTGCTTTTTATATCTGAAAAATGACGTCTGTATTCTGCAAATAAAGTATTTTTGTTTTCATCAAGCACAACAACTTTAACTGTTGTTGAGCCTACATCAATACCCATATGTAGTCTACTCATCAATGTAACCCCCTCACATATTGTAGAGTATAAAATTATTCTATTCTATTATACATTCTAAATTCTATTCTATTATACATTCTAATAAGAAATTAGTCAAGTAAAGTTTGATTATGTTCATAATGATTTTACATAAAATCGTATAATTAAAATTTGTTGAAAATATTGACAAATAAATTGGAAAATGATATTATATTTGTACAAAATAAATAAAATCGGAGGGGATGACAAATGAAAAGAAAAATAGTTTTTGCGTGCATGATTTCTGCATTGCTTTTGTTGCAAACTGCAATGGCGGCACCGAATGTTGAAGTGAACGGAACGCAGATAGATACTGACGCGGTAATAATCGACGACAAAACGTATGTACCGCTTAGAGGTGTTTTTGAGGCCGCCGGAGCAGAGGTTTCATGGAACGAGGAAACTCAGACAGCAGGCATTAATATATCAAATTCGCTTAGTGATGATGAATTAATTCCTTCGGTGATTGAATCGGTAAGTCCGTCAGTGGTCGGAATTATCGGGCGCGGTAAGACGGAAAGCTATTACGGCTCGCAAGAGGGTATTATGAGCGGTTCGGGTGTTATAATAAAGACCGGCGGTGAAATTCTTACCAATGCACACGTTGTAAAAAATATGAACACGATTTTAGTTGTGATGAATGACGGAAAAGGCTATGAGGCGCAACTGAAATATATAGATGAAGATACAGACCTTGCGGTTGTTAAAATAAAAAAGATTGGTTTGCCAGTTGTGAAATTCGCAAACAGTGAAGATATTGTTGTTGGTAAACAGGTTATAGCAATAGGAACACCGATAACGTTTTCATTGCGTAATTCCGCAACGGTAGGGCATATAAGCGGACTAAACAGAAGTGTCGGCGAGCCGTACAGACTTGTTCAGACAGATACGGCTATTACTCACGGAAATTCGGGCGGTGCACTTATTAATATGAACGGTGAGCTTGTTGGTATTACATCAAGCGGATATTCGGGTACAAATACTAATTTTGCAGTTCCTGTTGATACAGTTAAGTATGTACTTAATCAGTTTGAATTGTACGGAAAAGTCAGACATATATCATTTGGTGCAGAGTTCCAAGAGGACTGGCTTGCAGAGCTGGGAGTTCCGTCAGAGGCAGGACTTACAATAAAAGGACTTGAAAAATCATCACCTCTTGCAAAGGCGTCGTTTAAGACCGGTGACGTGTTGGTTTCGGTCGATGATGTTGCGATAAACAGTATAGTTGAACTTAATGAATTGATGAAGAATTATCTTCCGGGCGATACTGTCAAAGTAGGTGTGAAAACCAACGGTGAAATCAAGTATGCGGATATAGTTCTTGACGAAAAAGCTAAAACGGAATAGGGAGGCGAATGATATGAAAAAGTTTATTTCTTTGATGATATGTGTGGCGATGATATTGTCGTCAGTCAGAGCTATGGCGGATAGTGACAGCCTTATAGTGAATACTGTTAAGGTGAACGTAAGTAGTGGCAGTGTTACGCTAAACGATGAGGGGATGTCTGTTTCAACCGCACCGTATGTCAATCAAAACGGTGATACAATGGTTGATATGTATGCGCTGGTAAATGCACTCGGCGGCGAAATAACCGAAAAAGACGGAGTTTATTCGGTGACTTATGATGATGTTGAAATTAAGTACACATTAAATTCAACGGAAGTTGACGTTGCAGGACAGACGTTGACTATGAGTTCAGCTGTTACAATCAGTGATAACGGAACTGTAATGGCACCGTTGAGATTTGTTTCGGAGGCGCTTGGTGCAGACGTAACATACAACAGCGAAAGCGGAGAAATTGTAATTGTTTCGGCAGGCGGTCTGGATTCGGGAGTGAATTACAAGCTGTTGTTTAAGTATACCGAGAAAGAAAAAATCGGTAATTCAAAGGAACATTGGCGCTTTACAAAGACAGATAATTTTGATATGTCCGAGAGCAGTTACGGCAGTAGTTACAGATTTTCAATGAATGATATATCATTCACATTAAGAAGTCAGAAAAATGACGGAACCAGTTCTTTAGAACAATATTATCTTTCAATGCAAAAATCATATTTATCAAGTTACAACCGAAATGTAATGTATGATAAAGGAAAGGGCGAGCATAACGGCGTTGAGTATGTGTATACAAAGTACAGAAGACTTGATACTGTGACAGAGGCATATGCTTATAAAACAGACGAGTATTTTTATTTTATAACAATACAGCGAAGTTTTGAAAACTTTGAAACTGCCAAAGAAAATACTGATGTTACCGCGTTTTTGGATTCGCTTGAATTTGATTATAAAGGCGGCGACGAAGAAAATACAGTTGATGTAGCCGAAATAGGTCTTGAAAAACAGCTTGCGGGAGAGGAAAAATCGGAATATGTAGACGGAAATTACAGATGGAGTATCAAATTAAATGAGGATTGGTCTGTAAACGAATACTACGGTTTTTACAATAAAGTGACAGTCATAAAACCGACAAGCATTGAAACGGACGATAATTTTAATTACAGCTATGGTTACGATTATGACGATATGTATTATTACAGTTCGTATTCAAGTGTAAGAGATCCTCTGATTATGATTTCTACATATTCTAATCCGAATAGGCAGTCTGCCGCAGATTGGGCAAAAAAGAACCGTGATGATTACGAAAAGACCGTTAATTCTGAAAAATATAAAATATCCGAAATAAAAGAAACTCAAATCGGACAGATTAAAGCATATTATTTTGAGGAGAATTATTCGGAGAACGAAAATGAGTATGTCGAAAAAACGTATTATATGAATTACGGTGATTTTAGATATAAAATTAATCTCGGATATGATAAGAGAGAAGAAGAGGCGGAGGGATTTAAGGAAAGTGCTGACGCGGTTATAAAGTCGTTTGTGCCTGGAGAAATAAATATAAATGAATTGGGCGACGCACTTGAAAGCGATAGTGATATTGACGCGTTGAACGTACTAAATGAATTTAAAGGCGATATTTTCAGTATCAATTATCCTTGCTTGTGGAATGTAAGCGAAACAGATACGGGATTACTGTTGGCAAAGGATCGTTCTAAGAATGGAATGGATGCAACGGGATTACTGTCGGCGATTTTCCCTAACTTTTCTCTTATGTTAAGTGCGGCTGACGGCAGTTCATTGCGTGCAGAAAAGACGTCGTTGTCATATTACGACGATAAATTAAATAAAAGCACATATACTTTGGAAGAATATATGTATAAAAATATTGCAGGAATGCTTAACAGTTCAAGTTCATATTTGAATATTTCAATGCCGAATGAAATTGAAGAAGTAACATTGATGGGCAAAAAGGGATATAAAGCTGATCTTGTTTTAACGATTAATGGTGTTAATAATGTGTATTATACAATGTATTTTATCCCATATGACAGTGAAAATCTGATTACGGTAATAAAAGCGTGCAATGAAAGTGAAAAGAATACAGTTTACGAAAATGCTTTGGATAAGGCATTGAATAGCTTGAAACTTTCGTAATATACAAAAAATCCGATGAATTTAATTCATCGGATTTTTATTTACATAGTTTGTCTGCCCTCAAGTGCCTTTATAAGAGTAATCTTATCGGCATATTCGAGGTCGCTTCCTATCGGAATACCGTGTGCGATACGGGTAACTTTTACGTCAAACGGAGCAAGAAGTTTAGAGATATAGACTGCTGTTGCTGTGCCGTTTACGGTTGGGTTGGTAGCCATAATGACTTCCTTAACCGTACTGTCGCTAAGACGGAGTAAAAGCTCGTTAATCTTTATGTCATCGGGGGTTATACCGTCCATAGGGGACAGCGAACCGTGAAGCACATGGTAAAGACCGTTAAATTCGTTTGTCGCCTCGATTGCCGAAACATCTTCGGGACTTTCAACAACACATATAACGGAATTATCGCGTTTCGGTGATGAACATATTTTACACGGTGATGTATCGGTCAGATTTTGACATACAGGGCAAAGCGTAATTTTTTCTTTCGCCTCTGTTATTATGTTAGACATTGAAACTGCGTCCTCTTTTGACATATGTTCAAGAATGTGAAAAGCAATTCTTTCTGCACTTTTTCTGCCGATACCGGGAAGTTGTTCAAATTTTTCGATTAAATTTTCAATGACTGTTGCGTGCATATTAGAATAAGCCTGGAATATTAATTCCGCCTGTAACGGCACTCATACCTTCAGCCATCATATCGTCAGCCTTTTTGACTGCATCGTTGACTGCAACCATAACAAGGTCCTCAAGTGTTTCAATATCTTCAGGGTCAACAGCGTCAGGACTGATTTTAAGTGAAAGAATTTCTTTCTTGCCGTTAGCGGTAGCTGTAACTGCACCGCCGCCAGCTGTACCTTCAACAACCTTATCTTCAAGTTCTTCCTGAACCTTTTCCATTTCAGCCTGCATTTTTTGAGCTTGCTTGATAACGTTGCTCATATTCTTATTAGCGTTCATTCCTGAACCTGCAAAACCTTTGTATTTTCCCATTGTAATTTACCTCTTTCTTAGTTTTTAAAATTAATTATTATCATCCTCAGGGGATAATTCTTTGCCTTCCAAAAATTCTTCGGAAACATTGTCATCATCTTCGTCATTGTTATCGTCAAGAGATGACTGTGAGAAGTTATCCTTAGAGGAATCATATTCCGTAAATTCGCTTTCGTCTACATTTTCGACGATTTCACCGAAGTTCGCTACAAGATTGTCAAGGGGATCGTCGGATACTTGTATCGGTTCATTTACTTCACCGTTGCCGCCGGGCAAGTTCCAAAAATCAACGAGTTCTTCTTGTATGTCGTTTTCGTATGCAACCTTTACCGCAAAGTCTGTACCGGACGCACGTTTAAAAATAACCTGCATTTTATCCTTGTACGCTACCGCGATATTGTAAGCACCTTTCTCTTTGGGGTTGAACAAAAGTATAATACCGTCTGAATCAATGGTTATATTTCTGTTCATCAAAGCGGCTTTTAAGTAACCTGCCGAGTTGCACATCGTTCGCGATATGCTGTCCCAATTCTTTGCAACCTTGACAATAGGATTGTCGGAGGTGAGTTCTTCTTTAGGAATTGGGTTATATAATCTGACCGAAGTTTTCTTCTTCTCGGTTACTTCTTTTTTTTTTACCGTTTCGGTCGGCTGCACCGTTACACCGTTTTTTACCTTTTCCTCAAGATTTGAAATTCTTTCGGATAGGGAAGAAGTATCGGTAACGGCACCGTTTTTAACTTTGCTTTCCAATGACGCAAGCCTGTCCATAACCGCTGACGGTGAATCGTCATATTCGGGTCTGGCAAGTTTGATAAGTGCCAACTCATATACTATACGAGGTGACTTCATCCATTTAGTATCGGCTTGTGCGTCGGACAGTACCGATGTTGCGTGAGAAATCTTCTCAAAAGACATTTTGTCGGATAACGCTTTTAATTTTACCATATCTTCTGCATTGTAGTCAAGCATTGCGGAAGAATCTTCTGTAATTTTACAAATAAGCATATCACGAAAATTTTTTATAAGTGAGTCGATAAACACTCTTAAATCTTTACCGTCTGACATAACACTGTCAATTACGGAAATTATTTTATTTACATCGCCTTTTTCAATGGCGTCTGTAATCTGAAATATTGATTCGGCAGTTGAAATGCCGAGAGTTGCCGTTATATTTTCGGCGGTAATCGAATTGCCGCAGGCGGAAACAACTCTTTCAAGTATGCTCAGTCCGTCACGCATTGAACCGTCCGCAAGACGTCCCAAAAGTTCGTATGCGTCCTCCGATATGTTAAGCTTGTCACCATGTGCGATTTCTTTCATACGAAGTATAATATCTGACGGCTTTATGCGTTTAAAATCAAATCTTTGACATCTTGACAAAATCGTTTGAGGTACTTTGTGAGCCTCAGTCGTTGCAAGAATAAATATAACGTGCTCCGGAGGTTCTTCAAGTGTTTTCAAAAGGGCATTAAACGCACCGGTTGAAAGCATATGCACCTCGTCTATGATGTAAACCGTGTATTTTGCGTTTGTGGAAACATAACGCACATCGTCACGGATTTCGCGGATATTGTCGACACCGTTGTTTGACGCCGCGTCAATTTCTTTAACGTCCAAAATACTGCCGTCCAAAATACCTTTGCATACTTCACATTCGTTGCAAGGACTTCCGTCATGCGGATTAAGACAGTTTACAGCACGCGACAAAACCTTTGCACAAGTTGTTTTACCTGTTCCGCGCGTTCCGCAGAATAGGTAAGCATGACCGATTTTGTCGTTTAAAATCTGATTTTTTAAAGTTTGTGTAATATGGCCTTGACCGACAATGTCCTCAAACACCATAGGACGCCATTTTCTGTAAATAGCTTGATGTGCCATATAATCTCCAATACCTTTCTTTATACGAAAAAACGCCATATAGGCGTTGTAATAATCAAAATAGGCTCCGACCGAGTTTACCGTAACACATTGAAAGCACCGCTTATTGCTGCTTGGTTCCCCATCTGACAAGGTTCGCGGGTTTCAATCGCACGGGCTCGGCCGTCATCGCCAATCAAATCTTCAGTTAGCTATAATATTATAATACATTTTTTCAAAAACTGCAATACCTATTTTAAAATTTTTTTAGAATATTCAAAAAATTTTATGCATATAATGGTTAGGTGGCTCGGTTAGGAGGCATAAATATCAAAAAATCGGAGGAATCAAGATGGATAATGAAATTTTGTACAAAAGTTTAAAAAAGGAAAGCGAGGTTTACATTTGTTTGGATTATTATATTATACCCGAGAGCATATCGGCAGATTATTGTGATTTAAAGTGCTACGGAATTAAGATAGAAAAGACAACCGTATATGCAGGCGGAGGTAAAATAGTGGAAAGCAAGCAGATAAATAATATTTTTTACCGATACAAAGACGCAACGGAATTTTCTGATACTATTATAAAGAAACGTATCGAACCGCAGGGACTTCGTGACATTGTGGAAAATTATATAATAGAAAGTATTGACAGAGCAAGACAAAGTGCATAAAATAAATATCGAAATATAATTTACAAAGGGATATTATTATGTACAAAGTAAAAGAAACGATTGTTGTCGAGGGAATATACGACAAAATAAAGCTGTCACGTTTTATAGACTCGGTGATAATAGTGACAAACGGATTTTGCGTATTTTCCGATGACAGAATATTGGAAAGCATAAAAAAGATGGCGGACGAAACGGGAATTGTTATTTTGACCGATTCCGACAGTGCCGGCTTTAAAATAAGAAACTACATAAAACAGTCTTTGCCGCAAGAAAAGGTAAAACACGCTTATGTACCCGATGTTCACGGCAAGGAAAAACGCAAGAGAGAACCGGGAAAAGAGGGACTTTTGGGTGTTGAGGGGATTAAGGACGATATAATCCTTGATTCCCTCAAAAAAGCGGGTTGCACGATTGACGGAAGTGCGACGGCGGTAAAAGAGGGACGCGAAATCACAAAAGCCGATTTGTATAAAGCAGGTCTTTCGGGGGGAGAGGGCAGCGGTGAAAAGCGTAACGCACTTGCACATTCTCTCGGAATACCTATGAAAATTTCCGCGAATATGCTCCTTGATTTGCTCAACAGACTGCTTAATTATGATGAGTTTTGTGAAATTGTACAAAACATTGACGATTTGAAAGAAGAAATTTGATAAAAAATATATTGACAAACTGTCCGAAATCGTGTAAAATATCACCTGTAAATAAAAATAACTTTACAGGTGATGCAAATGGCAAAGGACTTGAATGTTACCATTTTGCTTGACGTATACGGTCAGTTGCTTACGGAAAAGCAACGTAATGCCATAGATATGTATTATAACGAGGACTTGTCGCTGTCGGAGATTGCCGATGTAATCGACATAAGCAGACAGGGCGTCAGAGAGTCGATTAAGCAAGGCGAAAAGCATTTGACGAATTATGAAGAAAAGCTCGGAATAGTCGAACGTTTTCATAATATAAGTTCAAAGCTTGAAAAATTAAATGCGTTGCTTGAAAATGCCGATTTTGACGGTAAAGATGAGTTTTACGGATTGATTGACGAAATATCAAAAGAAATATAGATTATTTGCGGAAAGGAGTCACAGCTTATGGCATTTGAAAGCCTTGGTGATAAGCTGCAGGGAGTTTTTAAAAAACTTCGCGGTAAAGGAAAGCTTAACGAAAAAGATATAAAAGACGCAATGCGTGAGATTAAGCTGGCTCTTTTGGAGGCAGATGTAAACTTCAAGGTTGTTAAGGAATTTGTGAACATAGTTTCCGAAAAGGCACTTGGTCAGGAGATTATGGAGTCGCTTACTCCGGCACAACAGCTTGTTAAAATAGTTAATGAAGAACTTACCCAAATGATAGGCGGTGAAGTTTCAAGACTTGAATTTTCGCAAAAACCGCCGACAGTCATTATGATGTGCGGTCTGCAAGGTGCAGGTAAGACAACTGCAACAGGTAAGCTTGCATTAAACCTTACAAAGAAAATGAATAAGCGTCCGCTTATGGTTGCTTGTGACGTGTACCGTCCGGCGGCTATAAAACAGCTTGAAGTTTTGGGTAAACAAATTCAAGTACCGGTATTTTCAATGGGTGCAGACGTAAATCCCGTTACTATCGCAAAAGAGGCGGTAGCACACGCAATAAAGCATGGAAACGACCCTGTTATCCTTGATACGGCAGGTCGACTTCATATAGATGAGCAGCTTATGGACGAGCTTGCGAACATCAAAGCGGAAGTAAATCCGACGGAAATACTTCTTGTTGTAGACGCAATGACAGGTCAGGATGCAGTAAACGTCGCAAAATCATTTAACGATCAGCTTGATATAACAGGTGTTATACTTTCAAAGCTTGATGGTGATACAAGAGGCGGAGCGGCACTTTCCGTAAAACAAGTTACGGGTAAGCCGATAAAATATGCGTCGGTCGGTGAAAAATTGAGCGACCTTGAACAGTTCCATCCGGACAGAATGGCGTCAAGAATTTTGGGTATGGGTGATGTGCTTACTCTTATCGATAAGGCACAGGAAACCATAGACGAAAAGAAAGCACAGGAGCTTGAAGAAAAAATCCGTAAACAACAGTTTGACCTTGATGATTTCCTTGAACAGTTCAAGCAAATCAGAAAAATGGGTTCATTCTCACAAATACTCGGTATGTTGCCGGGAATAGATAAGAAAATGCTTGAAAGCGTTGACACTGAAGAAAATGAAAAGAAAATGCTTCATATTGAGGCGATAATTCAGTCAATGACACAGGAAGAACGCAGAAAGCCGAGTATAATCGGCGCAAGCAGAAAAGTCCGTATATCGAAAGGTAGCGGAACAAGAGTACAGGACGTAAATCAGCTTTTGAAACAGTTTGAACAAATGCAAAAGATGATGAAACAGCTGTCAGGCGGACGTCAGGCAAAAATGCTTAAACGTCTCAGAAAACGTAAATAAGGTATGATAAATACTTTATGATATATTTATGCTTATAATTTATGGGAGGTGAAAGAACAATGGCAGTAAAAATCAGATTGAGAAGAATGGGTGCAAAGAAGGCTCCTTTTTATAGAGTAGTAGTTGCAGATTCAAGATACCCAAGAAACGGTAGATTTATTGAAGAAGTTGGCACATACAATCCTCTAACAGACCCTGCAACAGTTAATATTGATGCAGAGGCAGTTAAGAAGTGGATCTCAAACGGTGCTCAGCCAACTGATACTGTTAAGGCTCTTCTAAAGAAGTCTAACATTATCTAATTATGGAGGATAGGCTAATGAAAGAAGTATTGGAGATAATAGCCAAATCACTTGTTGACTATCCCGAACAGGTTGATGTTAAGGAAATTAACAACGAGGACCAGACAGTAACTTTGGAACTTAGAGTTGCTGAAAGCGATATGGGTAAGGTGATTGGTAAACAGGGTAGAATTGCTAAGGCAATCAGAACTGTTGTCAAAGCTGCCGCAAGTCGTGAAAATAAAAAAGTTGCGGTTGAAATCTTACAATAGGATAGTAGGGGCTTGCATTTGTGAGCCCTTTTTGTATTTTAATTTCCGATGTTGAAGAAAGGATTTAGTTATGGACTTGCTTGAGGTAGGAAAAATAGTTAATACACACGGTTTAAGAGGTGAAGTTAAGGTTGTTCCTTGGACCGATTATCCCGAAGTGTTTGAAGATATAGATTTTGTTTATGTAAAGAAAAAGTCTGAATATGAAAGACTTGACGTAAAGGGTATAAAGTATCAGAAGAATAATCTTATCGTGAGATTTTCTCAGATTACTGATATAAATATGGCTGAAAAGTATAAAAATCAAGTGATTTATGCCGAACGCGAGATTTTGGGCAAGCTTCCTGAGGGCGTGTATTATATTGCCGACCTTATCGGTCTTGATATTGTTACGGAGGACGGCGAAAAAATCGGTACTGTAAGCGATGTTTTCAACACAGGCAGTAACGACATTTACGAAGTAAAGCGTGAGGGAAAGAAAAATCTTTTATTGCCTGTTATAGATGACGTTGTTCTTAATATCGACGTTGACGGCGGTAAAATAACCGTCAGAATGATGGACGGCTTGGAGGACTTGGCGTGAAAAATCATATGAGATTTGATGTGCTTACATTGTTTCCGCAAATGTTTGAGGCGGTTTTGGGTGACAGTATAATCGGTCGTGCGAGAGAAAATAATATTTTGGAAATGAATTTTATTGATATTCGTAATTTTTCAACCAATAAACATAGAAAGGTTGACGATTATCCGTATAGCGGCGGCGGTGGTATGCTTATGAACGCACAGCCTGTGTATGACGCGTATATGTCGGTTGCGGAGGGACTTGATTATAAACCGTTTACGATATATATGTCGCCGCAGGGAAAGGTGTTTAATCAAGGTATCGCAATCGACCTTGCAAATTATGAGCATATCGTTTTGCTTTGCGGTCATTATGAGGGTATCGACCAAAGAGTTATAGATGAAATTGTGGATATGGAACTGTCCGTCGGTGACTTTGTTATGACAGGCGGCGAAATTCCGGCGATGACTGTTATTGATACTGTTTCAAGACTTGTTCCGGGAGTTTTGGCTGCTGAAACTTCGTATGAAAATGAGTCGCATTTTAACGGACTTTTGGAGTATCCGCAGTATACCCGTCCGGCAGTTTGGCACGAAAAACCGATTCCCGATGTACTTATTTCCGGTCATCACGCGAAAATCGAACAGTGGAAAAGGGAACAGTCACTCATTAATACACTCAAAAAGCGTCCCGATATGCTTGAAAAAGCCGAACTTACTAAGGAAGATATAAAATTTTTGAAAGAATATAAGTAGATTTTGGATTTGACTATTGAATTTTGAATGTACATTTGATATAATAGTTAAGTCGGGCGGATATGGCGGAATTGGCAGACGCGCATGATTCAGGTTCATGTGGGGCAACCCATGCAGGTTCAAATCCTGTTATCCGCACCACATCAGAGTAAGCGTTATAATCGCTTACTCTGTTTTTTTGTAAAAAAGCAGAGTGCGCTTATACAACTACTCTTTCTTAGTAGCAAAAGGTCATGTTCACGTCGGCTACTTATTTGCAAGAACATTCGTAACGACTTTTGTTCGATGCTAACCTTTTTCAAGAATGTTTTCGGCACGTTTGAAAACATTATATGAAAAGTATATGATTTGCGTGTGTTTTGTAACGAGAAACTTGACAGAAAAATTGAGAACGGATATTGCTATTATCATTAGTATCGCGGCATTGGTAAATGTGTGTAAAAAATAATGCACGAAAAACAAAAAAGTATGCAGCTCAAAAAAGTATTAGGAAGTGTCTGTCAAAACCCTAACTTCACTTTGACAATTTAGCCCAAGCACGCGAATAAAATAAAATAAACGGAGTACACAAAACGGTACTCCGTTTAGTCTGAATCACTAAGGGACAATGCTGTTTTAACCAAGCGATATATCTTTTCCTTTTCAACATCACTGCGATTTGAAAGCATAGCATTGATACGGTTTAAAAATGCGCCATTATTGCTTACGGGTTTGTGGTTTGAGAAAAATTCCGAAAGCGAAATGTTAAATACCGTACATAGTTTTTCAATCGTCAGAATTGTAGGATTTTTTTCGTTCCTTTCTATTTGACCTAAATAGGCAGGAGTGATATTAGCGTCTAAAGCAGTTTGTTCCTGTGACAGGCGTGCGGCTTTGCGTAAATTGCGTAGTCTTAGTCCAATATTATAGCTCATAGCATTCACCAATTTGTATTTTATAGTATAGAATTTTTATTTTCAAACTATATAGTATATATTTTTTTAAAATAACTATTGTTTATATATTGTGTAAAATTTATAGAAACAAAAGTAAGCTGAGCGCTATTATTGCCATACCGAGTATGACGCCTATAATAGTGACTTTGCTTTTTTCATATTCACGAGCCATCGGCAAAAGTTCTTCTATTGAAATAAATACCATAATTCCCGCAATTATTCCGAATAAAATACCGAATACAACGTCGTTGAAAAACGGACGTAAAATTAAATAACCGATTATAGCACCTAAAGGTTCCGTAATACCAGAAAAAAACGATACTATAAATGCTCTTTTTCTGCTGCCTGTTGAGTAGTATATCGGTACAGACGTAGCAATTCCTTCCGGAATATTATGGATTGCTATGGCAACAGCTATGGCAAGCCCGAGATGGGGGTCTTTTAGGGCGGAGGTGAAGGTTGCGAGGCCTTCGGGGAAGTTATGTATGCCGATTGCGAGGGCGGTCATAAATCCCATACGTTTTAGGGCAATCGAGCGGGTTTCGTTTTCGGTCAGATTACCTATATCACCCTCTGTTGACGGCACAAAGTAGTCTATAAGTCCGATAAGAAGTATTCCGACAAAGAATGATACTACCGCGATATAATATCCCACAGTGTCATTTGTAGCTGATGCGATATATGTGCGTGACTTCTGAAAAATTTCAATCATTGAAACGTATATCATTACTCCGGCTGAAAATCCGAGCGAGCCGGCGAGAAATTTTGTATTTGTGGTTTTTGCAAACAATGCTATTATACTGCCGATTCCGGTTGCAAGTCCTGCCATAACCGTCAGCGACAGCGCAAACAGTACATTTGTTTCCACTAAAATCATCTCCTTAAAAGTTCTTATGGTATAATACGTTGCACGAAATTTTTTTGTTACTTAAATTAATTGTTGCCAATTTCAAAAAAAGGGTATATAATTAGTTGAAAATACTTATATAGAATAGATAAGGAAATGATTTATGTTAGAGATTACTTCTTCATCAAACAATAAATGCAAATATGTAAAATCACTGTCGCAGAAAAAATCAAGGCAGAAATACGGTGAGTATACAATAGAAGGAATAAAATCGGTATCGGATGCATTAAATTCCGAAAGGGAGATAACCACATTATATGTATCGGACAGTTTTTTTGAAAACGAAAAATTCAAATATCCGAAAGATATTTCATTATACAAGGTACAAGACGACGTATTTATGAAAATGTGCGATACAAAAGCACCGCAGGGCATACTTGCGGTTGTGAAAATCGAAGATGAAACCGATTTTACACCCAACACGGAAAAATCGTATATATATTGCGACTGTATAAATGACCCGGGTAATCTCGGAACGATAATAAGAACGGCTGACGCGGCAGGATTTGACGGAGTGTTGTTGTCAGATGGGTGCGTTGATTTATACAGTCCGAAAACGGTACGTTCAAGTATGGGTTCGTTTTTCAATATGAGAGTTGTGACAGGTGTGTCATATGAAAAACTCAGCGAATACAAAAACAGCGGTTTTCAGCTTATCGGCGGTGCACTTGGTGACAATACAATAGATTACCGCAGTGCGGATATGAAAAAACCTACTATTATAATAGTAGGAAATGAGGCAAACGGAATATCGGAAGATGTTCAGAAAATGTGTCAATGCGTTAAAATTCCGATTTTGGGGAAAGCCGAATCGCTAAATGCGGGAGTTGCGGCGGCGATATTAATGTACGAACTTGTTCGCCAAAGGTCTTGACAATTTTTGAGATTTGTAGTAATGTAACAGATGTATTTTAGGTGGTGGATTGATGGAACATATACTTTATTGGTTATGGCTTACAACTAAATACGGTGTTACGCCATCAAAAATTAAAGTACTTTTAGAGTATTTTAAAACTGTTGAAGAAATATATTTTTCAAAAAACTTCAATAATATATACGGTTTGAGTGATAAAATAAAATCAAGTCTTGCAGACAAGGATTTATCCAAAGCAGAAAAAATACTTGAACAAACCGCAAAATTAAATCAGAAAATATTGGTTTACGACAGTGAAAGCTATCCGCAAATATTAAAGAATATATCAAGTCCGCCGTATGTCTTGTATGTACAGGGCAAGGTGTTGGAGCTTGATAAGGTGCTTACAATAGGCGTTGTGGGTACACGAAATTCGTCGGAATACGGACGTGTTGTGACGGACAGGATATGCCGCGAATTGGCACAATACGGTGCGGTGACTGTCGGCGGACTGGCAAGAGGTATTGATACGGTCGGTGCGTGGGCAACACTTGATGTCGGCGGAGTGGCAGTCGGTGTTGTCGGCAGCGGACTTGATATAGTGTATCCGTCGGAAAATGTTGAACTTGTCAAAGCAATTACCGAAAAAGGTTGTATTATATCAGAATACGCACCCGGTACACCGCCTGTAAGAAATCATTTTCCTGCAAGGAACAGAATTATAGCGGGACTGTCACGCGGAATACTCGTAACGGAAGCACCGGAAAAGAGCGGCGCGCTTATAACAGCAAAATATGCACTTGAAAATGACAGAGATGTATTTGCGGTACCGAGAAATATTACAGATACAAATTCCTTGGGAACGAACAAAATCATTCAACAGGGTGCAAAACTGATAAACGGCGCAGCGGATATAATAAGCGAATATCCGTATGCCGAAAAAGTTATACCTAAAAAGGTAAAAAGTGAGCCGATACAAAAAACTGTTGATGACAGTAAATACAGCAAACTAAATGAATTTGAAAAACAGATAATAGATATATTAAAGAAAAGCGATATGCAGATAGATGAACTTTCAAGGGAACTGAAAAGAAACGTAAGCGAAATAAATACAAAGCTTATAATGCTTGAAGTCAAGGGATTGGTTAAGAAACTTCCCGGAAGTAAATATCAACTGAAATTATAGATACGGAGGAAATTATATGGCAACGAAAAAGCTGTTAATAGTGGAGTCACCGGCAAAAGCGGGGACAATAAAAAAATATCTTGGCAAGGACTATACAGTTATGGCGTCTATGGGGCATATAATCGACCTTCCGAAAAGTCAAATGGGTATAGACTTTGAAAATGATTACACACCGAAATATATAACAATACGCGGTAAAGGACAGCTGCTTACACAACTGAAAAAAGAGGCTAAAAAAGCCGACGTAGTTTATCTCGCAACTGACCCGGACCGCGAGGGTGAGGCAATAAGCTGGCATTTGGCTGAGGCACTTAAAATAGACCCCGAGTCAAATTGCCGTGTAACGTTTAACGAAATTACAAAAACAGCCGTTAAGGCGGCAATAAAACAGCCGAGAAAGATTGATATGGACCTTGTTGACGCACAACAGGCAAGACGTGTGCTTGACAGAATTGTGGGTTATACAATCAGTCCTATTCTTTGGGAAAAGGTTAAAAGAGGACTTAGTGCCGGTCGTGTACAGTCTGTTGCGACAAAGCTTATATGTGACAGGGAAGAAGAAATCGAAAACTTTACTCCTCAGGAATATTGGTCAATCGAAACGGTTTTGAATGATCCGAAAAGTAAAAAGGATTTTAATGCAAAATATTACGGTGAAAAGGGCAAAGAAGTAAAGCTAAACAATGCCGAAGAAACTAAGAAAGTTTCGGACGCAATAGCAAATGCCGATTTTGTTATAGAAAAGGTTAAAAGAGGTCAGCAAAAGCGTAATCCTCAACCGCCGTTTACGACAAGTACTCTGCAGCAGGACGCGTCAAGAAAGTATAATTTCCAAGCGGCAAAAACAATGCAGATTGCACAAACTCTTTACGAAGGTATTAACCTTGGCGGAAAGATAGGAACAATAGGTCTTATAACGTATATGAGAACAGATTCGCTAAGAATTGCCGACGACGCACAGAAAGAGGCGGTTGCATATTTGACTGAAAATTACGGAAGCGAATATGTAAAGGCAAAGCAATACAAGACAAAAAAGAATGCACAGGACGCCCATGAGGCTATCAGACCGACTTCAATAAACATAAAGCCGATTGATATTAAGGATAAACTTACAAACGACCAATACAGACTTTATAAGCTTATTTGGGAACGATTTGCCGCAAGTCAGATGACAAGTGCGGTATATGACACAATGCAGGTAACTATTGACGCAAACGGTCATACATTTAAGGCGAGCGGTTCAAACATAAAGTTTAAGGGTTATATGACAGTGTACGTTGAATCAACGGACAACAAGGAAAAGAAAGAAAAAATGCTTCCTAACCTTGAAGAAAATCAAACCGTTACACTTAAAAGTTCGGAGGAAAAGCAACACTTTACTCAACCTCCAGCAAGATATTCAGACGCTACGCTTATCAAAGAGCTTGAAGAAAACGGCATAGGCAGACCGTCAACGTATGCGCCGACCATTTCAACAATTGTGTCAAGAGGATATGTTGTAAGAAGTAAGAAACAGCTTGTTCCGACAGAGCTTGGATTTGTTACGTCGGAAATTATGAAAAATAACTTTTCGGATATTGTGGACGTTGAATTTACGGCTGATATGGAAAAAGAGCTAGACAGTGTTGAAGAAGGCGAATTGAATTGGAAAAAGCTGATTAACGACTTTTATCCTTCATTTAAGGATACACTTGAAAAGGCACAGAAGAACATTGAAAAAATTCAGATTAAAGACGAAGAATCAGATGTTGTATGTGAAAAGTGCGGAAGAAAAATGGTGTACAAGCTGAGTAAATTCGGTAAATTCTTGGCTTGTCCGGGTTATCCCGAATGTAAAAATACAAAGGCTATCCGTGAAGAAACAGGTGCGAAATGCCCTAAGTGCGGCGGTGAAATACTTGTTAAAAAGTCAAGGAGAGGTAAGGTTTACTACGGTTGTGAACATTCGCCGAAGTGTGACTTTATGGTATGGGATATGCCTGTTAAGGACGAGGCTTGTCCGCAGTGCGGCGGCTTGCTCCTTAAAAAGCAAGGCAGAAACGGTAAGATTTTCTGCTATAATGAAGATTGTAAATATGAGAGAAAGTTAAAGGACGAAAAGAAGTGAAAGTAAAAGTTATAGGAGCCGGACTTGCCGGTTGTGAGGCGGTATGGCAGCTTGTAAAGCATGGGATTGACGTTGACCTTTACGAAATGAAACCCGTAAAGTATTCACCGGCACATTCAAATGAAAATTTTGCGGAACTTGTGTGTTCAAACTCTTTGAAGGCTGACAGAATTGAAAACGCGTGCGGTCTTTTAAAAGAAGAAATGCGTATGTTTGATTCGGTTATGATGGATGCGGCTGATATAAGCCGTGTGCCGGCCGGCGGTGCTTTGGCGGTTGACAGAGATGTTTTCGCAAAGCGTATAACGGAAAAAATTAAAAATCATCCGCGTGTAACCGTATTTAATGAAGAAGTTACGGAAATCAATCCCGACGAATATACAATAATCGCAACAGGTCCGCTTACTTCAGACGGACTTGCCGATGAAATAAAGAAAATTACAGGTTCGGACGAATTGTACTTTTATGACGCAGCCGCACCGATTGTGACGGAAGAAAGTATTGACAAAGACAAAGTTTTCAAGGCGGCAAGATACGATAAAGGTACTGCCGATTATATCAACTGTCCGATGACAAAAGAGGAATATACCGCTTTTTATAACGAGCTTATCACGGCTGAAACAGCACCGCTTAAAGAATTTGAAAATCAAAAGGTTTTTGAGGGCTGTATGCCTGTTGAGGTTATGGCAAAAAGAGGTGAACAGACGCTTGTGTTCGGACCGTTAAAACCTGTCGGTCTTGTCAATCCAAAGACGGGCAAGGACGACGCATATGCGGTTGTTCAGCTAAGACAGGATAATAAAGAGGGTACGCTCTATAACCTTGTCGGTTTTCAGACGAATTTGAAATGGGGAGAGCAAAAACGCGTGTTCTCAATGATTCCGGGACTTGAAAATGCCGAATTTGTGCGTTACGGAGTTATGCACAGAAACACTTATATAAATTCTCCGACGCTTTTAAATAAGTATTATCAAATGGAGAAATACCCAAAAGTATTTTTTGCCGGACAGATAACCGGTGTCGAAGGTTATGTTGAGTCGGCGTCAAGCGGAATACTTGCCGGATATAATATGGCGGCTATGCTTAACGGAAAAGATATGTTTGAACCGGATTCAAAAACTTGTATCGGTGCATTACCGCTTTATATTTCAAATTCTGCAAATACAAAGTTCCAGCCTATGAATGCGAATTTCGGCATTATAGACGGACTTAACGAAAGAATAAGAAATAAAGCCGAACGCTATAACAAAATAGCAAATCGTGCTTTAGATATAATGAAAGATAAATTGAAAGGTGAGAATGATGATGAGTAAAAAGAAAATTATAGCATTGGCAATGTCAGCCGTTATGGCAGTCGGAATGATTGCAGGCTGCGGAAGTACAAATAATTCAGGCACAGACACGGCACAAACTGAAAGCACAGAAAAGGTAACTCCTACATTTATGTACTTTGTGGCAAATGCGGACGATAACTTTGACGCAACAAACACAATGTACACTGAACTTGAAAACGAATATAAGGACAAAATCAACTTTCAACTTGTAAATGTTGACGAAAATCCTGAGGCACTTGAAAACTTCTCATTGGTAAAAGACCAAACTCCGGCACTTATTATGCTTGATACATCAAATAATATCTCGGCTATTGAATTTAAGTGCAGTGACAAGGATAAACTAAAAACAGACATAGACAATGCACTTGGCAAATAATCGAAAAGATGAGCGATACAACCGTATCGCTCTTTTTTGTATAATAATCTCTGTTTTTTCAAAAGATAGATGAAAAAAGGAGATTGTATAAATGCAGAATATAAGAACAGACTTGGCGGTGGAGGCACACGAACTCAGCAGACGTGAGGCGAAAAATGCAACGGAAATAGACGGTGTTATATCCGATGTGCGTACAGAGGACGGAATAACCGTTACGAATATAGAAATAACAAACGAAAACGGAAGTGAGGCACTCGGCAAGGCGATAGGCAATTATATAACGATTGAGTCGCCGAATTTGAAATACAGTATTGATATATACGAAAGGGTATGCACTCTTATTTCGGAGGGAATTCGTAAAATGGCCGATATAAAAAGTGACAGTCTTACACTTGTCGTAGGACTCGGAAACCGTGACATAACGCCTGACGCACTCGGTACGGAAGTGGTGTCAAGGCTGTTGGTGACACATCATATAAAACAGAATATGAAAGATTTTTTTGATGATAATATAAGCGGTGTATGTGCGTTGATACCCGGAGTTCTCGGAACAACAGGCATTGAAACTGCGGAGATTATCAAGGCGGTAAGCGAAAAGGTGAAACCGAATCTTATTATCGCCGTTGACGCAATGGCGGCGGCGGATATAAGACGTGTTTCTACCACTGTACAAATATCGGATACAGGTATTCAACCGGGTGCCGGCGTGGGAAATAACAGAGAATGTCTTAATGAAGAAACGATTGGTGCAAAGGTGATTGCGATAGGTGTACCGACCGTTATAGACGCCGCAACAATATCAAAGGTTGAAATACCAAAAGAGCTTGCACCGCTTATGGTTACGACAAAGGATATTGACCTCGTAATCGAAAGAACGGCTAAAACCGTTGCAAACGGAATTAATCTTGCACTGCACCGAGATATGACATTAAGGGATATAGAAAGCTATGTTTAAGTTCGTTGACAGTTCTAAAAATCACATCATAGATGTAATTTTTGAGGATTTTCGATGATTGACATATGGTTTATTTTGGGGTAAAATATATTAAAAACAGTAAAGGAGAAACGGAATGGAAAGTATTAATATAAATTCAAATATAAATCTGTATTATATACCTATGACGAAGTTGAAAACAACTACGATTGACGTATATATTCACAGAGATTTAAACGAAGAAGAATCGTCGCTTAACGCACTTTTGCCTTATGTGCTTAAAAGAGGCTGCAGACTTTGCAGTGACAGTGAGGCAATTTCAAAGTATCTTGAAAATCTGTACGGTGCCGGAATAGGTGTCGGAGTTCTAAAACGCGGTGACGACCATATTTTGCACGTTGCATTTGAAACAATTTCCGATAAATATGCACCGAACGGTGAAAAACTTTGTGACAGTGTTATTGAACTTATGCTTTCAATAATGTTTGAATCAACTTCATTCAGCGATGAAATTGTCGAACAGGAAAAGAAAAACGCAAAAGACAGAATAATGGCAATGATGAACGATAAGCGTCAGTATGCTGTAGAACGCTGTATCGAAACAATGTTTGAGGGTGAAAATTATGCAATTTCAAAACTCGGTACACAAGAGGGTATTGATAAAATAACTGCCGACAATTTGAAAAAGCATTATGAGAATATTATTACATCATCTGTTATTGATATTTATATATGCGGTGATGCGGACGCAAATGCACTTGCCGAAAAGATAAAGAAATACACAGGCAAAATTGCGTTTAAAAATGCGGATATTCCTAAGACGGAAATATATGTTCCGAAGAACGAAGTTAAAAACGTTACTGATAAAATGGACGTTGTACAAGGTAAACTTTGTATGGGGTTTTCAACAGGCATAAAGCCTACAGACAGCGATTATCCCGCATTGATGGTTGCAAACAGTATATTCGGCGGCGGCGCTCACTCGAAGTTGTTTAATAATGTGCGTGAAAAGCTTAGCTTGTGCTATTATGCTTCGGGCAGTCTTGACAAAAACAAAGGCGCTTTGTTTGTAAACGCAGGTATTGAATTTAAGAATTTCCAAAAGGCATATGATGAAATACTTGTTCAGCTTGAGAATGTTAAAAACGGCGAAATATCACAGCTTGAATATGAGTCAAGCATTAATGCAATTATAAATTCGCTTGAATCATACAAGGATGACCAAGATATGTTGCAGTCATTCTATTTGGGACAGAAAATAGTCGGAACTGATTATGATATAGACACGCTTAAAGAAAAGATAAGCAAGATAACGATGGAGGACGCCGCAAGAGTGTTTAAAAACGTTAAACTTGAAACAGTGTATTTCTTAACGGGAAAGGAGGATGCGTAATGGAATTGCAGTACAGAAAAAATGACAAAACAGGTGAGGAACTGTATTACACAACACATTCTTCAGGACTCGGAATATATATAATTCCTAAAAAAGATTACAGCAAAACGTATGCAATATTCGGTACAAGATACGGCTCTGTCGATTCAAAGTTTGTCGTACCGGGTGAGAGGGAGCTTACTGAAGTGCCTGACGGTATAGCACATTATCTTGAACATAAAATGTTCGACCAGCCTGACGGCAGTAATGTATTTGATAAATTTTCAAAGTACGGCGGCAATGCAAATGCGTTTACATCATTTAATATAACGGCGTATCTGTTCGCGGCAACGTCTAATATCGAAGAAAATATCGAAACGCTTATGGACTATGTTCAAAGTCCGTATTTTACGGAGGAAAGCGTACAAAAGGAACAGGGTATTATCGGACAGGAAATAAGAATGTATGACGACAGCGGAAGCTGGAAGTTGTTCTTTAATTTCTTGAACTGCCTGTACAAGGAACACCCTGTCAAAAAAGAAATTGCGGGTACGGTTGAAAGTATAAGCCATATAACGCCTGAATATTTGTATAAGTGCTACGATACATTTTATAACTTGTCAAATATGTCGATAGTTGTTGTCGGAAATGTTGACCCTGTTAAGATTTCTAAGGTTATTGAAAACGGTGTAAAGAAGAATGAGCCGTTTGAAGAAAAGATTAAAAAGGTATATCCGACAGAGCCTGATGAAGTGGCAAAACAGTACGCAGAACAAAGTTTGAGCGTTGCAATGCCGTTGTTTATGACAGGTTTTAAAGATACAAATAACGGTTTCGGCGGTGATGAGCTTTTAAAGAAAAGTATAGAAACGAATATTATTTTAAAAATGCTTTTCGGAAGAAGTTCAAAGTTTTATAAGAGCCTTTACGAAAAAGGACTTATAAACAACAGATTTTCGCTTGAATACACAATGCAGCCCGATTATGCGTATTCATCAATAGACGGTGAAAGCAGTGACCCTAAGGCAGTGTATGAGGCGGTTATAAACGAAGTTGAAGAAACAAGAAAGAACGGTCTTTCAAAAGAAGATTTTGAGAGAATTAAAAAGGTTGTTTGGGGCGAATATATCCGTTCACAGAATGATGTAGAAGATTATGCAGTGACATTTTTACAGATGTTGTTTATGGATATTGATTATTTCAATTTCTATGATGTGTATAAGACAATAACTTTTGAAGATGTTCAAAAACGTTTTGAAGAACATTTCGTCAAAGAACATTCGGCATTGTCGGTAATCAATCCTGTATAAAAAATATCGGTGACAAACAAAAATACACCTATGTTAAGAGGTGTATTTTTTTGTGCATAAAATTAAGTATTTTTACGAAAACTAACAAACAAGGAGATGATAATATGAATAACAGACTCGGACGGCAGACTGTTACATTTGACAATCCGCCGATAATAATAGAAACCGCCTCGACAGTGGGTCAAAAAGAGGGAAAAGGACCGCTTAAAAGTACATTTGACGTAATACTTGACGACGATACTTTAGGTGAAAAGTCGTGGGAAAAATCGGAAAGTATGCTCCAAAAAAAGACCGCACTTTTAGCACTTGAAAAAGCAAAATTACAACAAAGCGATATAGATTACATTCTTGCAGGCGATTTGTTAAATCAGTGCGTGGGCGCACATTACAGCGTCAGAGATTTTGATATACCGTTTTTGGGATTGTACGGTGCGTGTTCAACTATGACTGAGAGTATGTCAATAGGAAGTATGATTGTCAGTGCCGGATTTGCGGATTATGCAATGTGCCTTACTTCAAGCCATTTTTGTTCGTCGGAAATTCAGTTCAGAAATCCGCTTGAATACGGCGGTCAGCGTACACCGTCGGCACAATGGACCGTTACGGGTGCAGGGTGTGCGATATTGTCATCAAAGGGAACAGGTCCGAAAATAACGCACGTCACAACGGGAAAAGTAATAGACAAAGGCGTAACGGATATAAGCAATATGGGTGCGGCTATGGCACCGGCGGCCATTGATACGCTTATCGCACATTTTAACGACACACACAGAACTCCCGATTATTACGATATGATACTTACGGGTGATTTGGGGGTTGTCGGCTCGGACATTCTTGTGGAGCTAATGCTGAAAGAAGGCTTTGACATACGAACAAAGCATAAGGACTGCGGTAAAATGATTTTCGATATTGAGGAACAGGACGTTCACGCAGGCGGCAGCGGTTGCGGTTGCTGCGGCAGTGTTTTTTGCGGATATGTGTACAGAGAACTTAAAAGACATAATCTAAGTAAGGTGCTTGTTATGGCGACCGGTGCGTTGATGAATCCTATGATTATAGAACAGGGCGAGAGTATTCCGGCAATCGCTCACGCAGTTGCAATAGAAATTTAGGAGGGAGAATAATGGACTATTTAAAGGCATTTATAGTAGGCGGTCTTATATGTGCGGTTGGTCAGATTTTGATAGATAAAACCAAATTGACTCCGGCAAGAATTTTGGTTACGTTTGTTGTGGTCGGTGTATTTTTACAGCTTATAAAAATATATCAGCCGTTGGTTGATTTTGCAGGAGCCGGTGCAACTGTTCCGCTGACCGGTTTTGGATATAATCTTTGCAAAGGCGTGGAAAAAGCCGTTTCGGAAAAAGGCTTTTTGGGAATATTCACAGGCGGTTTAACTGCAGCGTCGGGCGGTATTGCGGCGGCACTTGTGTTCGGTTTCTTGGTGTCGATTATTTTTAGGTCTAAATCGAAAAAATAGTCTATTCAAATTCATATAATTATGGTATAATACCATATATACTTTATGAATGGAGATAAAATAATGTTTGAAATAAACGGACACACAAAACAGCTTGGAATAATCGGATATCCTGTTGAGCATACGTTTTCACCTAATATGCACAACTTCATATCCGAAACCGTACATAACAACTATGTTTACGGAGCATGGTGCGTAAAACCCGAAGATTTGAAGGACGCAATAGGCGGTATGAGAGCACTCGGAATAAGCGGAATTAACGTCACAGCACCGCATAAGGTTGAAGTTATGAAGTACATAGATGTTGTAACGGACGGTGCAAAAAAGCTTGGCTCGGTAAATACGGTAGTAAACAGGGACGGTAAATTGTACGGCTATAATACAGATGCGGACGGCTTTTGTATGGCACTTACAAAAGCGGGTATTGAAATCGAAAACAGCAGAATACTTATAATAGGTGCAGGCGGTGTGGTGCGTCCTACGCTTATAAGATTAATTGACAATAAGCCGAAAAGCATAACTGTTGTGAACAGAACTAAGAGCAAAGCTAAGACACTTGCAGAGGATATTTTGAAGAGTACGGGATTTGAGGTTAATACTGAAATAGATAAGCTTGAATTTGATATAGTCATAAATACAACTTCGGCAGGTATGGAACCGCAGGAAAACGTAATGCCGATTGACAATATTGAAGAAATCAACGATTTGTCATTTATCAACGAAAATACGGCGGCGGTCGATATGATATACAATCCCGACAAAACATTGTTTTTGCAAGAGGCGGAAAAACGCGGTGCAAAAATTCTAAACGGACTTGGTATGCTAATATATCAAGGAATTATTGCATATGAATTATTTACAGACACAAAACTTCCTGACGATATGGGTGAGAGAATCAAAAAGGAGGTTTTCGGAAGATGAATATAGTGCTTACAGGTTTTATGGCTACGGGTAAAACCGAAATAAGTAAGGCTATTTCTGAAATTTCAAAGTATAATCTTGTTGATACGGACGATATGATTGTGGAACAAGAGGGAATTACAATTAACGAAATTTTCGATAAGTGCGGAGAAGAATATTTCAGAAAAACTGAATGTGAAGTTATAAAAAAAGCGGCTGAAAAGAAAAATGTTGTTATCGCAACAGGCGGCGGCGTTGTACTAAATGAACAGAATATAGAAAATCTCAGAAAAACAGGTGTTATTTTTAATCTGTCGCCAGATTTTTCGGTTATACGGGAACGTCTTGAAGAAGCAAGAAAAACAAGACCGCTTTTAAAGCGGGACAGCATTGAAAACATCAAAAAAAGATTTGACGACAGAAAACCGTTTTATGATAACTGCGATTACAAAATCAAGGTTATACACGGCCGTACTCCGCGTTCGTATGCTATGGAAATATTAGAAATTATGGAGAGCAGTCAGGGGGCAGAAAAGCAATGAAAATAACGAGAGAGGCAGATTATGCACTTAGAATTATTGCTATGTTGGCTGATGAAAACAGACAGATAGAGGCAAAAGCGATTGCCGAAAAAAACGATATTCCGTATAGGTTTACTTTAAAAATTTTACGAAAAATCGTTCAAGCCGGAATAATCAAATCGTACAGAGGTGTAAACGGCGGATATGTTTTGAATAAAAAGCCGTCGGAGATAACTCTTAAAGACGTGATTGAAACGATAGACGGCAAAATTGCGATAAATAAATGTATGGAAAATCCCGAGTCGTGCAAAAATAACGGCATATGTAAAGTTCAGCGTAAGCTGTACAAAGTACAAAAAGTTTTGGCAGATGAAATGTCTAAAATAACTTTTCAAGACGTTTTGGAAGGAAAATAATATGAGAGCAGATAAAGCATAGAAATGTTTTGTCTGCTCTGTTTTTGTGTATAACAATGCCGTTTATCACATATTAATGTATTATTCTTACTTGAAAGGTGAGGGGTAGTATGATATTTACAAGAAAACATATTGTGATAGCGGTATTATTTGCGGTTGTGGGTATTGCGATTGGTATAGGTATAAAACATTATGAAACGTTGCAGACCTTTTCAAGTTCCGATATAAAGGTTGTGCTTGACGCCGGACATGGAGCGTGTGGAAAATGCTTTAAAGAAACTATGTGTAACCGCTTATTTGTATGATTTGAGCTTGCTTAAAACTACTACTTCGTAAGAACAACAAGTAAAAAAACGCATACCTACGCCATTTTTTGTTGGAACAAGTTGTGGGTCGATGCAACCTCATAAGGACAACCTAATAAAAATAATAGGACAAACCATTTCAATTTCACAAAATATCATTTAAAGAATTTTATGATGATTACAAAGATTGATTGGGAATAGATAAAAAACAAGATATATATTATTAAGAACCTAATTTCAAAATGAAATTAAGGTTCTTTTTTTATTGCAAGATAAAGGAGAAATCAAAATGGTCCGTTGGAGAGGAACATAGAGAGAACATATAATAGCCATTATTAAAATTTTAGCAGGAAAGAGGTGATATAGAGATGGACTATCAAGAAGAATTTGAGCAGACACCGATAGTCAAAATAAAGCTATCTGATACGGAGCCATATTCAAAGCATCCGTTTAAGGTGGAAGACAACAAAAAAATCGAAATGCTTGCGGAGGATATAAAAGAGAATGGACTATTAAATCCAATTCTTGTGCGAGTAATTGGGTTTGGAGGAAAATATGAAATCTTAAGCGGTCACAGACGAATGGAAGCATTAAAGTTCAATGGTGAATCGGAGGCTGATGTGCGTATCATTAAGTGTACCGATACAGAGGCTGCCAATATAGTCATCAAATCAAATCTGTTACAGAGAGATAAGATATTACCGTCGGAACGAGCAAAAATGTATGTACTTCGTAATGAGTATCTGAAAAAAGATAAATACGGAAGTTTGTCCACCGGGTGGACAAAAGTGGACGAATACACTCAAAACATATTGGCGAAGGAGTTTGATGTGTCTAAAAGCAGCATATATGAGTATATTCGGTTAAATAATTTAATCGATGATTTACTTGTGCTGGTTGATAGCGGCAAAATAAAAATCAAAATAGCAGTTTCTATTTCGTATTTTCCAAGTGGAAGTCAAGATGTGATATATCAATATTTCTTTAAAGATAAAAAAGCTGTCCTGAATAATGAATATATCAAGCGAATGAAAAAGTACAAGCGCAATATTACAAATGACATTCTTGAACAAATAACAACAGCATTAAAAAAATCAAAAAATACAGAAAAGAGATATGTTGATACGTTCATAAAGAAATACATCAGTCATTTTAAAAGTGAGCAGGAATTGATTGAGCGTATTGAAATTTTGATGGTAGATTATCTTGAACGAAAGGATAATTAAGTTAAAGATATATTAAGATTGTGTGGTGAATTTATTGAAAAAAATTTATACATATTGTGATGAAAACGGAGTATCGCCGGTACTTGAATTTTTAAAGTATTCAGATGATAAGATAAAAAAGAAATTTCGATATCAGATTAATATGCTTGTATCGGAAAACAAGATACTGTGTGAACCACATGTTAAGCATTTTATCATAGAGCGTTACAGACAGTTTTACGAGTTTAGAATCAAGGTATCCAAAAAAGTTGTGCGTATTATATTTTGTGAAAGAGATGATAATATTGTACTTTTACATGCGTTCTACAAACACGACAAACGAGATACAGAGAAAGCACTTGAATATTCAATAAAGCTGTACGAAAAGCTTGAAACCGATAGTCTGTTGCCGTTTCAATATCTAAAGGAAGTGATGATGGGATGCGTGGGATTATAAGTGCATTTGCGGACCAGAGTATTCAGAATGAGCTGAAAAGAGATATAGAAAATCAAGATATGGCATTTATGTGTGATGATTGCACTAACGGAGTAACATTGGTGATGGATGTTGAAAGACATTCTGATGTTGATGTTATTATAATGCGTTATACAGCGATTAAGGATATTGAAACTTATATTGCACAGATAAGAGCAATTACTAAGACTGCACGAATTTTGCTTATTCTAAGCGGATTGAGAAAACAGTATGTGCAGACGCAATTTGATGTGTACCGTAAACAGTATAATGTTGAGGATATTATATTTGAAGGAAAGGGTATGGATAAGTTTGAGATTTTATCTATAATCAATAAAGGGCGAATAAATGAAGCTGCGGTATATGATGAAATAATCTCAGATGATATTCCAAAATCTCAACCGGTTAAAACAGAAAAATCAGCGGAGTCTGAAACTATCAAAAAGGTTGAAAGTAAGCCAAAGGTAAATAAGAGAAAACAGCCGATTATAGATTTTAAATGGAAAAGACGTAATACTGTTAAATCAAATAAAGAATGTTTGATTATTTCCGTGTTCGGTACAACACACGGAGCGGGTGTTACGAATATGACAGCCAGTTTGGCAGAGTATTTTTCGGAAAACGGCAAAAAAGTATTGGCGATTAATTTATCCGGCGGTGATGAATTTCGATATATACATGGACGTGCGGAATATAAGAACGTAAAATCAGTTGATATTTCGGAGTTTAATGATTATGACATAGTAGTAATCGACCTTGGAAATCCGTTTTACATAGACAGTAACGGAGATTTTTGTGGAATATCATCCGGGTACAACTATAAGAATATCGAAATCCTAAAAATATCATCATTAAAAATTGTGATGGCATTGTCGGATGCGTGGCACATAAATAAATGTAAATATTTTTTGCTTGATGAAAAATGGGCGGAACAAATATCAAATTCATATATATTTTTATTTGACACAGAACCGCCCAAACAATTATTGAAATACAACGTTAATATGTTTGACAGAAACAGCGATAGCTTTGCAAATGAAATTGCAAGGCTTTTTTTATAGTTTTTTTTATAGGAAGGAGTAATAAAGATTGAAGAAAGTATTTGAGAATAAAATCTTAGTAGGCGGTATATGTATTGTTGTTGCGGCAATACTTGCATTTTTGATTTTGCCGAGTATGTATAAACAAAAAGAAAAGACGATATTTATATGTCGTTTAATGTCCGATATTCCGGCAGGAACAAAAATTGAAACAGAGATGTTAAAACTTGTTGAAGTTGGAAGTTATGGATTGCCGGAAACTGTGGTTAAAAATACTGATGACATTGTAGGAAAATACGCAAAGGTCAGTATGACAACTGACGATTATCTGTATGCATCTAAATTCGCGGATTATGTATCGGACGAAAGATTGGATAAAGCGGTTGCAGAGGGGAAACGACTTGTTGCCGTCAGTGTACCGAGTAATGCTGCAAGCGTGGCAAATCATCTGAAGTCGGGCGATAAAGTGACAGTTGCATATTATGATGATGATAATGTTGTCATAGACGATATACTTAAAAATATTGAAATTTACAGTGTCGAAAACGAAGATGCTCAAAATCTGGATGATATTCATGACAGTGAAGATAAGGATAACTCAATAGCTGCAAGTGTTACACTTATAGCAAATGACGAACAGGCAGAAAGACTTGTTAAAGCTGAGTATTCCGGAAAAGTACATTTGATATTGGAGAATCGGGGTGTGGTATAATGAATGCAAAAATCATATCAGTTTGTGGTGCTAACGGCAGTGGAAAGACCACAACAACAGTCAATCTTGCATATTCTCTTGCACAACGTAACTTTACGGTAGGCGTTATATCTTCTAATATATATTACGGAGAAATACAAACAATTTTCGGTTGTAATATACCTGATGACCGCGGGATATATCAAGCGTTGCTGAACGGTGAAACTAAAAATATGTTTGTGCAGGCAGGAAAAACAGCAGTGTTTGTTTTGTCCGTTCCCGACAAATTTGACGCAATACAACTTACTGCAATATCGCACAAACGTGTCAACGATATTATTGATGATGCGGCTATACGTTTCGACTATCTTATTATAGATTGTGATACAGAACTAAATAATCCAATATCCAGTATGGGAATGACAGTGGCAGATAAGATTATAACGGTACATCATCCCTCAGTAAAGGATTGCATTTGGCAGCAAAGTATGCAAAATGTCAATAATTTGCTTAATTTGTCGTATAAGACGGTACATATATTAAACGGTTACGATAAGTCGTGTGATTTATCTGCATACAAATCAAGTATCGGATTAAAATTTGAATTTGAAATCGGTTATGTTGATAATGCCAATGTTTATGCAAATACGGGACAGGCTATTGTATTTCATGATTTAAGACAAGAACGAGCATATATATCGGCGATGAAAGCTTTGACAAGTTCAATTATTTTGCAGGGAGGCGGAGTTGTATGATAGATGTTTTTAATATAAATGACCTTATATATAAGATGAATGTAAATATGAATGTTGACTCAGAGAATTCCAATCAGCAGACAATGAAATATAAAGATGTGGTTGATAAAATACGACATATCATATCAAAATATCATTCGGCAGAGTTGATTGATGTTATATATTCGCCGTCAGCCGGAGATACATTGAAAAATCTCATAATACGATACATTAATCAAAATAGAATGTTAGTTGAAGGTTGCTCAAATATATCGGTATTGGCAGACAAAATATATGAAGATATGGCGGGTTTCGGAATACTTACAAAATATCTTCAAGATGAAGAGGTAGAAGAAGTTAATATCAATGCGTGGAATTGTATAGAGGTTATTTATCCCGATAAAGTGGAGATGTTGGAGGAAACATTCGTTTCTCCGGATGATTGTATGGATAAAATCAAGAAAATGGTTTGGCTTGGTGGTTCGATAATAGACGGTTCTAATCCTAAAGTAGATAGCTTTATTGGTGATGGTGTAAGAATATCTGCAATTATTCCACCGTGCGTAGACAGTAAAACCGGCGGCGTTGCATCAATACGGCGTCAAAAAGAAAATGTAATAACACGCAGATTGATGATTGAATATGGCAGTGCAACAGCAGATGAACTGGAGTTTTTGCCGCTATGTATAAATAACGGAGTATCTATTGCGATAGCAGGCAGTACGGGTAGCGGTAAAACCACAGATTTGGCGTATTTGATTTCTTGTATTAATAACAATAAAAGAATTTACACTATTGAAGATACAAGAGAATTGAATATTGCAAAATATGAGAATGGTAAAATGACCAACAGAGTTGTTCAAACGCTTACTAAAAACGGACCTAATCCTATTACAATGGATGATTTGTTAAAGGAGGCATTACGATTCCATCCATATGCGATTATCCCGGCAGAAATGCGTGGCAGTGAGGCTATGACAGCAGTCGAGGCAGGAAGAACAGGTCACGTTATCATATCAACATTGCATGCTAATTCAGCGGTAGACGCATATAATCGTATTTTATCAATGTGTGTAGCAACGGGACTTAGATTATCAGAATCTAAAATTCTTGAATTTATATTGGAAGCAATTCCGCTTGTTTTGTTTAAACGTCAATTACCTGACGGCAGACGTGTATATGATGAAATCTTTGAGGGTACAGGGATAAAAGACGGCAAAGTAGTTGGAAATACATTGTATAAGTACGAGATTAAAAAGAATATATACGATGCTGACGGCAAGATAGAAAAGGTTATAGGGCAACATAGGAAAGTTGGAAAAATGTCTGATGAACTTATTCATCGTCTGCGTTGCGGTGGTGCAAGTGAGGAAGAATTAAAACAGTTTACATAAAATATTCATAAAAATTTTTAGTAAAATATATTGACTTTCATTTTATCTAGCAGTATAATGAAATAAAGATAATCATATATTATAGGGAGGGATTAAAATGAAAGCAGGACAAAATATTATGGATAATGAAATTCTTAATTTTACAGAAAGACTAATACCAATTTCAGATTTCAGCAAGGGTAAAACATCTCGTATATTTGATGATGTGAAGAATAATAATACAGAATATATTGTATTGAAGAATAATCAGCCTACAGCAATGGTAATATCTCTTGACAGTTATCGTGAACTTGTGGAAAAAGCCTCAAAAATGGAAACTTTACTTGATAAAATCGAAGAAATAAGACTGTTTAATATTGCATCTGCAAGGTCTGAAAAGGCAGAAAAAACAAAAGACTTTGAGGACGTTATATCGGAATTTGGTTTTACAAAAGAAGAAATTTTTGAAGATATGGATGATGTGGAGATTGAATAATGTGGAATGTTAAATTTTTGAGTGAGGCAGAAGCTGATATGCATAGCTTGGACAATTCACTAAAAAAACAAATTTTAAAGGGTATTGCCAAGGTTAGTACAAATCCGCTTCCGATACCTACTGGATATGGAAAACCACTTGGGAATAAAGGCGGAAATAATTTAACAAGATTCTTTAAAATAAAATATAGAGGAATTGGAATTCGTGTTGTCTACACTTTAGTTATAGAAAAGAAAGTTATGAATATTGTTGTCATATCACAACGAGATGATGAATATTGTTATGAGGTTGCCGGAAAACTTTATAATAAATATGGTGATGATATTTTCAAGGATGTATTTTAAAGAAATATTGAGCAGACTGTAAAAGGTCTGCTTTTTGTATGCAGAAATTTAAGGAGGTTTTTAAGATTGAAAAATATAATATTAATTATGATATTCGTGCTCCTAATTATAGGAGCATTTTTTATTATCGGAATAAATCCATTTAGACGAAAATCATATATTTCATTAGCCAAGCAAGTACAGGAAGAGAAATTTCGAAATGTAGATGAATGCTTTGACAGATTGGCGTTAAAAGACCGCATTATTACAACAATACAGAACACAGTATCAATGGGCGGAAGTAATATGAAGATATTTTCTGCTATGATTGCTGTTGCTATGGGTAGCGGAATAGGCATAGGAAAGATGTTGTTTACCGATACAACTCTGGCATTGGTAACGGGTTTTGCATTTATTCCAATACCGTATATATTTCTGAAAGTAAAGTCAAGATGGTATAAACGTAATCAGGACGAACTTTTGGAGAATACCTTAAGCATTATAACTGACAGCTATATAGTTTGCAATGATATTATAAAGGCGACAAATGAAAATCTGTCAAAGTTAGATATTCAAAAACCGTTTGCGGAATTTATCACTGATGTAACCTTGATTGACAGTAATATACGCCGATGTTTGCGACGATTGGAGATTAAAATAAACAATAAATATTTTTCGGAATGGATTGATATTTTGATATTGTCACAAGAAAAATCGGGTGATATGAGATTTATTCTTTCGGCTGTAATAGACGGTATGAACGATGCAAAGAAATTACAAATAGAGGCTGATACCGTGATGATGAATGTTTGGAAAGAATATTTTATGTCTATAATTCTGGCATTTTCAATCATTCCGATACTGCGTTTTTCAAATGCAGAATGGTTTAACATTCTTATAAATACGTTTGTAGGAAGACTGCTTATAGTATTAATGCTGCTATTGACAATTATATCGGCATTCTTGACATTAAGAATAAATAAGCCGTTGTAACAGGAGGAAAAAAGTATGAAGTTTTTGATATTTATTCTGATTTTTGTAGGAATGTTTATGATTAGCGGCAGCTTATTAAAATTACCGCCATACAGTACATCACAGCGTTTGCGTAGTATTTCGGGGAAAGCAGGAATGACGGAAATGCTTAAACAGCGTTTGCTTCTACCCGTCATTAAAATAGTAGCACTGATAGTTCATCTTGATGACTTCAAAGAACGAAGAATGCAAATAAAACTGGAGCGTGCGGGATTTATTTTTACACCGCAGGAATACTATGCAAGGGCTGTTGTAATGTCGGCAGGAACATTAATAATCGGTGGGATTATATCATTGGCAATAATGCCGTCAATGAGTGTTGTTATATGTATATTGGCGGTTATAGTATATTTTCATTTTTTCGGTGAGGTTAATGACAAACTCAAAGAAAAAGATGAGTGTATAGAGCGAGAACTGCCTAAGTTTGTTCGTGCTATTGTACAAGGACTGAAAACTGAAAAAGATGTTATAAAGCTTTTGGAAAACTATGGCGAAATTGCAAGCAAGGGACTTCAATATGATATTGAGGTTCTGATACTTGATTTAAAATCGGGTAATTTTGAAAATGCAATGATTGATTTTGAAAACAGAGTAGGTAATGCGTATATGTCACGTCTTGCAAAATCGCTCATTGCAATAAATCGTGGAGATAATCAGGAAGCATCACTAAATCATTTACTGTCTGATATGTCGCTATTGTCACATGAAACCATGTGTCGAGAGTTAAATAAACGCCCGGGACGAGTGAAAATGATGGTTATACCTATTGTAGTGATAGGTATATTTACATTATTCTATGTTGTGGGCGTAAATTTATTTGATTCTTTGGGCGGAATAATGTAAAAGAAAGAGGTTTGATAAAATGAATAAATTACTTATAAAAACAAAAATTGCAAAGGATTCGTTTATGTCAGAATCTAAACGTGTTCTTAAAAATACTAAGGGCGACCAAATAACAGGTTGGCTTATAGTCATACTTATCGTTGTCGTTGTCGGAGCGTTCTTCATGAAGAATTATCAAGACGCCATTGTTGAGGTCTGGGACGGTGTTATCGCTAAGATAAAGTCCGCTTTCGGCATATAAAGCAATGAAAAAAGAAGTAAAGAAGAAAAGCAGGGGAATGTCTGCTTTTCTAAAAGCAAAGAAAAAAGGCAGTGCATATTATGAGATTATCATAAAGACACTTGTATTTATTACAATGATTGCAACCGCTGTTTCATTCTTCAGCATATTTACGGTATATTTGAATTTGAATTATACTTGCAGACGTGTGGTTCGTGAGATTGAAATATCGGGGCAGGTTACATCAGAAACAAATGCACTTTTCAATCAGCTAAAATCAAATACCAATATAGGCTCAGAGGCTGATATGTCAGTGAGTGCAAATTATTTTAATGCGGCACAGAAAAAAATACAACTTCGTAATACATTTGATGTGATATGTACTACAAATTATCGCTTTGATGTATTTACTCCGCTTGGCAGTAAGCCTGTGGGATTTGATATCCCGATGAAGGTTAAATTAACGGGAATGAGTGAGAAATATTGGAAATGATGTGCATAACATTTATATTACTTGTGTTTTATTCTGTATTGGACATTCAATATGAGGAGATTTCTACATGGAAACTTCAAGCCGGAATATTACTTGTATTTAGTATCGGTGCTGTATCAAGTGCTAATATATCAAGATATGTAATTGAATCGTTGGCAGTCTACATAGGCATATATTTATTTGCAAGGGCTTTGCGAAAATGGGTAGGAGGAGCTGATTTTGATATTATATATCTGATATACCTTATGATGGGTGCACAAAATATGTATATCTACATATTTATGTTGCTTGTATTGTGTAGCGGATTGTATATGCTGCTAAGCAAGTCAGACAGGAATAAACGATTGCCGCTTATTCCTGTTATGACAGCCGCATATGTTATAACTATATTTATTATAAGAGGTGGTGTGTATTGGTAAGGATTAAAGAAAGATTAAATGCAAAGAAAAAAGGCAGCGGTCTTTTGATGGTTATGATACTTGTATTTTTCCTGATAACATTTATTGTGACAGTAGGTGAGTTTTACAGAATACATATTATGCAGCAGGAAATAGAAATTCATTTGCAACGAGCGATCAACTGCTCGGTTGAATATGCGATGGGTGATTCATACAGACAAGATAAGATAACTAATCTTAATGTCGGAGTAGCAAAAACTAAGTTTTATAAATTTATCAGAGATGATATGGGATTGGACAGTAATAACAGAAAATATAAAGACGGTAAACTTGTATATAGACTTGAATTTGTCAGTGTAAACGGTACAAGTAATCCGGCTGTATTTAATGTAAAAGGGTACGCATCTGCAAGAAGTTTGTTTTCGTTCTTAACAGGGAATATTGAAATTCCGTTCGATATATCATCAACGAATTTTAGGACAGATTAAAAAAGTTTGTATATAAAACATTTGTAAAATCGCATAGGTATGCGGTTTTATTTTTATGGAAGTACAACTTTAAAAATAGTTCTTGACATTGATAACAATACTTGGTATAACTAAATTAAGATGGTACCATAGATAAATAAAAATATTAAGAAACGGGAGGAAAAGTCTATGAAAAGAATTTTAACAATATTATTGACAGTTATAATGCTCGGCTCGCTTTCGGTAAACTGTGTAACTGCCGATGAAACGAAAGATATTACGGTAACGCTTGACGGAAATCAAATTGAATTTCCCGATGCAAAACCGTATATCTTCAAAGAGAGAACGCTTGTTCCTATACGATTTGTCAGTGAAGCAATGGGAGCTGATGTGTCGTGGAACGGTGAAGAAAGCGAAGTAAACATTGTAAAGGGCAGAGATAATATAATTACGCATATTTTATCGTCAAAGGCAACCTTAAACGGAGTTTTATATACTTTTGATGTGCCTGCAATGATAAAAGATGACAGAACATTCGTACCGCTGAGATTTATTGCGGAATTGTTGAATTGTGATGTTGAGTGGGACGAAAATACTTATACAGTAACAATAACATCACCGCCGTCACCTGTCGCATTTCCGGAACCCAAATTGACGGTGCATTTTCCCGAAAACGCATATGAGGGTAAATTGTTTTGGATAACGGTTGACAATATAAGAGATTATACCGACTGCGATAATTACCAATTCAAAATTGATTTCATAACACCGTCGGAGTTTAATACTTACGATGAGAATATGGGAGAAATACTTGGATGGCAGACGCACGAACGAAATCAATGGCATAAAATTCAATATTCAGATGATTCCATATTTAGTGTAAGTTCTAAGTATTATACTACACAAGCAAATAAGGAAACACTTGAATTAAAAGACGGAATGCCTATGGAATTTGTACTTAGTGTAAAGCGTTTATGCAGTGGCGAGGTTAAAGAATATCACTATAATGAAACCTTTAAATATCCTTATCCTGCGAAATAATTGGAGGTATGATAAATGAATATACGAAAAGTTTTAACGGCTGTCACTGCGACAGCCGTTTTTCTATGCTCAAGTATTTTTGTTCAAGCTGATTATAGCGATGAATATGCAACAGAAGATTACAGAGAACAAGCGGTATATAACAGCTATGGGGAAGTTATTGAAAAGCCGATTGCAAATTTCAGAATTATCCGTATGCGTAACGGCGAAATAAAAGATATGCTTGAAAGCTATTATGACAATGATTTGTCTGCTGAATTTCCTTCTATGCAATGTTATGTGGGCGATACGATAGTTTTTGAAGATTTAAGTAAGGCTAAGAATAATGCAAATATAAAAACGTGGGATTTTCAATATTACGGTACGCTTGGCGACAGCTATAACGAGTATAATTATAACATATTGGAGTCAAGTAAATTTGAATTGACTGAGCCGGGAGAAACAGCATTTTTTCTATGTGTTAAAAGTGATGTAAATGTACAGTCGGGTTCACTTGATCCGTGGTCAGAAAACGGAAATCATCAGACTATCGGAATAAATAAGTGGTTTCCCAAAGGAATGTATTGGTACTTTGCAAGTGCAAAAATAGTAGTCAATCCGGCACCGGAAGCAATAGTCAACATAAGGTATTGGGATGTACCGAGTAACAGAATGTTTCATGAAGAACAACGTGATTTGGGAGAAATGACAGATAATGAAATAATCAAAACTACGGTCCATATAAATGACTGGGACGGATATGAATATGGCGGCTGGAATGTGCAGGTAGCAGACGGAGAAATTCAATACACGGGTGATGAACGTGACGTTGATATTGAACTTGCACCTTGGGTTCCGGTAAAAAATTTGAATATTGAATATTATCCCAAAGAAGAAACTACACCACCGCCGACAGATAGCGGAGGAAATGATGATATAAAACCATCGGGAATATGTGACGGTGAAATAGAATGGACTGAGAATGCTACACATAGAGTTGTAACAGGATATAACGGTAAAGGCAATGCGGTATATAGTAATTGCAAGCATACTTTTACATACAAAGCAACTTTAAGTGCCAATGCAACCGTTTCGCCATCTACGTTTAAATCAGGATACGGCTTTGAAACAAAAGTTAATTATAGCATAACAACAAAGCTGATTGATAACTCAGGTGAATATTGTTCAAATTGGAATAGCAATCGTTCGGCAAGTAAAAAAGTAAAAGAGCCTACAAAGGCTACGGTATATATACCATGGAGTATGACAAACATAATGGGTACTCAGTCTAAATCCATCAGTATGGACAAAAGCGGTAAAGTATTTCAACTTCCGAAAAGCCCTGTTTCAGAAACCGGTGAGAGGAAGATATATACCGATGTTTCGTTGGCAGGAACGCAAGAAAAACCTGTAAATCATAGCTTTGAAATATATATTTCCGGCGGTGGTGTGGGTAATGTAGAGTTTTGTAAAAAGATTACTAAAACCATTACCATAAACGGCGATATGTTTGAAGACGATTTTAGCGGAGCAGACTAATGTTTTTATTGCTGATTTTGTATGCGTCATATACGGATTACACAAGACGTGAAATACCGAACAGTATCATATTGTGTATATATGTGTTGTCGCTGGCGAGTAACAATTTGATATTTGAGAGGATTACGGGTTTTTTAATACCTGCATTACCTCTCTTTTTTATTGCCCTAAAATACGATGGCATCAAAGGAGGTGATGTCAAATTCTTATCAGCGGTCGGAGCGTATTTGGGATTGTTCAATCTTGCATTGGTGCTTATTCCGACAATCGTAACGGCGGTCGTGTGGAGCTATGTGAGGTCAGAGAAAAGCGCTCCGCTTGCAACTGTATTCTGTATAGGATACATAATCTTTAAAATCATAATATTTTTGAAGGGAGGATAACTGATGAAAAATAAGTTAAAAAATGTTCTGCCGATAGCATTGTACGTTATATTTTGTCTTACCGTAAACGCATATGCAGAGGATATGTGGGAAGTAGCAAACCGCATCATTGTTGATGTATATAACAAAATCGCAGGTATCAGTACAGTATTGGCAGCGTTAATGACTACTGTATGCGTTGTCGGAATGAAACTGTCAAATAATCAGCAGAAGGTAGACCAAAGCGTAGACTGGTTAAAACGTATTTGGATTGCATGGGCTATTATAAATGGCATAGGTGCATTCTTGGCATATGTTCGTCCGCTTCTGTCGGGATTGGCAACAATCGAATAAAGCTAATACAAAAAGAATAGGAGGTGATGCCGTTGCTGGAACCAATCATGAAAGGGCTTATTGAATGGATATATGAGATGGTAGTTGGAATTATGGAGTATGCAGCTAAGGAATTGGTGGGTGTTATGAGTATGGATATGGCATACTTTGAACAAACCGCACCGGTTATAAAAGATATTACAAATATAATTCTGGCACTTGGCTGGGGAATGCTGATTGCAAATATGGTATTTCAGTCCACAAAAGCAATGATGTCAGGAGTAGGTTTTGAAAGCGAAGATCCGAAGCATATATTTTGCAGAACATTTGTGTTTGCATTTTTACTTCTTGCATCAAAACAGATATGTAATCTTGCTATGGGTATAACGGGAAAAGTTATAGAGTTGTTGCAAATACCATCTGCATTAGATTTTTCAATCCCAGACCAAAGTATGTTCGATATCAGCTCAAGCGTAAAATGGCTTATAGTGATTGTTGTAGGATTTATTCTCATTTTTCAGTATATAAAACTGCTGTTTGAAATTGGTGAACGGTATGTAGTAACGTCAGTTTTAACATTCTTTTCACCGCTTGCATTTGCAATGGGCGGTAGTAAAAATACAAACGACATCTTCAAGGGTTGGTGTAGAATGTATGGCTCAATGATGGTAATGATGATTATGAATATCGTGTTTCTGAAGCTTATTTTATCGGCAATGGGCAATGTAACAAAAGGGAGTGTACTTATATGGTTGGTGTTTGTTGTTGCTCTTACGCGTGTGGCAAGAAAAATCGACAGTCATATAGGTAAAATAGGTTTAAATCCTGCACAGACCGGTGATGGAGTAGGAAGCAGACTTCCGGGAATGATGACAATGGTAGCAGTACGTACTATGGCGTCAACTATCGGAAGAAACATAAGTTCAAACAGAGATTCTGCCAGACATACATCATCAAACGGAAGTGGCCCGTCACATAGTCGGTATAATTCACAAAGTGATAGAAGTCACACAAATAATAATACCGAACATACACGCCCGTCGGGCAGTTCTGCCGGAGGTAATACAGGAACAACAGTTAATACATCATCGGGCAATAGCACATCAAGCAGTCAACAAACAAGAAACAGTCAATCTGTATCGCATAACGGCAGTAAACCAAACGGACAATATAGAGGAAAAGATAGATACGGAATACCGTATATGGACGTTAATGAACAATACGGAAAATTCCCTAACGGTAATCCTGAAGCACATACGGGACGTGGTAGTGTAAATTCTGTCGGAGGAGTAAACAGAGAAAGCTTAAGCCGTACAAACGATTTACGAAGTGCAGACGGAAATAAAACAGGTGCAGGTATAAATAACAGTCCTTCACATCAAAACAGACCGCCTATTTCTCGGAATACTGTTGTCGGAGAAAACAGAAACAATGTCGGAAATGTAAATCAAGAGCAGAATTCAAGTCACTTTAACAGTCAAAGGCAATCAAGTGTTGCAGGAGATTCACCGACAAATGTAACTCAAAGAGGAAACAGTACCAATAATAGCGGTACAGTACATAACACCGAAAATGTCCGTAATGGAATTAATACAGTCAACAGTTCAGAAGGTCAAACACACTCTGTTGTGAATAATCATAATAATACTACAACAGGCGGGACAAACAATAATTCGCATACGGATAATGTAAGCCGTCAGCAGACTGTAAATAATAACCGACAGATAAATCACGAATATAAGAACGGCAGATATAATCCCGCTGCGGTCAACAGAAAGCAGGATAGAACAGTGTATCATAAACAAACTACCATAAAGAAAATTGATTCGTCAGATGAAATGAAATTGAGAAAGAAACGAGGAGGAAAGAATGGCAGAACAAAAAAATAATGCAGTAGCAACAGCCGGCAATATAGCACATAAACTGCACGGAGCGGCACAAGTTGTCAGAGGTGCGGTAACAGCTGATTTTGTAGCGGTTATAGGCGGTGCAACAAAGCTAATATCACCGAAAGTCATAGCGGCAATTATAATAACAATTTTGCTTGTAGTGTTGACTCCTGTTTTAGTAATCTTCTCACTTCCGCAAGTGCTGTTTAATTGGGGTACATTGCAAGACAGTGAGCTTTCTGTAAGACATGAGCAGGCTGAATACTTGCAGGTTTGCTATAATGATACAAATATGAGTGACGAGGATTTGATGTGGCTCATATCCATTGATGCGGTAAAAAATAATCAAGATATTATGAATATGTCGCAAAATTCGGTTACAGATATTCTAAAATATTTTACCGATGATTCAGACAAAAATCCAGATAATATAATGGACAAGCTTGGTTTTGACGAAAATCAAAAGAATTGGGCAACACTTATGTATAATACCGTCAATCAGGCGAAAGAAGATAATAATGCTGACTTGCCTATAATTGCAGGCGGTACGAATAACGGAATACCGTCAGAGGCATATAATGACGAAACATTTGCAAAACTCATAAACGAGGCAGAAAAATATCTGGGTTATCCATATGTATTTGGCGGCTCGTCACCTGCGACAAGCTTTGATTGCAGCGGATTTGTATGTTGGGTATATACACACAGCGGGGTACATAATTTACCCCGCACAACCGCACAAGGTATATATAATCAGTGTAAAAGAGTATCTGAAAGTGAAGCAAAGCCGGGTGATTTGATATTCTTTAAGGGCACATATAACGCAGGTGAAACGGTCACGCATATCGGTATATATGTAGGAAATAACAGAATGTTGCACTGTGGTAATCCTATTCAATATACATCGATTGATACTAACTATTGGCGTAACCATTTCTACGCATATGGACGACTGTGATAACAAAGGAGGAAATAACTTTGAATGATTTTTTAATTCCCGCTAATTTTGAGGATAGCGGAAAGATTATGGGCTTGTTTTCTACAAGAAATGTAGTGGAAGCGGTTATACTTGTACTACCGTTTGCATTCTGCATATTCAAGCTCGTTCCGTTGTCACTTACTTGGAAGATTATATTGTCATCTGTTTTTGTAATACCCGTTGGAGGATTTGCACTTATGGGTATAAGAGATGACCCGCTAAGTATATTTGTTCGTACATGGTTTGAATGGCGAAAAAACAGAAAAATTTTAGAATATCGAGGTGAGATTGATTGAAATTAAAAGATATATTTCAAAATAAAAAATCAGAAGAAATCAACTACTATGAAAACAGTACACAAAAATGGCTGCCGATATCGGAATTTCGAGATGGTATTGTCGTTATGAAAGACGGACGATATGTAAAGGTAATTGAGGTTTTGCCGGTCAATTTCTATTTGAAATCAGAAACCGAACAACAAAATATAATCTACTATTATGCAAGCTATTTAAAAATAGCACCTGATAATATGCAGATAAGGGTACTTACGCAGAAAGCCGATATATCAACATATCTTGAGAGGTTGGAACATTTTCTTGAAACAGAAAATAATGATGAGTGTCGCAGGATGATGGTTGATGAAATTAATTTCGTGGAGCAGCTGTCATATAATGTGGCTGTGAAAAAGCGTTTCTTCATTGCATTTGAGTTTACTCCCAAAAGCTTTGATAGGACATATACTTTTGATGATGCTTTTACATATTTAAATAACGAGGAATATAAGGCAAGAAGATATTTGGCACAATGCGGTATGGAAGTTTTGGAGGTATCTGATGATGCTTTTCTCACAGATTTATTCTTTATGATAATAAATAAATACACATCAAAATCTATAAAGCCGGGACAGATAAGCGGTATGTATGATGAGATACATACAATGTCCGACGATATTTTTTAATCTCTCTGAAATAGGGAGATTTTTTATTATATGAGGAGCGTGAAATAATGAAGAAAATAATATCAATGTTTTTGCTTGCAGTAATGCTGTCATCGGCATTGGAAGCATTTGCAACGATGTCGTACAGTGACATAACAAACGAACATTGGGCAGCGGAATATATCAAACAGCTTACCGATAAGGGTATTTTGTTTGGTACACCGGAGGGAAAAATACTTCCTGATAATAATATTACCCGTGCAGAAATTTCGGCAATGATTTCAAGAACATATGATGAAGAATATGTGGGCAGTACACAATCATTTAATGATGTGCAGGGACATTGGGCGAAAAATGATATTGAAAGACTTGTTCAAAACGGGATAATAATTAAAGACGAATACGGAGATAAGTATTCACCGGATACATATGTCACTCGAATTGAGATGATACGATATGTGCTAAGATGGCTGAAACTGTCGGAACAAACAGTAATGCAGAATATCAATACTCCGTATGTGGATAATTATATGATTTCAGAAAGCGATAGAGGATATATCAATGTGGCGAGAGAATGCGGAATAATATCCGGCTATCCCGATAATTCTGTAAGACCTTACGGAAAAATAACTCGTGGAGAAGTGTTTAAAATATTCTGCGTTGCGTTGGATATAAAAGATGTTGGTCCTACACCCACACCAACAGTTTTACCCACACCGACAGTAACTCCAAAAGTATTGCATAGCGGTGGCGGAAGTTCATCCAATAAACCAGCAACAGTTGAGTTTACAGTTCCGAATACAGTATATACAGATACTTTAATTGAGTTTGAAACAATAAATCAGTATGTGAAGTCAATGGAATGGGCTTTGAAAAAGTATTCGGATGAAACGCAAGAATATGTGCTTGTACCGATTGATGAATATATAGACGGAACTATTAATGATAAAGGCGGCAGTTTTAAATTTAAGACTGCCGGTCAATATCAGCTTTGTGCATCTGCATTTAATTCAAAAGGCAAAAAATATGAATATTCAAAGGATATAACAGTGTCAGAAATATCGACGGTGAATATTGATTTGCCGCAATATACGCATACCGATACGGAAATCAATGTTACAGTGAATTCTGATAAAAAATCTTTTAAATGGAATGTCATATTAGACGGACAAGAAGTAACAGATTTAAGTGAATGTATAGATGGTAGCTTGGACAATGATAAAAATACCATAAAGCTGAAAAAAAGCGGACGTTATACGTTTGAATGTGAAGTTACAGATGAAACGGGTAGAACTTTTGGGGACAGTAAAAGTATAGTCGTATATCCTGTGCCGGAATTGATGTTTGAAACTCCGGAAGTAGTATATACAGACAGTAAATTTCCTGTGATAGTTGCAACAGATTTAAGCGGCTATGATGTGAATTGGTTGATTTCAAAGGACAATGGGGACAGTAAAATATACACTGAATATACTGATTTCGTACTTAATGAATACGGCGGAGATATACAACTGCTAAACAGCGGAGAATATACATTAACATTGTCAGCCGTTGATACAACAGGGCGTAAGTTTGAATATTCAAGAAATATAAAAGTAATACCCGTTGCAAACTTTACTTTCACAATGCCGAGTGTTGCTCATACAGATACTGACGTTAATATTGTATCGGAAATTATAAATGCCGACAAAGTTGAAGTACAGTGGACTATCAGTAAGGACGGCGTGGAAAAAGCATATACAGAATATGCTGACGGAAACCTGACATCAGACGGTGGCAGTATTTGTTTTAAGACTGACGGTGAATATACCGTATATGCAAGATTTAAGGATAATGCAGGCAGGACACATGAAACATCTCAGACTATAAAAATATATAAAGTGCCTGTTGTTGAATATATCAATAATCCTTTGCCGTCATACTCATATACCGATAACGATATTGAGGTGAAACCGGATATAAAAAATATAGACGGATTGAATATTGATTGGTATATAAATAATAAATCATATGCGGAATATGTAAGCGGAAAGCTTGATAATAACGGTGGTAAAATACGATTTAAGCAACAAGGTCATTATACCGTAACTGCAAGTATTACCGATGAAACCGGCAGAATATTTAAATATGATGTGCAACTTGACATTTATCCCGTATCATATATTGGTATTGAAATTCCGTCATATTCGCATACCGATACTAATGTTCAAGTCAATGTAAATACCGAAGAAGTGAATGATAAAACTATTGACTGGAGTATTTCCAAAGATGACGGAAAGTTTGCGGAGATTGCAGAAGTAGCAGATGGTATTCTTGATAACACTGGCGCTACACTTTTGTTTAAGGATAAGGGCAGCTATAAATTAAAAGCAACTGTAACGGATAATTTCGGGCGTAAATTTGAATATGTTACAGAACCTATTAAGATTTATACGATACCGACGGTTGAATTTTCAACAAATAGCAATGCAGAATATCCGTTGCCGTCATATGGATATATCAATAAAAATATAACGGTTATTCCGGCGGTAAGTGAGATAGGCAATCTTAAAATACAATGGCAAATTTCAAAAGACGGTAAATCAGAAAAAGATTACACTGCATATGTAACGGGTACGCTTACTAACGACGGAGGAAATATAACATTTCCGAACATAGGCGATTATACTCTTATTGCTAAAGTAACCGATGAAACGGGACGTGTATTTATGTATTCCGAAGATATAATGATAAACGACATGCCAAATGCCGATTTTGATATATCGGAATACGGATATACAGGCTCGGACATAAATATATCATTTTCGGGTGAGGAATATACGGCCGAATGGACAATATCAAAAGACAATAGAAAAGCTGAAAAGTACAGTGAATATGCAACCGGAACATTGACAAACAAGGGCGGTATAATAACTTTTAATGATAAAGGAATATATAAAGTGATACTGACCGTAAAGGACAAGTCGGGAAAAACATATAGCTGCACCAAAAAAATAAAAATCATTGCACCGCCTAAAATGAATATAACAGTAGCCAAGTATGGTTATACAGACAGTGAAATAACAATTCAGTCTGAGAATGTGAATATGACAAACTTAAATACGATTTGGTATATAAATGATAAACCTTATCAGTCGTATGTTGTCGGTACTCTTTCAAATACAGGCGGAATAGTGAAGTTTCGTACAAGCGGAACATATTCACTTAAAGCAAGTGTAATTGATAACTATGGAAAGGAATATATCTTTACATCAAACAACTTTGAAATATATCCAATACTGAATCCAAGCTTTGAAATACCTCAATACACATATGTGGGTGATGATGTACACATATCAAATGTTTCGGGTGAAAATATCGTTTGGAAAATAAATGACGAGGACTATATAACTTATGCATCAGGAAGATTGACTGATAACGGCGGCAGTATCAGATTTAATGAATCGGGCGAATATATTGTTTCTGCATCAGTAACAGATGTAAGAGGCAGAACTTTTAAAGTTGAAAGGTCAATATCTGTTTATAATAATGCAAAGTTGGAGCTTTCGTCAAATAAAAATGATGTATATACATCAGAAGCAGTAACGCTTGTGGCTGATACCGAAAATATAAGTAATATATCTTGGTATATATCTAAAGACGGTGATGATAAACAGAATTATTTAAAGTATGCAAGCGGAGTATTAAATAATTCCGGCGGTGAGATAACCTTTAGCGAAAACGGCATATATACAGTCTATGCAAACGGTGAGGATAAGTACGGAAAGAGATACGACAAAGAGGTAACAATAACGGTTACTGATAAACCTACATTGGAATTTAGCATAGATAAAGAATCTGCATATGTGCAGACAACTGTTCGTGTAAGTTCAAAGCTTAGTAATATTGAAGATTGCAAGATTGATTGGTATATAGAGAAAAACGGCTTGAGAAATCCGTATAATGATTATGTCAACGGTACATTAAGTAATTACGGCGGTAATATATATTTCAATCAAGGCGGAGAATATATTCTTTATGCTGTTTTAACAGACAGAAACGGAAATGAAGAAGAAAAGTCTTGTAAGATAACAATATATGATAGAGCAGCTATCAGTATCAATATAGCGGAGGTCGGATATGTCGGTATAGCCAATAAAGTTATTGCAACTGTAAGTAATGATGAGTGGGATAAAATACAGTGGTACATATCTGTAAACGGCGGAGCTAGAAAGAATTATCTTGAATGTGCTGACGGAACACTTACAAATGACGGCGGACAGTTGACATTCAACAGTACGGGTATATATACATTGTATGCCGTTCTGACGGATAAAGCAGGTAATACCGTAGAAACAAACGAGAGTATAACGGTTTATACTGTTCCGACAGCAGATATTATCGCACCGTCAATTACACATACAGATACACCGATAACTGTTACGGCTGCATTTGAAAATTCAGATAATGATGTGACTTGGTGCATCACAAAAGACGGCGGTGAGGAAAAGTTATATATCAATTACTGTACAGGTTCTTTGAGAAAAGCAGGCGGTCAGATAAGCTTTAAAACAAGCGGTACATATCGGCTTGTTGCAAGCACAACCGATAATGCAGGACAGATACATAAATTCTCAACCGATATACGAGTTTATCCGAAACCGAATCTTACTACATCACTTTCAAGACGTATGCACTTAAACAGTCAATACAGTGCAAGTTATACCATTGAAAAATGGGGGAATCAAAGTATTGAATGGAAACTTGAAAAGGAAGGTACACCGATAAATATGGATGATTACGGTGCATTTGATTTTTCAAACGGAAATATAACCGCAAGATTTTTCTCAGAGGGTAATTATGAACTGATTGCATATGTTGAAGACGAAACGGAAAAAGTGTTTAGATGTGCTGTTCCGATTGAAGTATATAATACACCGCCATACATAAGCGGAGTATCGGTAAATAAGACAAGACAATATAAGGACGGTAAATATCTTGTTACATTAACACCGTCTGCTATTGACTCTGACGGTGATTTTATTTCAGGGTATGAATATATTAATAAACCGTCCGATAATTATTATCCTGTCGGAAAAACATATGTAAAGGTTCGTGCAAAGGATATATACGGTAAATATTCTGAGTGGTATGATGTTGTTGTAAATGTAAGTAACTCCGCACCTAATGCACCGACTATATCAAGAACTCCGGATACAATAAGTGTAACACCGGGTACAAAAGTAACAATGAAAGAATCGGCAACAGATCCGGACGGCGATACAGTAAGCTATGAATGGGAAGGATTGAGAGAAGACGGAATATATCCTCTCGGCAAGAATATTGTAAGATGTAAAGCTGTTGACACAGCGGGACTGAAATCGGCAGCAACGGCTGTTGTATTTTTTGTTGCGGACGAAACCAATGGCGGAGGTATGGAGCTTGTAGATGCGGAAAGTAGAATTGTTGAAGAAGGTATTGACGGTGCTACTATATCAAGCTATGAATTTAATGTTCCGTCTGTTGACGGTCATAACGGTAATGATTATGGACAGGTGCAAGGATTCAATGTAAATACGGGTGAATGGGAGTTGATAGAAAAACGAAGTGCATCAAACGGTATTACTATGACGGGTACACTGGAAAAGGGCAAATACAGTAAATTGGAGTTTTTCTATAATGCCTCACATTGTATGTATGGTAAAAGTAATATAACGTATAATGTTGAATTTTATTTCCCTGCCGAATAAAAGTATATGTTGTTTTTTCAGCGAAACTGTGGTAAAATTATAAAATATGATTTTATACGGGTGGTGGAAAAATGACAACATCAGAAGAAAAAGTTGATACGTCAACGGAATATATGACAGAATATGAGAAATGGGCAGTAAGCGGCGTAAAAAGAGCCGAAGAACTTATTGAAGAATCTAAAAGTAAAACAGAATAACAAACAAAACGGTTTCGTAGAAAAAAATGCGAAACCGTTTTTTAATTTGGGACAGGAGGAAGTTATGAGAAAGAATACAACAGATGAACAGAGAATGCGTACTCCGTTCGGACGGTATGTTAATACAATAAATGATGAAACGGATTACGACGATAATGACGAGATTTTTTCTGATAAAGATACGGAAGAATATGCAGAAGAAGAGGAAATATATGAAGAACCCGTTAAACCGATAAAGAATAAACGTTTTAAAAAGAATAAAAAGGTAACAGAAAATGTACCTGAAACACAGCCTATATGGACAGGACAGACAACAGCGATTGATATTATAGCTCCTACATCGGTTGATAACGGAAGTCGTGATTATGTTGTGGTTGACGGTATATATCATTCATATTTGTATATAGCCGGATACGGTTATCGTACACATAATGAAGCGGCGTGGATGTCAGCATTAGTTGAGGCAGGTGATAGTATCGGAATATCATTCTCATTTAAGAGAATGCAGAGAGATAAAATTTTATCACGAATTGCTCAAAAGACTATGATAAACCGAAGTAAAATGCGTGATGTTGCCGATACACGTTCCGATTTTGAGGAACTGGACAGTGCAATAAGCAGCGGTATATATTTAAAAGAGGGTATGAATCGTGGAAATCAAGATTTTTACTATATGTCAACAATTATTGAAGTAACGGCGGAGGATGAAGAAACACTTGAGCGAAACGTCAGTGATGTTATAACTCTTTGTGCGTCAATGGATATGGTATGCAAACGAGCAGACTATAAGCATGAGCAAGGATTTTTGTCATTGTTGCCGACGGTATCTCTTGATGCGGACTTAGAAAGAAAGTCAAGACGGAATGTTCTTACCGACTCATTGGCAGCGGCATTTCCGTTTTCGTCTTTTGAAGTATATGACCCGGAGGGTATTTTTATCGGTCTTAATAAGTATAACAATTCAGTAGCAATACTGGATTTTTTTGATGCAGATAAATATTCAAATACAAATGCTTGTATTTTAGGAATGACCGGTGCAGGAAAGACGTTTTTAATGCAGATTATGGCATTGAGATTGCGACAACAAGGAATTCAGGTGTTCATACTTGCACCGCTTAAAGGACATGAATTTGCCGAGGTATGTAATATGATTGGCGGTAAGTACATACGAATTGCACCGTCATCAATGGACTGTATAAATATTATGGAAATCCGAAAAAGAACTCTTAATACTAATTATGAAATTCACGGTGTCAGACGAAACGATTCAATTCTTGCAGAGAAGATACAGAATTTGATAATCTTCTTTTCACTTATTAAGAATGACATAACACAGAATGAGCTTAACCTTATAGACGGTGCTATTGTTCGTACATATAAGACATTCGGTATTACATATGACAATGATTCACTGTTTGATAAGGACGGACGTTTTAAGAAAATGCCTACATTAAAGGATTTATATAACGAACTGCTATCAAAGGATAAAACAAAGGACTTGGCTTTGATGATAGAAAAATTTGCAGTCGGTTCATTATCTACGCTTGGCGGCAGTACAAATGTGGACTTGGATAACAAATACATTGTAATTGACATTTCGGAAATGAATGAGCATTTAAAAGCATTGGGAATGTTTATTGCTTTAGATTTTGTGTGGGATAAGACAAAAGAAAGTTGCATTCAGAAAAAGGTAATCTTTATGGACGAGTTGTGGAAACTTATCGGTACGGCGGGAAACAGACTGGCGGCAGATTATGTCTTGGAGATATTTAAGGTTATTCGTGGTTACGGCGGAAGTGCAATAGCGGCAACACAGGATATATCGGACTTTTTCGCACTGGATGACGGTAAATATGGAAAGGCGATTATAAATGCCTCTCGTATTAAGTTTATTTTGCAACTTGAAGAAGATGAAGCTTTTACCGTTCAGAAACATTTATCATTATCCGATGAGGAAACAATGCAGATTATACGAAATAACAGAGGTGAAGCACTGCTTTGTGCCAACCGTAATAAGATTGTTATTGATATTAAAGCGTCACCGTATATTTATAACGCAATAACAACAAAGAGATCGGACTTGGAGAAAAAACGCAAGCGAAAAATGGAGGAAAGAGAACAGTATGATAACTAATATGGATAATCTGAAAAAAGAACTTAAATATGTTCAGGAAAAATTGATAACTTCAATACACGCGGTATCAAGAGTGAGTATGTCGGAAAGCAATTCGGAAACGGTAATAGATAAAAAACTCGGTGATATTATTGACAGTGTAGAATCTGCGTGTATTACCGCAAGAAATGTCATTGACAAATATCGTATTATGAAACCGTTTACGGAAAATGCAAAGAAGGAAAAAATAATTTCGGAAGTGACAGGCATTGCCGAAGTGACAACAGAAGGGTGGCTGCATATAAAGCTGAATACACTTCTCCCAAATTGCAGATACAAAACAAACGGTTACATACAAGATACATTGACGCGACTGCTTGATGAATGTGACAAACCTTTGCCGATGTTCGACAAAGCATTTTTAGCCATAGTAGAATACTGTGATTATGAAAGCAGAGAAGTATTCGACCAAGATAATAAATCGTGGAAGATGATACCGAATGCGATAAAGGGCAGAGTGGTTGAGGACGATGAACAATTTAAAATTGATATAGGCTTGTTTTCTAAAATATCCGATACTCCTGTTTGTCATATATATGTAATTCCCGAAACGCAACTGGTTGATTTTATATATTATTTGTCGTGTGATTTAATGTAAAGGTCAAGAGAAATATATATTTTTTTGCTTGAAATCGTAGGCTCTTTGTATAACAGAGAATTCTCGTGATATAAGGACACAGAAAATAGCTGAAACAGTGGATTTTTTGATGAAATAGGTCACGAGAAATTTCTGAAAATGTGCTGTAATACGGGAGCAAGAGAGTTTTTTAGAAAAAATGCAGGAAGGAGGTATAAAAATGATTATGAACAGTGTTGAGTTAGAAACATTAAAATTATGTGCAATGGGAAGGTTTATGCCTTGTAGCATTGCAAGGAAATATGATTTGCCGGAGCTTAGAGTATCAATGTTGAATTTCCTTGTAAAGAAAGGTTATTTGAAAACCGTGAAGGGAGATGAGAAATGCTATCGTCTTTCAAGACGTGGCAGGGATATATTATATAATGCAGGGTATAGGTATCCTGATGATTCAAGACCTCGTAAAGAAGGCTCAATATTTAAAAGACGTATAATCAATGCAGAGATAAATGTGCTTTTATACGGAGCAGGGATTGATATTTATACGGAATCGGTAGATGAACTGAAAGAGAAAAATTACGCATATATTCCAAGTCTTACGGTTCGTGCGGATACAAAAAATAAAGTCCTTGCAGGGACAAAGTTTTACGGTATTTTGCGTATAGATGATACAGCGTATGTCATCTATTATGCAGATGATGAATTCGACGCAATATTTCCCGATTATGAAGAACAGACTTTTTCAAATCTTATTTCACGCATACCGGGTATAAAGCACATATCAATTATAATAGCGTGTGGCGGCGTGGAGGAAATTATGAAGATTATCTATCCCGATACCGTTCCTGTTCTTAAGGGCGGATATGTTTCCTTTGCAGGAGTAAAGAGAAAGTGGAAGTATGAATTTTGTATGCTGCCTATGAATCGTGACGGATTGTTGCAGATGAAAATAAATTGTGTGTATGGACTAAAAGAGAGGATTGCCGAGAAATTCGGTGATGTTAACGTTCCGATAAAGCTTAATTGCTTTGATGCAGTTAAGGAGGGAAAAGCATTTATGATAGCAACAGATATGAATATTACAAGAGTAGGTAAAGGTCTTGAACAGACTTTATATACAGATTACATACCGCACATTGTATGTTTGCCGTATCAACGACCGATTTATCAAGAACTGGCTGTAAGAATGCAATATCCGAAACTGATGAAGTTTACTGTTTTGAATCGTAATAAAGTAATTGAGCAATTCCCTATACTTGCTCCAACAGAAGAAAAAATAAAACCCGCAAAGACAAAGAACGGCGATTATATAGACGTCGGAATTGAAAGGGGTTAGCTTGTAATGAAAAATAAAATAATTGAATTTATAAAAACGTTGTACAGTAAACATGTACAGCGTTTTTTATATAAGCTAAAAGAGCATTGGATATTTTATTCGGCAATAGGTTTAACCGCTGTTTATTTGTACGGTATGATAGTTTCGTCATTTATAAATGCGGTACATAATTTCGCTACAAATACCGATGAAAAAATATTTACGCTTAATCCGATAAAGTGTATTGCAGCTGTGTTTACTCCGTATGGATTGGGTATAACCTTTTATATTGTCATAATGTATTTATTGATACATCAGAACTGGGTAGGGTATATCACGGGAGTGAAAATAAAAAAAGATGAACGCAATTTCTATACGGTCAATGAAGGGACGCATGGAACATCGGGCTGGATGGATAAAAAGCATATGCAAAAAACATTTTTGATGGGTGAAGCTGACAAAGTGAAAGGACCTATACTCGGTAAAGTGGACGTCGGAGGATATTACGAATATCTTGGCTTAAATTCCGGTAACGGACTTAATAAACACATAATGACCTACGGTGCATCGGGTGCAGGTAAGTCAAGAGGATTTGTGAAACCGTTTATATTGAAAACGGCACAGTTAAAACAAAGTATGATAATAGTTGATCCTAAAGCCGAAATGGCGGAGCAAATGTCTGAATATTTAAGAGAACAAGGCTATGTAGTAAAGATGTTTAATCTGCTGAATAAGGACAATTCGGACGGTTGGAACTGTTTGGGGGAGATAGATGGCAATGTGGATAAGGTACAGAATGTTGCGGAAGTAATAATTCGTAATACATCTGAGGATGGACAAAAAGCAGATTTCTGGGATAAGGCAGAAAAGAATTTGCTTGTTGCACTAATACATTATGTATGCACTTTAAAAGACCCGTTGACAGGTGAGCTTTTGCCGATACAAAAGCGTTCACTTGCTACGATATACGATATGCTTTCAAGTGAGGGACAAAAGAGCTTAGACGCAAAAATGCGGAGTTTGCCGCTCGACCATCCGGCAAGAGCACCATACGGTATATTTAAGCAAGCAGCATCTAATCTATGGGGTAATATGTTCATTGGACTTGGTTCAAGATTGAATGTTTTTCAAAATAAATTGGTTAAGAAAATAACGAGTTATCATGAAATAGACCTTGAACTTCCGGGTAAACAACCGTGTGCGTATTTTTGTATCATATCGGACCAAGATAGTAGTTTAGAATTCCTTAGCTCACTGTTTTTTTCACTGTTGTTTGAAAAGTTGTCAGACTATGCACTAAAGAACGGTGATGAACGTGGACGTCTGCCTGTTGAAGTTAATATGGTGCTTGATGAATTCTGCAATATCGGAAAAATTCTCGATTTTAAAAAGACTATATCCACTGTACGTTCAAGAGGTATTCATTGTCAAATAATAGCTCAAAGTGCAGCACAACTTGCAGACCGTTATCCGATTAATGAATGGCAAGAGATAGTGGGTAACTGCGATACTCAACTTATGCTTGGTTGTAATGACCAAATGACCGCTGAGTTTATATCAAAACGGTGCGGTAATATAACAATAAGAACAACGACCTCAATGGCACCGCAGACACCGATATTTTCACCGATAACAAGACAGGTCAACGGTTATAAGCAGAGTACATCAAATGCAACAAGACCACTGATGTATCCGGATGAAATAGAACAAATGGATAATAGCGAATGCCTTATACTGATAAGAGGGCAAAAACCGTTAAAAGCGATGAAGATAATTCCCGATGAATTAAGTGCCTTTAATGAGCTTAAAAGAATAAAAATAACGGAATACATTCCTAAATGGCGATATGATGAGGAAAACGGAAAATGCAATACCGACAGTATTCCGTATGAAAATGATTTTGAGAATATAGACGATATTGAAGAAAATCCGTTTATTGATTTTGATATAAGTAAGGCAGAGATAATTGGAGCGTCTGTAATTTCGGATGCGAATAAAGATGAGGACAGCGGCTTGGGTGATGATACAGAGTTTAAAGTAACACCAATGACACCGCAAAATATTGTTGATAAATTTAAAAATAAAAGGGAGAAATAATTATGACTGTGTATAAAATAAATGATTTAGTTAAATTTGATTTTATAAAAATACCCAAAACACTTTTTGCAAATCCTAAATATAAAAAAATGAGTTCTGATGCAAAGCTTACATATGCGTTGCTTTATGACAGACTGTCGCTGTCAATACAGAATAATTGGATTAACGATGACGGTGAAGTGTATCTTGTGTACACACGAGGAGCGATTGCCGAGGACTTGGGTATAACATATAAAAAGGCGATTGCAGCATTTAAGGAATTAAAGGAGAATAACCTTATAATTGATAAACAATGCGGACACGGAATGCCGAATTATATCTTTATTGTAAAACCGGAGCTTTCGGATACGGAGGCAAAGAAATATACAAACAAAGAAAATTCAAGACCTGCCGAAATGGAATGTCTTGATAGTGCCGAATGTGATGAAAGTATAGGAAATTCGGATTGTGATATGCCAAATGGGAATATCAAGACCTGCGAAAACGGAATGTCAAGAGGTACCGATATGGAATATCAAGACCTGCCGAAATCGCACACAATAAAGACTAATAATATAAAAACTAATATAAATCATACTGATAATAGTCAATCAGTAAACGACAGACGCTTGTTTAATAAAATTCTTGAGCAGTGCCAACTTGGGTACTTTGATAAGGATATACAACGTATATTTTACGATGCGATAGAACGATTATTCTATTGTCGTGAATTAAAAATCGGTACAAGCATATTGCCGGGAGAGAATGTCAGAAGCCGATTGTGTGAAATTGATTATACCGTGCTTGAAAATGCACTGAGAAAAATGCACAAAAATAAAAGGGACACTAAAAATCCAACGGGATATGTTATGAGTGTTATATTTAATTGCTTAACCGAAGAATTTACAGAAACACATCTTGACCCGTATCTTAATCATTTTAGGGAGGGGAGCAATTAATATGTATCTTAACTTGTATCAAAAATACATACTTGAATTATTGACTGAATACGGAGGACTTTTGAAACGGCAGCTCGAAGTTATGGTAAAGCATTTTAAAGAATCGCATTTGTATAACATAGACGGGTACCTTGAACAATTACGTCGATTTGGCAGAATAGAATTTGCCGACTGCAAGGGTGAATGTGCGGTTATACTTCCGGGCAGGGAGATAAACGAAGTGGTAGTAACGGCATTTGATATAATGCTGAATTTTTTAGATTATCTTATTGGATGTGAAGTGGGTATAGAACCTGTGATATTGCGTTTTTATATAAATCCGAACGGTAACTCGGAACGGGAAATAAATATAATGCTTGTTGAAATGGGTAAAGAAAATATTGCAATGCGTTATGTTGAACAATATGCGGTTAATATAGCGGAAGATGCAGATGAAGTATCATATCCGCCGTCATGGATGTTCTTGATACAGAATAAACGGCAGATGGCTTTGATAAGGCCTAAAACGGAATTTTCGTTTGTAATGATAGAAAACGGAACGCCGATATTTTATGAGTAATAAGATATAGTTTGCAGCATTGTTAATCTGAATTCGAAAGAAGGTGCTTTTTAATATTCAGACAACGTCGTAATTTTATAATATCAATGAAAAACGGAGGAAAAAACAATGGAATTTAATGAATTGAATCTTGCAGAGATGGACAAAGACTTAACAGCTGAGGAACGTGCAGAATGGCAGGCGATATATGCGTCTTACAGAAGTGGTAGCGTAATGCGTGGCGAGGCAGCAGGTGTGGACTATCATGAATTTGAGTTCATACCGGAGGGCAAGAAAAGAGCTGTAAAGCAAAAATTGAGATGTATGATTATAATATCCTATCGAATAAAGGTAATTATTCCCGAAACGGAAATGTTTCTTATTTCCGTACCGGAGGGTGGATATGTTCTTCATTCAATGTGTGGTGCAAAGCTTGATTATGTGATTACATATGTAGACCGTGAAAACAATTTTGCGGTTGCGTCAAGAAAAATTGCTCTTGAAAAAATGCAAAAGGCATCGAACAGACGAAATATATCGGATAGAATAATTGATGCCGATGTGGTATCGGTAGGAAGAAATGTATGTTTGCTTAACTATGGCGGTTATGATGTACTGCTAAGACAGCGTGATATAAATTATACAATGGTGTCCGATATTCGTGAAATAGTACATACGGGTGAAGTTAGAAAGGCTAAGGTAAAAGAATTTGTTCCGGAAGAAGGAATTTTAAAACTGTCAATTAAGGAAACAATGCCGCATCCGTTCGATGGAGTGGAAACACGTCATCCGGTCGGCTCGACAAGAGTTGCTACTGTTGTTGGTAAATACGGTGGTGGCGTCTTTTGCAGACTTAGCGATAATGCAACGGACGTGCTTTGTTCGTATGATACCATGCACTATGACGGCGATTTTCAGTTGGGTGATAGGGTAGAGATACTTATAAAACGACTTAATTACGAAAAGAAACTTATATACGGAAAGATGTTAAGAAAAATGAGATAAAAATTCTCCTCAGACATAATACTTGTCTGAGGAGAATTTTTTTATTGCCCTATATGAATTTTATTCCTTGGGTGTTTTGTGCGTAAAATTTCCCTTTGTTTTGATGATGTTACATGGGTGTAGATTTGAGTTGTGTTTATAGAACTGTGACCGAGTATTTTTTGTATGTAGCGAATATCAACATCTTCTTCGAGCAGTAGCGTTGCAACAGAATGTCTGAACATATGAGGTGTAATGTGAATCGGTGATGAAATTTGTTTCTCGAGGTTAGTTATCACTGTTCTGACGGATTGTTCTGAAAGACGATTGTGACGGCTGTTCAAAAATAAGTAACTATCCGGTTGTGGGTGATTTGCTGTTGATAACATATATCTCATAAGAATAGAAATAACATCATTATTTTCAATTTGTATAATACGTTCTTTTGAGCCTTTACCAAATATGCGTACTGTTTTTGAAGTTAAATCTATATCTTTTAATTTGAGAGAGCAAATCTCTGAAATTCTTGCTCCGGTGGCAAAGAGAAGCTCAATAATAGCAGTATTACGTAGAGTAGTAAGCTTTTCGTATTTTGTTGTTGCAGAGCACATATTGCTATAAGAAACTTTTAAAAGTTGTTGTATTATATGTTCGGGAATTGTTCGTGGTAACAATAACGGCTCCTTGAATGTGGTATCTATTTTGTCGAATGGATTAGATTCGATTAAATCCTCAAAGTATAGATAGTGTACAAATGCTTTTAAAGATGCAATTTTGCGTTTTACCGTTTTGGGTTTGTATTTTGTGTGTAATTCTTGGATATATTCGGTCAAATTGGACTTTGAAATACTCATATTCTCTTTGAATAAAAGAAATTGAGTTAAATCAATACGATACGCTTTCAGTGTATGCGAACTTAAATTTTTCTGAGATGTGCAGTTAATAAGATAGTTGTTTATTTCTGATTTTAGATTAATCATATGTTTATCTCCTTGTATTATTATAGTGAAAAAATTATATAAGATATATGGACATTTGTCGATAAAGGAAACAAAAGGAATTTTTTTGTTGACATATTTAAACAACAATGATATAATTTATTCAAATACACATAAATGATAATAAAGGATTATCTATACTAAAAATATTTATCGCATAATGCAAAGAGGGATACAATGAATATCAAGCCAGAGAACTATATAGATAGAGATGTAGAAATTCAAAAATTGTCTGAAATTATTAATTCTTGTGATAGTGATAATAATATAATCTTAATATATGGTATTAGTGGAATTGGAAAAAGTGGATTAGTTAGTAAGTTGAAAGCCACTAAAGGCTTGTCCTCCATAATAGTAACAATTAAGATGACAAGAAGTTCAATAGCAACAATTGAAAATTTACAATATTTCAATGCTATTTACAAGGGTTTGCAAGAATTTTCATTTAAAAATAACAATTTAGTGCTTACACCTACCCAATATGGATTTAGTAGCTTTGGAAATGTAATAAAATATATATTTAGCCTTATTAAATCCAAAGCAGGTTATGGTGATGCAATTTCTATATCAGAACCTGCTGAAGATGAATCCATAATACGAAAAAAAGACTACATTACATATATATTAAAAAAATCAAATATAATTTTAGATATAGAAAACATTCAAAATGTTGATACTCAATCATTTGAATTATTGCGTGAAATTATTTCAACTGTAAAAAATAGAACCTTTATATTAGAATATACATTGATTGATAATGACTCAAACCACTACAATAATATGTACAAAGAGCTATTAGAAACTAATTCCTCAATAACAGCATTTCATGTTGAAAAAATGGATTTTTACTATGCTCAGAAACTAGTTCCGAAGAACAAAAATATTGATATAGCTTTATTAGAGAAAAAGTATGATTTGAGCAATGGTAATCTTATGGAAATTATACTTGCAAATGAGAAAGCAAATCTTTATCAGAGTAATATAAATATTTCGCTAAATGACTTAAGTCAGAATGAGAAATTTGTTGTCTATGTTGTATTTTTAAATGATAGTCGTATAGAGTATGATACACTTTATACTATCATTGCAGGCTCAGATCAGACACCCATATCATTTCATTTAAAAAACGATGAATCATTTTTGGAAAATTTAGTGAGCACTTTATGCGACAAAAAAATTCTAAAATACAATGACAAAAAAATTTGTTTGCAGCATGACTCCATATATGCAGAATTAAGTAAATCAAAATCCGATCCCCTACTATTTTGCGCTTATTCTGACGTTAAAAATTATTATTTGAATTTATTAAATTGTCAACCATTAAATACAAATGTTATAGAAAAGCTTGTTTGGCTATTTTTACAGTTTTCTGATAATGAATTATTAAATATATTGCCTAATGTTAAAAATCTAATTTTAAATATAAAATACCCTAACTTAGTAATTAATAAATTAAAAGAATTCAGAAAAAACTTGGAAGCTACATCGTCTATAAATAAACAATGTGTATCAAAATTGGCTTTGTTGCTTGTAGAAGTTTGTGCGGCAAAAAAATTGTGTGCACAAGCACAAGAAAATCTGGATTTAATTTTTGATGCAAATAATATTTATCATATTGCCCTGCAAGGAGAAATATATGCCTTACAAGAGGATCCTAAAATAGAAAATAAATTATCAAAATTAGTATCAAATGCGCCAATTAACAGTAGATTAAGATTGATACTAGAGCTGTGTGAGATGTATTATGGTATGAAGATTTATAATTCAGAAAAATCTCGGGATCTGGCAAAAAAAATACTTCAAAATGAAAAATATAAAGAATATAAAGAATATGCATTTGTACTTAGAAATTATGCTGAACTTTGCGATTCACATATTGAATGTAAAAAATATTATTATAGTGCATTGAAAATATTCAAGGAGCATAATATGTATTTTGATATGGCATGTATATATGTTTCTTTATCAATGATATTTGCTTATGAAGGAAAATTACAAATAGCTCGGAATTGTATAAATAAAGCTATAAAATTAGATACAAAAAATCTATCTCAATGTTATATTTTGAATAATAAATCCGTTATTGATTTATTAGAAGGAACATATTCATTAACAACTGAAAAATCCTTAAAAGATGCAGCTTTATTATCAGTGAGCGAATATGAGAGAATTATTATTGAATGTAACTTGCTCATATTTTATTGTAAGACAATGGAATTTGATAAAGCAAAATTATATGCTCAACGAATCGAAAATAGTGGATATCAAAAATTTAGCTATGAAGAGTTTCTACACATTGTATATCAGAATTTATTATTTTACTATAATACCGTAAATGATACGGTTAATTCTAATTATTATTATAAAAGAATAATGTCCTTAGTTAATGATGCGGATGTGCAAGATTCGACAAAGGAACTGGCTAAATCTATGAATGGACTATCTCCACAAAAATCTTTCTATTCGCAGTTTAAATTTAGAGCCGATTTTTTAGGCTATTGGGAATTTACGATAGATAATGATTTAAACCATTGTTAATTAGATATTCAAACATATCCGATAGTGAATATCCGTTATTTTGAAAAGCAAAATAAAACGCACAATCATCACCAAGATAGCAGTCGGGAGATAACTCTATCAAATAGAATTCACCATTATAAATTCTGCCATCAACTCTCATAAATTCTATTTTATCAAATGATTTAAATAACGAATGAATTTTTTTGATATCATTTTGAGTTATATAATGACTCATTTTAAAGTCGATATCTGAATCATCTATTTTTTTTGTTTCAAATCCCCATATTTCATTTTCATAGAACTCCTTATTTCCCATTATTAGTTGTACTTCTTCACTAAACATAATATCATCTTTATTACCTACCAAAATCATCTCAACTTCCGGTCCAGCAATATATTCTTCAACTAATATAGGCATTTCATGGTATGTATACAATTCAATACTGAGATCTATAGCACGTTTGTAATCAAAACAAATATTATTTTCTGAAATACCTGTTGATCCGCCACCAAAGTTAGGTTTAACCACAAGTGGTAATGATAATGAATTGATTTTTTTCTTAATAGAATTTATATTATCAAAACTTCGGATTAATAAACTATTGGCTGACTTAATACCAAACTCACGAGCAAATAATTTTGACATATATTTATCGTTACATAGCATATGTGCATAATCATCTGCACCAATATATTTTATACCCATACTTTCACAAGCACTGGGAATAATACTTTTTGAATTTGGCGAATTTTCACCATATTTCATAGGAAAAACTATGTCATTTTTATGCTTTGATATATTTTTAACAAACGACTCGATATCTATATACATTTGAAATGATTTTGTGCATTTTTTTATAGCTTTAGAAATTGTATCAGTTGAATTTTTACTGTTTCCTTCTAAGTTTCGATTTGAAATTTTTGCTTTTGAAATTTTTTCATTATAGTCTGTTACTAGAATCAGTTTTTTATCTATCATTTTTTATTGCTCCTTTTTCAGCGTGATAAATATAAGATAATCCTTTATTATCCTTTATTAAATATTGATAATGTTGAGAATATATTTTTTAGAGTGACAAGATAGATTAGTTTGTATCATATTTTTTTGCACTTGGTCTTGAAAAGATAGATTCTCCAATATACAATATAATCATAAACGGTTGTAGTTAAAATGGTTGTAGTTAAGTGGTTATGGAAGTTCTATCCGTAGGGGTAGTGCGTCTTTAACCTTTATATACTACGAATTAAAAAATTAATATTAGGAAACAAAACACAATGATATGCTATTTGCGTAGAATTGTGTTTTTTTCATACAAAAATTTAAAGAAGGAGGAAAAGAAAAATGAGGAAACTACCTCAATTAGTACCGATAAGCTATCGTGATGCAGATAACGGAATATCGCTTAAATGTTATGCTGATACGATAGTGTATCTGCGTGAAAATAACAAGCGTATTTTGACGGCTGTTCGGTTTGGAGGTTATCCGGAACAAGTGAGAGGTATGAGTGACGCAATAAATGGTGGAATTTCGGTTGAAACTGAAATTGAGCAGAACAGAGTCGTCATTTATTCCGAGAGAAAGCGTTATCGAAAAAAATTATCACACGACGGTGTTTATGCCGAATCAATGATGATTATGTTAGATGACGAAAAGAACAATGTATCAGAAGGTGAGCAAAACGGAAAGGAGAATATAAAACAAAGGAAATATATTTTTTGCAGACAAAATGACAGGCAGGCACTATTCGATGAAATAGACCAAAAGATTTCAGTGCCGCTTATTCCTGAATTTAAGGATTTTATCATAGACGCATTTATTGAAAGGAGAATCCTTATACCGCTTGAGGTGTTATCAATAGAACAAAATTTTGATGCGTATATGCTATATATGCGAAATGATGAACAATACGTTATTGATATTGTAAATCAAGGTCTTGCTCAAGGTAAAATATCAATACTGAGTGCGGATTTATCAAAAAATAATTTAAAAAACATAAATTCGGTATCACAGTATTTGAATGAGTATGGTACAGTAATTGCGGAACGTATTAAAGATTCGTTTTTGCCGTTATATGATCCGACAAAAGAGGATATATGTCCTATGCTGAAAGATATAAATAAGTATCTGAAAAGTCATACGGGATATGAATTATATCCGGCACAACTTGCAGTTGCCGAATCAGTCAAACGTCGGCTTGAAAAGGCAAAAGTGGCTATGATAATAGCGGAATGCGGTAGTGGCAAAACCAAAATCGGTTCGGCAGCATTGGCGGCATATCAGAACAGAAAAAAGAGCTTTAATGTGGTACTTTCACCATCTCATGTTACAAAAAAATGGGTGCGTGAAATTTATGAAACATTACCCAATACAAAAGCGACAGTTATCCATAATATCACTGAATTAAATGCAATATATAAGGATTACGAAGAAAACAATATGACTGTATATGCTATTCTGTCAAAGGAACGTGCAAGAGATGGATATATGAAACGTCCTGCGGTATCGTATTCAATACATAAAAGGGGTTATATATGTCCTGATTGCGGCAATGTAGTAGAAATGGAAATATCGGATGATTGCGGAAAATATTTAGTGAATGCAGACCAATTCTTTTTTATGAAAGAAACAGACAAAAATCATAAATGCCGACATTGCGGTGCTAACCTATGGACAGTATATAATCCTGATGATTATTCGTTGTATCATAATAAGTGGGTTAAGATAGGTAATTACGGATATATATACCGTGATAAAGCGTTGGAGCATCAAGGAAACAGCAAAACAAATAAAATTGCGGAAAAGATACAGGCTGTAATAGATAATCCGACAATGATATTTACTGCGATTGGTGGATATAGGCGATATTCGTTAAGCGAATATATAGCAGGTCATATAAAGGTTGACGGCATAATATGTGATGAATTACATCAGTATAAGGGCGAAAGCGGTCAAGGTAATGCTATGGCTAATCTTGTCGGTTGCAGTAAGAAAGTAATCGGTATGACAGCAACACTTGTAAACGGATATTCAAGCGGTATTTTTTATCTTCTATATCGAATTGCACCAAACCTTATGCTTGAGGATAATAAGGCATATAACAATCCGGGAGCTTTTAATGACGAATATGGAGTTACCGAAGAAATTTTTGAATGTACTGACAGTGAGTATAACAACAATAGCAGATGTAAGAAACGTAAACTTCGAGAACGGCAGCTGCCAGGAGTATCACCTATTGTCTATTCAAGGTTTCTTATTGAATCGGCGGTATTCTTATCTCTTAATGATATGGGTAAGGAATTGCCAGATTATGAAGAAATACCGATTGAGTTATCGTTACATCCTACGGTTATGGAAGAATATAAACGTATAGAAAATACGCTTATAGAAGTTATGCGTAGCGATAAAAAAGTTGCAAGGAAAATAATGTCGAAATATCTTCAATTAGCGTCAATATATCCCGACCAACCATACGGTAATGATCCTATTATAAATCCATTGAGTAAAGAACTTGAGCCTATCATAGTACCGAAAGATACTGCAACATCGGATGATTTAAGCGATAAGGATTTAGCAGTGCTTGACATTGTGGAGTCGAAAGTTAAAAATAATGAACGTGTTTTGATATATACTAATTGGGTTAAGATTGATACGCAGGATAAGTTAATGAAGTTATTATCAGAAAAAGGATATAGGACTGAAATTTTGCGTGTTAATGTTCCGCCGGATAAACGTGAAAAGTGGGTTGAAGATAAAGTAAAAGAAGGTGTAAATGTCATTATTACAAATCCGTCTTTGGTTGAAACGGGATTGGATTTGAATGCATTTACAAATGTGATATATTACAATATCGGATATAATCTGTTTACGTTTAGACAAAGCTCACGTCGTTCGTGGAGAATAAATCAGACAGCACCTCGCGTAAATGTATATATGTTGTATTACAAGGGCGTTATGCAGGAGCGTGCATTAAAGCTGATGGCATCAAAATTGACTGTTGCCACAATAATTGAGGGCAACTTGTCCGACGAAGGCTTGGCTGCAATGAGTGAATGTCAAGATATGACGACACTTTTGGCAAAGGAACTGACAATGGGTATAAAATCAGAAGTTGATGATTTGTCTGCTGCATTTAAGAAAATGGCGATAATTCATCAAAGAACGGAAGAAAATACGGCTGATGTTGTTAAGTCTGAAACAGTTGTTGACAGACCAGTGGTTAAGACACACAAAACGGTTGAAATCAGTGCCATAGCCGCATTTTCAAGTAACAAAAAAAGCAAAAAGGTTGAATATGATAATCCCGACCAGATTTCATTATTCGATTTGATTGCGAGTTGAAGAAAGGAAAATAAAATTATGAGAGCAAGGATGAACAGAAAAATCTTACTTAGCTATTTAAAATCTATGGTAAGAGTTGTACCGCAAAGTAATTCCATAATGGAACTTATGGGATTTATGATTGAATGCAATGAAGATGAAGGTGTTGTGTATATAACGGTGTCAAATCTTGAAACTACAATACAGCGTAAATTTAATGCAAGTATTGAGGAGGGCGGAAGCTTTGTTGTTGCCGCTCGAATGTTTCTTGGCATAGTTGACCGTCTTGGTGGTGAAGATATTATATTGGAGCATAACGAAAAATTGCTCGGTATAACAAGTGAGAGATGTCGATTTGATGTTCCTGTACTCAGTGCAAGAAATTATCCGAAAATCAATATCCCATATCCTGATGATTTATTAAAAATCAAAGGAATATGCAGTTTGTATTCAAAAACTTCTGCGGCGGTAGGTACTGATATAAAACGACCGTCACTGACGGGAATTCATCTTGAAATATATTCTGATACTGTGCGAGCATCAGCCTGCGATGCGTTCAGAATGGCTGTTACGGAAATTAAATGTAATTGCGGCGGTAAAATGTCGGTTACAGTTCCAAAACAGTCGTTTTTTTATTTGGCAAATGCAGTGGAAGATAAGGACCTTCTTGAATTTGGTTTGAACGCCAATACGCTTGTATTTATAAAATCTGATATGTTATTTTCTACACGCATAATTTCAGAACCGTTTATGAATATTGATAGACTTTTAAATATGCCTGATAAAATGTTGGTGGCTAAAATAAAGGCGAATGATATGAAAACGATGGCTGAAACTGTTTCGATGATTACTAACGTCAGTGAAGATACTGCTCCGGTATTGCTGAAGTTTAAAAATAACAATCTGCAATTATCAATAGAGAGTACAGAAGCTGAAAGTATGCTTAATGTTCCGATTGAGAGTGTAAATATGATTAGCGGTGAGTTTTACTATAACGCAAAATATTTCAGTGATATGTTGAAAGTAATCAGAGGAGATGTTGATGTCTATATGACAAAGCGAGGGGTTTTATATGCATCCAATCCGGTAAGTGAATATATGCTTACAAACAGTAAAAAACGCAGTGTAAAACGTAAATCTAAAAAAACAAAGAAAGCGGCATAAAAAACAGAGGAGGAAAAATAAATGAATAACAGTAAAATTAAAGCGGTAATGAGCGAAGTGGCAGCAGAGGCGGCAGAACGTGATGAGATGATACATTGTATTGCGATTGCATTGTTGGCAAGTAAAAACATCTTTATACTTGGTGACACAGGTCAAGCAAAATCATACTGTATAAATGGTTTCCGTAAGCATATAACCGATGCAAAACAGTTTGAACGTATTATGTCAAAACAAACCGATGAGGAGCAACTGTTCGGCAGATTGGATTTATCAAGTATAATTCCGGGTAACATTCCGTCGAATGAACTTTCAAAAGATGTTTCATATAGTGTTAAGCTTAATGAAGTTAAGAAAGCATATGCACAGTATGAAATAGACGGAAAAACAGAAAGTCTTGAAAAAGCTCAGCGACTTGTTAAAGAACTTGGAGATATAAAAGAAATTATTTGTGCAATTAAAGAGATTGAACCGAAGGTCATTACAACAGGTAAAATACCGGATAGTCATATAGTCTTCCTTGACGAGATATTCAAGAGTAATGATGGTATTTTAAATTCATTGCTTACAGCCTTAAATGAAAGGGTATATACAAATGAAGGACAGACGATGAAAATACCTACAATCTCATTCTTTGCGGCAAGTAACGAAATCCCCGATTTCTCTGAACCGGAAAATGAAATTTTAACACCTCTTTATGACCGTTTTGACTTGAAAATCGTAACGGAGTATGTAAAAGAAAAAGAGAATCGTCAAGCTATATTGAAACAAAAACAACAATCTGCATTAAAGAGTAATAATACAATGATTACATTAAATGAACTTTATGCAATGCAGAATGAAGTTAAGCTTGTCAAAGTGCCTAACAGTATAAATGAAATTATGGATGATATTTTATGTGCGTTGAGAAGAAAAGATATACATATTTCAGACCGTAAATTTTTTAATTATACACCTATTGTTCAGGCGGCAGCATATATCAGAGGAAGTGATACGGTATCGGTTGAGGATTTAATGATTCTTAAAAACTATTTTTGGACAACACCTTCTGAAATCGAAACAATATCCGATGTGTTGAAGGAAATATGTGATAATCCGATAAAAAAACGTATTGATGATTTGATTGCAATGGCTGATGAGGCATTTGAAGACTTTATGGCAAACAGTGAGAATAATCGTGCGTTTGGAAAGGTGCGTAATGAACTTATAAGGGTTTATGCGGATTTGCAGAATATTGAATGTGCATCAGATGATGACCGAAATAAGATTGAAGACGCTTGTACGCAGCTTGAAAGTATAAGTAAAAAAGTGTACGAAAAGAAGAATTTTACGATTGTTCCGCTTAGTGAAACATATGCTCAACAGATATAGTTTTGGAGATGAAAGTATGGATTTATCTTATTATGACAAGCAGGATAGTAAAATGGTATTTCCGCTGTTGTTGGATTTGTATAAGCAATGTTGCGAGCAACGAGCCGTGCTGAGAAATGAATATAGAAAAAAACAGAGTGCGGCAGTGTTACGCTTGATTGAAGAAACGAACAATAACAGCGTTGAAATTTATAACAAAATATTAAAGATGTACGATGAAAAGGAGAAGAAAATATGTTAAATCAAATTGCATTAATAGGCAGACTAACCAAAGTCCCTGAAATTAAATTAGTAGGCAAAGACCAGAATTCAGTAGTTAGATTTATACTTGCTGTAAACATACCGAAGTATGGAGATAGCAAACCGCAGGCAGATTTCATACCCGTTGTTGCATGGAGAGGAACGGCTGATTTTATCGGACGTAACTTCCGAAAAGGAAAACAAGTGTATGTATCGGGCAGATTGCAGACTACGGAATGGGAAAAAGACGGGATAAAGCATTACGGTTTTGAGATTGTGGCACGAGATGTCGGCTTTGCCGATTCTGTATCAAAGCAGGACGGACAGACCGGTACAGCACCTCGTTCGACAAAGAATGAGCCACAAAGTATGCCGGATGTATTCCCAGATGATGATTTCAACAATGCCGGAGGATTTGATGATAACTTTGGTGGTTTTGGTAATGACCAAGAATGGCCGTTTTAAATAACAATTAAGCAGAAAAGGGGAAGTTGAAACTTCTCCTTTTTTGCAATTTTAATGAAAGGAAATTAAAGTATTATGAAAAAAGAAATAAAAGTAGTATATGGATTGATATATGATGATGAATTGAACAAAAGATTGGGATTGAATAGATTTTATCATTTGAACGGGGATATTGAAACTGACGCTGACGGTAATGGGATTTATATATGCAGCAGATGGAATGAAGAAACAAAGCAGATTGAAGATGTAGCAGAGCGTGTGGATAATCTGTCGGTAGCGTTGTAGAAATTTATAGAGCGTTATACTCAAATCGTAGATTGTGAACGAAATGCAAAATTCATCGGTGTGAATTTATCGGAATTGGTGTAAGGGAGAATAAATTATGAGTTTTAAATCAATAAGAGATATATTAAATTCGGATATTTTATCAGAAACCAAAGATATAGGATATTCTGATAGAGTGTTGAAATCTACACGTTTGGAACGTGAGATTTTTCGAGATATAAGAAATAAAACGCCGGAGATAAAGCAGTTTGAAGAAGAAGGCAGACCAATTCTTTCATCAATTAAGCAGTTAATAAATGACGTATTTCAAGCATTTTATACGATTACACCTAAAATGCTTGATGACAAGGATTTAAGCCCTGCGGCTAAGAAAGTAAATAAGGTCATATTGACTAAGCTCATGACGCAAGAAGAATATGCTGCGAAAAAATCTGTATGTGAGGGATATGAAATCCCAGCATTAGAGGCAACGATAGTATTCATGAGAGAACTTATGCCGAATCTTAAAGATATGGTAAAATCATTATCAGGCGGTGAAGACAGGATAAATACTATGGAGCAAATGGCAGAACAATGTTCCGAACTTCTTGCTGAGTTGAAACAGAAACTGCAATCGCAATCGGTATCTGAGAAAAAGACAGTCAGTATTGCAAATAAACTGGAAAGTAAGCGTGAGCAATATTCTTATCTTGAAAAACAAGCTGACAGAGCAGCAAATATGAATCGCAGGAAAATACAAGAGGCTGTTGCAGTGGCATTGTCAAAAGCTGTTGACAGTGCTGAAACAGTAAAGTTTGTAATTTTAAGTTGGGGAAATTACAATGACAATATGCCGAAAAACGAGGTTAATAAGAAACTTATTGAACGTGTATCAAAATCCGAAAAGTTAATGTATGTTGCTAAATTTCTTGGTAAATACAAAGACATATATTTCGGTAAAAATAAAAACGGATATGTGTTTGGACGTGGTGAAAAGTATGATATTACAATGGGTAATAACATATCAAAGGCACTGACTTCGGAATTATCGCTATTGTCTGACAGAAAGCTTATACCTGTTTTTATTCGTAAGTATCAAAATAAGCGACTGAAACAGTATCGCCGACGTGAGCCTATATGCGAAGGCAAAGGTGATATAATTGTATGCCTTGATGAGTCAAGCTCAACCTACGGAGTGAATCAAGCGTGGGGAATGGCTGTGGCAATGGTACTTTTACATATATGTCACGAAAATAAGCGTAATTTTGCACTTATACATTTCTCAGATAAAATAAAAACGGATATATTTCGTGCAGACGATTCGGATATGCAAAAACGAATGATGGAGGCATCTGAAACATTCCTTAAAGGTTCGACTGATTTTGAAAAACCAATCAAAAAAGCAATAAGCTTAATACAAGATGAAAAGTGGAATAATGCCGATATTGTGTTTATAACTGACGGTATATGCAATCTTTCCGATGAATGCGAAAAGTATGTTAAGGAGATGCAGTCCAAGTATAAATTCAGTATTACAGGTATTCTTCTTGATGAAGGGGAAAATATGTCGTTTTCACTTGAAAAGTTTGCAAAGAAAATTTACAGAACAAGCGAACTTTGCAAAGATGATATTGCAGTTGATATTATGAAAAACAGAAGATAAGAACATAGAAAAGCTAAGATTATTAAGATTATATAGGGAGGAAAAATTATGTTTTATAAGATATTATTTTTGTTGGCGGTTATGAATTTTATATTAGATGTAAAAAAATACATACACGAGTATAGAGTATGGCTGATTGCTAAAAATAAAGTGCAGTGCGATGACGTTCCGATAGGTCTGTATTTGAAAATAGGCATGTCGGTATGGTTTTATATAATGGTGCTGACTTTGATATTCAGACCACATTTACTTTGGTGGTACTGGAGCTGATTATAAATAGAATTAAAGATAGAGGATTAATATACGATATTGAAAAATAGGTGTAACATTACACCTATTTTTCAATAAAATGAGTTTTTGTCGGGTTATAAAAAAATTAGCTAAAATGCTTATATCAAAAGCGAAAAGTAGAGAATATGTGTAAATTGTTGATTTTGTATTTTGTTTATGATATGATATTAATTGTGAGAAAATGATATTGGAATAGTACAATTAATTATGAACAAAGTATGGAGGATAATATTGTGGCACAGAAAGAAGTTTTGGATAGAGCGTTGTATAAGAAAATCAAAGCAATGGACCGCAAAAATATGGAAGCATTTTTGAATGAAATGTATGCGGTAGGTGCAGAAAGCGTAAATGTTGTAAATGTTGATGCATTAAGAACTGACATCGGTAAGGTTAAGGGTATAGGAGAAAGCCGATTAAATGAAATAATGGATATTATAAACAAGCATTTAACAGCGGAATAGGATAAGTGATATGACGATTCAATTTCGTTATATCACTTATTTTTTTGTAGTTAGTCTTGAAATAACAGAATTTTTTATATACAATATATTTATAAATTAAAATAATTCAGTGCTTGATAAAGAGGTATCAGATATGTGTAATTTAAGTAAAGGCATAACTGAAGAAAGCTTTGCAGAAGGTTTTGCAGAAGGTTTTGCAGAAGGTTTTGCAAAGGTTTCTTTAGATGCTATTCGCAATGTGATGGATAAATTTAAAATGACAACAGAACAGGCAATGGAGATTCTGGAAGTCAGCAAGGATGACTATACAAAGTATGAGGAACTTTTGAAACAAACTCCAAAATCAGAACGTATTTAAAGTGAATTTACACTTTAAAACAAGTAACATAGTATACACTTAGATAATGATTATAAGTAAAGTTAATACTTGCTTATATGGGAAAAACAGTTTGAAAGTCAAAGCAATAACATCTTGAATTTATTAGTTTATTATGATATGATATAGATATAAGCGGAGGTGAAGATTTATGGAACATGAAAATACTCTTGCCAAAAATATATCCGGTGCGGGCAAAGGTGCTGCCGTGGATGCAGCTTGCAAACGATTATTAGCCAATAAATCAATACTTGCATGGATATTAAAAGATTGTGTAGAAGAATACCGAAACTGTGATATACGTGATATAGTTGAGAAATATATTGAAAGCGAGCCTCAGATTGCGGAGGTTGCGGTAAATCCGGATGAAACAAATGTATCAATACGAGGTTTATCAAACGAAGATACAACTCTTACAGAAGGAACTGTTACATATGATATTAGGTTTATGGCATCTGCTCCTGTATCTGGAGAACTAATTCAGTTAATAATAAATGTAGAAGCTCAAAATGACTTTTATCCGGGGTATCCTTTAATAAAACGTGGAATATACTATTGCAGCAGAATGATTTCCGCACAATATGGAGTGGAATTTACTAAGTCACAGTACGCAGCTATAAAGAAAGTATATTCAATATGGGTTTGTGCAAGACCACCGAAGAATAGAGAGGATAGTATTACAAGCTATTCATTAAAAGAAAGAAATGTAATAGGCAATGTAAAAGAGCCTATACAAAACTATGATTTAATGACAGCGGTAATGATATGTCTTGGTTCTAATAGCAAAGAAAACAATGTGCTGAGGTTATTGGAAACTTTGTTATCATCAAAGATGGAGTCGGAAACAAAGAAACATATTTTACAAAATGAATTTGATATTAAAATGACTCAGACGTTTGACAAGGAGGTATCAGATATGTGTAATTTAAGTAAAGGTATAATTGAAGAAAGCCTTGCAGAAGGTCGTGTAGAAGGCGAAGAAAAAGCTACTTTAAAAGCTATTTGCAGTGTGATGGATAAATTAAAAATGACAGCAGAGCAGGCAATGGAATTTTTGAACGTAAACAAAGACGACTATGCAAAGTATGAGGAGCTTTTGAAACAGACATCTCCAAAAGCATAATATATTTAAAGTTTCAGCTTTATAAAACAGAATTACAATTTTGAACAAGCAACATAGCAGAATTATGTGATATGTTGCTTGTTTTTTTATATAAAATTTCTTGCGTATTTTTTTGCACTTGGTCTTGAAAATATAAATTTTTCAATATACAATATAATCATAAATGGTTGTAGTTAAAATGGTTGTAGTTAAGTGGTTATGAGAGTTCTATCCATAGGGATAGTGCGTCTGTGACTTCTATGTATTACGAATAAAAATAATTTAATATTAGGAAACAAAACACAATTGTATTGCTGTTTTTCAGCATTGCATTGTGTTTTTTTCATACACAAAATTAAAAAGATTTAAGGAGGACAAAAAAATGAAGGACAAGAAACTAACGGAAAAGCAAAGGCAGTTTGCAGCTGACAATCACTATGTATTGGAGAATTTTTTGCGTTATAGGGGAATGCCTATGGACGAATTTTACGATGTAGTGATATTCAGATTTTTAAAAGCGGTGCAGCAGTATGATGAACGTAAAGATTTGCAGAAGTATAAATTTTCTACGATTGCGGAGTATGCTATGCGTTCAGCTGTAAGCAACTATTTTGCGAAGAAAAAACGCAGAGATGAAAAGGTAGAGATACTTAGTTTGGATTATCAGCTCGGCAATAGCGGTATGACACTTGGTGATGTAATCGCAGATGAGAGTGTGGATGTATGCGAAACCGTATGTAAGAAATTCAGCCAATCTGTAAAAAAGAGAAGGCTTTTACATAGAAACCTATATAAAAATGTGTGTTTAAACACGTTTGAAAAGGAGGCGGCTTGAATTTCGGGATAATGAAACGTAAGTAAATAAACAACAAAATTTAAGGAGGAAACAATTATGAGTACAGAAAACAAAAAGAATATGGAAGAGTTATTGCAAGGTGATATTGATTTGGGCGGATTCGACGGTAGTGATCCGTTTGGTGATATGAACAGCGGTACGGACCCATTTGCTGATATGCAGGGAGTGTCGGATGCTTTCCAAGAGATTGAGGATACAGAGAATCCTTTTGAAAATGCATTAACAGAACCGGTTGCTTCGCCGAAAGCGGACGAACCTAAAATTACAGAAACAAAAAAATCAGAAAAGGTGGATGATGGTAATGCGAGTACATCAAATGAGCAAGAAAAGCCGAATAAGAATGATGAACAGGATAATTCAAATCCGTTTGAAACTGAAATCGACAGAGTGGAAACCGACAAGGCTGAGGAAACCAAGACAGGTTTGCTAAATAAAGCTCCGGTTTTTGAATTTGCGGGTGTATCGGAAGAAATTGATGACCTATCAAAGACGTTTGAGGATATTCGCATATCCAAGGCAGAGGATTTTCCTGAACTTGAAGACGGAAAAAGAGTAAGTTGGAAAATGAGTTATTGCGGTATTGTAAAGAATATCGAACAACCTAAGAAAACGACCATTGCAGAGCAGAAGAAGATTATTGAAGAATCAAAAGATTTTATGAACGCAATTAAGCGTAAAAAAGGTAATCTTGTATGCAAGGTTATTCCAACGGTTACAGCACAGAAAAAGGGGCGAATGGAATCATACAAAGGTATATTCATTGACGAAGATACCGCAGCAAAAAGCGGCAAGGCTATTGCGTATGTTCCGAGTGAAGATGGAAACGTATATGAAATACGCAATAATACCATCGGCACATTTCGAGCCAAAGCAGAAAGAATAAGAGGATTGACAAATATAAAAGCTGGATTTACTCCGGCTTTACCTCTTTTTCCGTATGAAATGCTTACAGAGATAATTGCGTTTTTCAAATACTTTGCCGACAGAAAAAACGTATGTGAGGCACTTGTAAATGTATATTGGGATACAGAATGTGAGAATTACATTGTAAAAGTCCCGGAACAAAAGGTAGGTGCAGTTGCGGTAGAAACGATATTGTCTGATGATGAAGATAATTTGATTCATGTTATGGATATTCATTCTCATAATCTTATGGATGCTTATTTTTCATCAACCGATAATAGTGATGAAAAAGCAACACGCATATATGCTGTTATAGGTCGATTGGATAAACTGTTCCCGGATATATCTATGCGTATTTCGGTAGGCGGTAAATTTGTTGACATAAATCCGACAGATGTTTTTGAGTATCCGTTTAAAGATTTCCCAGACGAATGGCTTAGCTATGTAACGGAATATAAAGTAAAGGAACATAAAAACGGAGGTGTAATTAATGAAATTCAGTAAAAACAATTCATTAAAAATTATACTCATCGGTGCAGGAGGTACCGGCGGATATATAGCACCTCATCTTTATAGGATTGCATATGCATCGGGGCGAAAAGTACAGATAATTATTGCGGACGGCGATATTGTAGAAAAAAAGAATCTTATACGTCAAAACTTTGCCGACTGTGATATTGGTAAAAATAAGGCACAGGTTCTTGCGGAACGTTATGCCGGTGCATTCGGAATAAAAGCAAACTATATACCCGATTTTATCGAGAGTAAATTCATGTTGGAAGAACTAACAAGCAGTGCTGCTTTTAATGGACCTCAAACTATTTTAATAGGTGCAGTGGATAATAATCGTTCACGTCAGATGTGTCATGAAGTTTTTCAAGAATCAAGAAATATCATATATATTGATTCCGGTAACGGAGAATATACGGGACAGATTGTATGCGGAATACGAAAGAACGGTCGTACTATAACAAAGCCTGTTGCGGGAATATATCCGGATATTTTGCAAGGTGATGAAAAGTTTCCGACAGAGCTTTCGTGTGCTGAGAGAAGTGTATCGGCACCGCAGAGCATAGCCGCCAATTTATTTGCATCAACTATTGTTGCGTCAATATTATATCAGTTGATTATATGCGGTGAGCTGGTTGTCAGAAAAACCACATTCTCATCAATGACGATGAATACAAAAACATTGTTATCTAAGAGAGGTAAGCACTGATGGAAAAATATTATGTTTTGGAGCGTTTTGCTCTTATGAAAACTGCCGTTATATCAACACTTGACAGTATGATGTTAAAACGTAAGGGCATTGATAAAAATCAGAAGAATAACAATATTAAAAATGCACGAAAACTGTATAAGGAACTTGAATCGGCACGAAAACGATTATCCGATAATATTCTGAATTTAAAATTGCTTTTTTGTGAGGCTGATATGAAAGAGTGCGGAATATATGCCGATAAGCTGTATACGGCAGTCAGTAATTTTAATTTACTCACTCCCGATTATACAAAGTTTATAGGAGCGTTTAAACCGTTGCTTGATAATATACCCGACAACGAAGTCACCAATGCGTCTGTTATAGGCAGATTGATGAATAATGTTCGTACCGGATATTATCCGACAGACATTGAGCATGTAAAGCATATAAAGAACGGAATTGCATTCCCGGAGGGTAAACGTATAAATGCGTTTGATCCGTGTTGTGGATGCGGTGTAGCTTTAAATGTGCTGACAAGCGGCAAAATATCAGATACTTATGGTATTGAGATTGATGAAATGAGAGGTGCTGAAGCTGAGACACGTCTTGACAGAGTAGGTTTGGGCAGTTTCTTTTATTCACGAATAAGCAGAGAAGTATTTCATTTGATATTTTTGAATCCACCGTATCTTTCGGTAATCAAAGACGGCGGAGGTAGGTCACGCAGTGAAAAGCAGTTTTTGGTGGACAGTTTACATCATCTAATGTATGGCGGATTACTTGTATATATAATTCCGTATTACAGAATGACAAGTGATATTTGCAGAATACTTTGTGATAATTTTGAGGATATACAAGTCTTTAAATTCTTGGACAGTGAATTTAGTAAATTCAAGCAAATAGCAGTAATGGGGATAAAAAAACATAAAGGTGACGGAAGTGATGCGGTTGAAAAATTAGTACAGCTTGCGTCAGATGTTGATAACCTTCCTTTAATTACTGATTTGAAAACGGAACATTACGTATTACCCGAACAAGAAAAGAATGTGGATTTATTCAAAGGTGCAGTATTTAATCTCGGAGAATTAAAAAGGCAGCTTGCTATGTCAAAATCAATGGACTTTCTTTTTGAAAGAAGTAGCCTTGATTCGAGAGAAAAACGTCCTTTGTTACCGTTAAATGTAGGACAGGTCGGTTTAATTGGCGGTAGTGGTCTTATAAACGGATACATTGATTGTGAAAATCCACATATTCTGAAAGGTCGTATTATCAAGGAAATCAAAAAAAGTGATAATGGTGATACAATTTCCGAAACACATGTAAACAAAATGGTGTTTAATGTGCTGACACCTCAAGGATTTAAGAGCTTGGCATAAAAGGAGGAAAATAAAATGAAATTTGAATTAGGAAAAGTAGTGATGACAGTAGGTGCAAATACAAAATTGGAATGTACAAGTGTTGCGGAAATCTTACTGGGACGTTATGCAAACGGTGACTGGGGAAATTTATCCGATGATGATAAACAGGAAAATGAGATTGCTTTGAAACAAAACTACAGATTGCTTGGCTCTTATGAGGACGCAAATGGTGTAAAGTTTTGGATTATTACCGAAGCAGATAGAAGGTGTACAACGATATTGCTGCCTGAGGAGTATTGATTATGAATGAGCTGAAAATAGATGTTTTTGCGGACAAGGTCAGAAATTTATCTAATGCCGGAATAGAGTATGAATCCGAAGGACTTAAATATTTGTATGAAGTGGCAGCAGCTGCTGTGTTTGGTGAAAAACGCTTGAGTAAAAGCGATATTGATTTTAATCGATTTACTCAAGATGACTGTCAACTGTTTCGAGAGAAATTTATAAGTAAATCATACAGAGTAGATGAGCTTTGTTCGATAATGAAGATGGCAAAACCATGCAGTATATCCGCAGAAAAAACATTTTTTTAGGAGTGAGAACTAATGTATGATGAACAGGTATTAAATGTAATCTGTGATATGAAGTATTGCAGTGACGTGTACGGAAAAGAAATTTTAGATGATTACCCGGATATTGATTTGGGTGAAGAAACCGAATGGTCCTTTTATGAGGAACTTTATCAAAGTGAGTATTTTATATCCGGGAAATATTATGATGGAATATCAGAAGCTAAAATGTTTTTTTCAAGCGAATACATGACCGAGTATTATAAATTGGCAAAAAAGATAGGACATCTATACGGTTGGAAAGAGCGTGAAAATATTTATATAAGTAACGGTAGACACACAACATTGAATTTTCTGAATAAGATGGATTCGTGTAATGCATGTTGCGGAGTTGTCCATACAGGTACACGACACAAGTATGCAAGCTCGCTAACTGTATATATTTATGAAGAGGAATTTTACAACTATATGGAATTATATTTTGTTATAAATGCAATTTTTCGATTTTTTGAGAAAGAAGTTGAAAAACTGAAAAAGATATATATTTCAATGTTGTCTGTGCAGAATTCGGAGGTGGCGGCATAATGAATAGAAACGATATGCTTGTTTTACATATTACAAACGATTATAAGGTAAGCGTAGAAACAATGGAAAACGGTGTTAGCTCGGTGAAATACATAAGTGCTGAAAGTATATTGGACTGTCTAAAGTCTTCAATCTACAATGACGGAAGAATAGATAGTGGTATACTACCCCAAAATTGTATATCATACAGCGGCTGTGCGAACGGAAATGAATTCGTTGTAATAAGCTTTGAAGAGAAAACAACCGATATAATTTTTGAAAAAACAGAGTACAAAGATTTTCCGATACCAAGATTGGTATTCGGATTTTTAGTTTCCGGCAATGGTCGTATTATTAATGTTCGATTAGGAGTAACGGAAAAAGGAAGATTAACGCCAAAATCAAAAATGTTTGTTTATCCGTTTTCGAATGTTAGCGGATTTCATCTTTGTACGGGAAGTAATGTATTACCGAAAATCAAATCATTACATCAACTTGGCGGACTGCCGTATTATATTCTGAAAATGCCTAATAATTACGACTATTACAAAGAAAGTAGGACAAAGTTAAATTTGGACTATCGAGGTCTTTTAGAGCATTTAAAGGATAAAGACAGTCAGTATTACTATGATAATGTATTAGTTGAAACAGATAAAACATTAAATGATTTTATTGCGGAGGTAAACCTATGAGTGTAAACAAATTTTTAGAAGAACTTTCAAAGCCGTTTGATGCAAAAGACGTGAAATGGCGTCTGCAAGGAACAAATGCGGATAAAACAGGCGGATGGGCTGTTGCATATTTGGATTCAAGAGCAATAGCAAAACGTCTTGATAATGTGGTTGGACAAATGCGTTGGAAAGATGAATATAAGCCTTGGATTACCTCAAAAACGGGTGCATCACAAATTTGTATTATTTCAATATATGATGATGACCTTGGAGAGTGGGTAAACAAAAGTGACGGAGCAGAGTTATCGGCTATATCTCCGATTAAAGGCGGAATATCAGACGCATTTAAACGTGCTGCTGTAAAATGGGGCATAGGACGATATTTGTATTCTATGAAACCTGTTTGGGTAAAAACAAGAGCAAGAGGCAACAGTGCCATGATAGAAGATACTGAATTGACAAGACTGCAACAGCAATATTCTGTATTCTTAAAAGAGTCAGTCGAGAGTGTTCCTAAACAAACACCTCAAAATCAAATTAAATCTTTTGCAAAGCCAACATCTAATCCGGTTCCGGTACAAAATACACCTATGTACGAGATACTCGGTGTAAAAAAGCAACAAGGCGATAACGGTGTCAGAAGTATGTTGAGAATTAAACATAATAATAAGATTATAACTGCGTACTATAACGGCGATGACAGTCACTTTAAAGAAGGTGCAAACCTTAGCCGAGCGTTATTCACGTCGAGAGAAACAGAATACGGCAAAGTGCATATATTGCAAGATTACGATTTGGCGGCATAATTGACTGAATGAAAGTAATTAGAGGTATGATTATGGATAAAATAAAACAATTTACGATAACAAGAGTAAAAATGAAAGGATTTAAAGCATTTAAAGAAGAAAAGGAAGTGCATTTGGGAAATACAACGTATATATATGGTGCAAACGGTCAAGGAAAGACCAGTATTGCCGATGCTATTGCATATGCGTTTTGCGGTGTATCGTTTTGGGGTGAAAAAAGTACGGAACGTCTGATGAGTAAAGGTGAAAGTCAGATGTGCGTTGAAGTCGATTTTGTAAATAAAGACGGAGAGCTTTTTAATCTTATACGTCGTAAAAACGGTAGTACAACAACTGTTACGCTTAACGGTCATCAGATGACACAAACAAATTTGGTGAATATATTTGCCGAAAAAGATATATTTCTTTCTCTTATAAATCCAATATATTTTATTGAGAAAATAGCAAGTGATGGGAGAGAGTTTTTACAAAAACTGCTCCCACCTATTTCGCAGGAAGAAATTTTATCAAAACTCAGTGAACAAAGCCGTGATTTACTTGAAAAAGAAAGTTTGCTTGAACCTGAATACTACATAAAAACCAAACGTGATGAATTGAAGGCAACAGATGAACAGGAAATGTATCTTTCAGGTCAACTTGCACTTTTGGAAGAACAGCTTGAGGCTAATTCAGTAACTAAGAATAAGCTTGAAACCAATATAAAAACTTTGAAAGCCAAAATAGCGTCAGTTATTGAAAAACAATTTGCAGGTATTGATGTTGAAAATATAAAACAACAATATAATGCGGCGAAAAAATCATCATCAAGTGATGAAATACTCGCACTTGAAAAGAAGCGAATGGAAATCCAAAACAAGCAGTATGTTTCAAAGTTTGCTAGTGAAGGCAATAAAACAGAGGCTGAGTTAAAAGCAGTACATTCGGAATATAACAGATTGTACAAAAAAGCTACCGGAATACGTCCGGGAGTGCCGTGCCCTACTTGTACACATTCATTGACCGACGCTGAATTTAATACTGTAAAGAAAGAGATTATACAAGAACTTAACAATTTAAAGGCAAAGGGAGTTAAGCTGAAGTCACAGCTTGACGACATTGTGAAATTGGATACAAAAGCAAAAGAACAGTTTTTGCAGTATCAAGCTGATGATTTAAAAAAAGTTGAAGAAGAAATTAAAGCGGTTAAGTCATCAACTACCGCTGATATTGATAAATTGCGAGATATTCTTACCTACGGCAATTTCAGTGAAGAACAAGTTAATAAACTTGAAGCAATGAAAGCTGAGCTGTATTCTGATGAAACTGATTTAAGAGCAATGCGAAGTGATGATGAACTTCAAAAAATGATAGAATCGGTTAAACTTCAGATAAAGGATAATGATGTTTCAAGACAGTTTATAAAATATCTTATAGCGGCTGGAAATGAATATGCGGTTAAAAGGGCAGAAATAATGCTTACACCGCTTAAGATGAAACAAGCGTCAATTAAGTTGTTTGAGGTGGTTAAGAGTACGGGTGAGTTAAAAGGTACTTTTAAATTTGCATATGACGGCAAAGATTATCGCTGGTTGTCTACATCTGAACGCATTAAAGCAGGCTTGGAGGTTGCAAATCTCTTGAAACGTCTGACTGGACTGGCGTATCCGACATTCATTGATAATGCTGAAAGTATAAATACAAATTTCATACGACCTTATGGACAGACTATTTTTGCATTTGTGAAAAAATGTGCTCTAACAATTCAAGAGCCGGCTTATACATCTAAGGAGGCAGCATAATGGAATGGAAAGAATGCGAAATTGAAGAAGTTGCACGTCTGTGCGGTATTCAGATGAAAAATGACGGAATGGGTGCAAGAGAAATCAAAGCACTATGTCCGTTTTGCAGCGATAAGCATTATCATTTGTATCTGAATACAGAGAAAAATCAATGGAATTGTTTTCGCTGCGGTGCAAAAGGCAATGATGTCAGTTTGTATGCAAGAATGAATTGTATTACGAACAGAGAGGCTGTAAACGAATTATCGGAACGTATAGGAAATACAATGCCGAAAAAGATAAAGCAAGCAATCAGTACACCTATGAAATCATTGGTTGATCGTCATAATGTATATTATTATATGTTGAAACTTTTAAAGATGAATAATAATCACCATAAAGCACTTTTAAAGCGAGGACTTCGAGAGGATAATATACAACAGTTTATGTATAAGAGCCTGCCGGAAACTGAGTATGAAAGACGTAGGATTATTAATGAATTATCAGCGAAATATGACCTTCGAGGTGTACCGGGATTTTACCGTAAATACGGAGAGTGGCATATGTATTCAGCTGATTGCGGAGGATTTCTTATTCCGGTGTGCAATAAAGACGGATATATACAAGGTATGCAAATCAGATTTGATTCTGATAAAAAACGGTATAGGTGGTTTTCTACTAATGAGTATCCGGAGGGGACAGGTGTCTCCTCTTGGGTACATATTGTAGGAGATACTTCATCAGATAGTGCATATCTTACGGAAGGTGCATTAAAAGCAGATGTGGCAAGTGTATTATCAGGCGGAGCGATGTTTATCGCGGTTCCGGGTGTTAATGCCGCAAAGTGTTTGACAGATACTTTAAGTCAGCTTAATATCAAAAAAGTGTATGAAGCGTTTGATATGGATAAGCAGGTAAATAATCATGTGAGAAAAGCATTAAAGAATATATATAATATTTTAAATATGTACGGAATAGAAGTGCAAACATGTACATGGAATCCGTGGTATAAAGGAATAGATGAATATTTTCTGTATAGAAAACAATGTAATGAAGAATACGAACAGGTAGCATAAAATTAGGAGGAAAAAGATATGGAAGCAAAAGATTTAATGGTAATTAACGGCGGTAATGGTGAAAGTTCAGAGATTTTGGGAAAGTTTTTGTATTATTCATTCCCAAGACTTATTATTAACAGAAAGGCATTTCTGGAGTTGGTTAAAAGATATGGTTTCACGTCAAGTGTAAGAGATAAACATTCTCCGATTGACGCATTCCGCAGTGCAACTAGCGATGTAAAGGACAGAATTGTCGAAGAACAAAACGGTGAAACGAATATCGCACGAATTTATTTCAGAGATAATAAACGCATAAGCGGAAATATAATATCAAGAGAGTTGGTTGAGGAAACGGTAAATGAAACTACAAACAATTATCGTAAACTTGCCAATATTCAGCTTGATAAAGAATCGGGAAATATATTTGTAACTGACGTGGACTATTTTACGACACGTGATGTTGACAAGTATTGTGATAAGGTTAAAGAATTGTATAATCTTTATTTGGATAGTATAGGAAACAGACAGCTTGAAACGGTTGCAGATAAGTTTGTTTCTTCGCTAAATGCAATAAAGATTTCAGCAAGAGGTTATCATTTCTTTGTGCCAAAGCAGTATATGGGACATATTGATGAATTGGAGGATTTTATGGAGAAATTAACTAATATGAATCTGTATGAGCCTGTCAATAAATCGGTACGCAAAGAAATAAGTATAAATTCTATGTACGTGGCGGATGATGAAAAACAACGCAAAAAAATGGCAGTTGAATTTTACTTGGATATGCAGAAACAAATACAGCAATATCAAGATAAAATAGAACAACTGATAAAAGCCGGAAGTCAAAGCGAGGCGATTCTAACACGTTGGCTAAATAAAGTAAAAACGCTCGAAGATAAGAAATATGACTATGAGATTATATTGAAACAAAGACTCAATGATGTTGATTCAGACTTTGAATATCTAAGAACACTTTGCAGTGAATATAAGCTGCGTGTGAATGCTAAACAGAGATATATGGCAGCATAAAATCAAAAATATAAAGAACAGAAAATCACAGAATTGTGGCTTTCTGTTCTTTTTTTGAAGTAAATATTACAGGAAGTGCTTTTATTAATTCATTGCTATATTAAACAATTCTTAAAAATATTGTTAAATATTAATAAAAATAATGTATAAAATATGGCAATATGACGAAAAGAATAAAAATATATAAAAAATTATGACATTTTGAATTTAATAGTTTATAATTAAAAAGAAGAATTTAAATGTAAAGAAGGGGTAACAAACATGCGTATTGCTATATGTGATGACGAGAAAGTATTTGCAGAAAATATTTTAAGAAAGTTGAAATTTGAGTTTGGAAAACGTAGTCAGGAATGTAGTTTTGTTACGGTAAACAGAGGTGAAGAACTATTGGACATATGTTCCAAAGAAAAAATAGATGTAGTTTTTCTTGACATTATGATGCCCGGATTTGACGGGTTTAATATAGCCGAAAGATTACGGCAAACAAAGAAAGATATAATGATTGTGTTTGTATCAAACAAAGAGAATACAGTATTTTCTTCATATAAGTATAACCCCATATGGTTTATTCCCAAAAATCAGATGCAATTTGTTGAACCGGTTGTTGATAAAATTATAAACAGAATGAAAGAAAATGAAGAAGATCTATCCTTAGTTCAAATAAAAATGGGAAGTAGAGTGGTTGAGTTAGATATTCGAAAAATAAAATATTTTAAAACGGAAGGTCATTATATAAATTATTTTTGCAATGACGGTTATAAATCTGAGAGCTTTCGATGCCCAAAATGTGAAGTGGAAATGCAACTTGAGGGACTTTGGTTTGTAAAAACTCATAATCGATACTTAGTGAACATAAGGCAAATTCATTCTATATCAAATAATGCCGTGACTCTTAGTGACAGAGAAAAAATTCCGATAAGTCGAGCGCAATTAGATATTGTGAAAGATAAATTTCAAGATTATTTAAGGAGTATAAGATGATGGACATATTTATAGAATTAACTGCTACTATAATGCAAAATTTTTTGATTATTTGGTTTATATCAGGATATTGCGGATACAAATATAACGGAATAAAAAGATATATCAGCTTTGGAATTATATTACTTGCAGGAGTCAATTTCAAGTATTGTGTAAACCTTCATTATGGTGTAGAATAGAAATACAC